>Ga0209709_10000248_pt1 | contig 52186 bp, 50 predicted proteins | sample ArcticOcean_MG_C_2_FD_187435 | JGI IMG/M metagenome (GOLD analysis project Ga0209709, IMG submission 187435) | Marine microbial communities from western Arctic Ocean - ArcticOcean_MG_CB4_136 (SPAdes) (version 2) | ecosystem: Environmental > Aquatic > Marine > Oceanic | place: Arctic Ocean... | reverse complement strand
TGTGGGAGAACAGGATACGAGTAATTGTGCTGATCTTCCGACGACCTATGTACCCGATGATAATTTTGAACAAAAACTAATTGATCTGGGACATGATGATGTTTTAGATGATTATGTAGTAACTGAAAATGTTAGTGCACTCACAGAGATTAATTTGAGTAGCTCATCCATTGCAGATCTCACAGGTATAGAAGCATTTACTATGTTGACTACTCTTTATGCACATAATAATCAGTTAGCCAGTATAGATGTAAGCGCAAATACTGCCTTGATTGTTCTTTTTGCATACACTAATCAGTTAACATCTTTAGATCTAAGTGCAAATACAGCAATGACTACTCTTTATGCGCATAACAATCAATTAACATCTTTAGATCTAAGTGCAAATACAGCCTTGAATTATCTTAAGATACATACTAATCAATTAACCACTTTGGATATAAGTGCAAACACTGCCTTGATTGATCTTTTTGCATATACTAATCAATTAACTTCTTTAGATGTAAGTGCAAACACTGCCTTGACTCAACTTTGGGTATATGCTAATCAATTAACATCTTTAGATGTAAGTGCAAATACTGCGTTGACTTATCTTCATATAGGAGATAATCAATTAACCTCTATGGATGTAAGTACAAATACTGAGTTAACTCTACTTTATGTAATTACTAATCAGTTAACCGCTTTAAATCTAAGTGCAAACACTGCCTTGACTACACTTGATGCATCATCTAATCCTGATCTAACCTGTATACAGGTTAGTGATATCAGTGCAATTACTTCTTTAACATTATCAGACTGGCAGTTTTTAAGTGATGTGCCTTGCCAAACGACTTCAGTTCTTTCAGAACTTCTAACTCCAGAAGTATTTGCTATCCATCAAAACCATCCAAACCCATTTAATCCAATAACGCAGATCAAATACGATTTACCTGAAGACGCATTAGTAACTATAAATATATATGATGTTATGGGAAGAAGTATAAAGTCATTAGTTAACAGTAATCAATCAGCTGGATATCGTTCAATCCAATGGAATGCTACCAACAACACAGGTCAGCCAGTATCAGCAGGATTGTACCTGTATACCATACAGGCTGGTGACCATATCCATACAAAGAAGATGGTACTGCTCAAATGATTAACCGCATCACATTACTGCTGTTTATTGGCTTGGGTTGGGGACAAAACGAAGATTGGGATATTGATATAGTAGAAACATCACTTTTAACTTATAAAGTAGAGTTATTCTCGGATGGCTATATCATACCATGGGGAATGTCTTTTTTACCTGATGGTGATTTAATCGTAAGTGATATATGTGGGAAAATATATAGAGTAAATCATAATGGTAATAAAAAAATGTTGATTTCTGATTTTCCAGAAGTATTCTATCGAGGCCAAGGAGGAATGCTTGATGTTGAAATCCATCCAAAATTTAAAGAAAATAATTTGGTTTATTTCTCATTCAGTGATTTGAATGGCAAATCTTCATTTACTTCAATCGCGAGAGCTGAACTAAAAGCCGATTCTTTAGTTAATTTCAAAATAATCTATAAAGCTGCAAAAGAATATTATACAAATAGTCCATATCATTTTGGTAGCAGGATATTATTTGATAATGAATTTTTGTATTTCACAATTGGGGATAGAGGTGTAATGGATGATGCTCAGGATTTATTTACACCTAATGGAAAAATTCATCGTCTTTTTGATAATGGTGATATCCCTTTAGATAATCCATTTATAAATATAAATGATTCTAAGAGTTCAATTTGGTGTTACGGTAATAGGAACCCGCAAGGTTTAGCTATGGATATTGATGGAAATATTTGGGAATTAGAACATGGTCCTAAAGGTGGTGATGAATTAAATATTATTAGAAAAGGCCATAATTATGGCTGGCCTATAATTACCTATGGAATAAACTATGATGGTTTAATAATATCAGATAAAACGCACATGGATGGGATGGAGCAGCCTGTATGGCATTGGACACCCAGTATTGCTGTATGTGGAATGAAATTTTATTATGGTAAACCTTTTAATCCTTGGAGTGGGAATATTCTGGTTACATCATTAAAATTTGAATATCTTGAAAGAGTTATTATTTCTAATGGTGAAAGAACAGGAAGTGAGATTATCTATGAAGCAGGTAGCCGAGTGAGAGATGTTGAAGTTGGCCCCAATGGTAATATATTTGTTGCATTAGAAGATGCAGGAAGGATTGTTAGATTAACTCGGATAAATAACTGATTAATCGTATCAAGCCCCACATTAGTGGGGTTTTTTGTTTGTATAGCTGATGATGTGTAGATTTATAGATGGAAAATCATAAAGGATTTATAGTTTTAGTAGATATAAGCGGATATACAAATTTTGTAAGTGGGCATAACATGGATTCTTCAAAAAATGATAAATTATCGCAAGGTCAAGCTCATGCTGAACATATCATTAGTGATTTACTCGAAAAAGTTATAGATGAATTAGATGGTGTTTTAACAATTAATAAGCTTCAGGGGGATGCTGCTCTTTTTTATGCAATTCCTGATGACCCTAATGAATTATCTGAAGTAATTATACAAAAACTGCAAACAAGTTTTAAAATATTTAATCAACGATTAAATGATATAATGTTTTGTGAAACATGACCATGTAGCACTTGCCCTGAGGTCGGAGACCTTAAGCTAAAATCTTTTGTTCATTATGGAGACTTTTTAATAAAGAAAGTAAAACAATTTAAAGAAATTGCAGGTCAAGATGTTATACTAGCACATCGATTGATGAAAAATAGTATTAGTGTTTCTGAATATATGCTTTTCACTAAATCTTTTTCTGAAATTAAGAATCTCAACTTTTTAGGTTCTATTGAAGAAAGAGAAGAAAAGTATGATGGTTTAGGCTCAGTTGATTGTTCTGTATTTTATCCTAATCCAGAACTGTATCAACTTGAAATATCTAAAAAGAAGTCATTGTTTAGAAATAGTTTTGCACTCATTAAATATTTCTTTAATTCTAAATCAAAAAGAGGTATAGAGAAAAAGTATAATTTAATTGGTAGTTAGATATCAAGATTACAAATAAGAATTAAGCCCCACATTCGTGGGGTTTTTTGTTTGTGGGATGATGAGTAGATTTGGGGATGAAAAGGTATATATCATTACTAGTATTCTAAAATATCTTAAATATTATATCCCTGGGCTTACTGGCATTCTATTTATAGTAATCTCATTAATGGGTGAAAATTACCCAACTTATTTTTTGATTGGGTTTTCATTATTTATTATAGTTGGGGATATTATTTTCCCCAGAGATAAAGAAATTAAATTATTTTCTTATCCAAGCTTACTAAATTCCTCGATATACATAAATCTCCCTATTCTATTTATTCTAGTATTATTAGTTGTTTCAATTTTTAGTAACAATTTATCTCAATGGTATATAGAAGTTTTAGATTCATATTTTTATATTGATTTTATGCAAATAAAAAATTCTTTTAATAGAATTGATAAAATTTCATTAATAATCCAAACTGCTTTATTTTTTGGGATACTTGGCACTGTTCCTGGACATGAATTAACTCATAGAAAGCAAAATAAGTTTGATATGTTTATTGGGAATTGGTTACTTGCTTTTTCTTGGGATTGCACTTTCGCTATTGAACATGTTTATGGTCATCATAAAAATGTAGGTCTTCCTGAAGACCCGGCTACAGGAAAAAGAGGAGAGAGTATTTATTTATTTATTGTAAAAGCTATTGCTAAAGAGCAGGTAGGTGGATGGGAAATTGAAACAACTCGTCTAAGAAGAAAAGGTCTTAACTCTATTAGTTTTCATAATAGAATGATTATTGGCTATATAAGAAGTTTAATCATCACAACAATAGCCCTTGTTATTGGTGGTACAAGTGGAATGTTTTTCTTTTTATTACTTGCCATGTTATCAAAATCACTTTTAGAGGCAATAAATTATATTGAGCACTATGGATTGGTTCGGGAGAGAGGGAAGCCTATTGAAATGAGGCACTCTTGGAATTCTAACCATTGTATAAGCAGTCTATATTTATGTAATGTAACAAGACATTCTGATCATCATAGATCATCAAATTTAAAATTCTGGGAACTTAATGCATGTCATGAAAGCGCTCCAACTTTGCCTTTTGGTTACTTAGGGATGTTATACCTTCTATTAATCACTCCTTTTTTGTATAAAAGAATAATGGTAAAAAAAATAATAGATTGGGACTTGAATTATGCTAATGAACAAGAAAGAGAACTAGCTAATGTTCAGATTAGAAATAGTGGATATAAGGGTAGAAAGTATATTATTTCTCGATAATAAAACACCTATTTAGAGCCTGCTTTGAGAGTAAGCGTTCTATAGCTTGAATTAGTATGGTTAATGGAACAAAGCCTTGTAATGTACTAAAACCTGTCACTGGCTTTTCAGTTTTTAACTAAAAAAGATTGGTAGGGGCAAGCAAGGCGGGGTAGTATTAGATAAAAAAGCTGACACGCATCGAAGGGTAATTTTTTGTAGATTTGAATATGAAAAAATATATAGCAATGAATCGTTTTAAGATTGTGATTGGTAGAGAAAAAGATTTCGAAAATATTTGGAGAAATAGAGAAACTCATCTAGATGGAGTTTTAGGATTTAAAAACTTCAATCTCCTTAAAGGTGCAACAACAGAAGAATGCACTTTATACGCATCTCATAGTGAGTGGGATTCGAAATTAGCTTTTGAAACATGGACAAAATCCGAAGCATTTAGAGCTGCGCATAAAAGTGGAGGTCAGTATAGAGAGATATATCTTGGCCATCCTGAATTTGAAGGATTTGAAGTTCTTTTATAATTTAAAATTTTCAATCTCTACAATGAGTAGGGTAGCGTACTGTCATTCTGTGGTTCCTACTGACTTATGTCCTAATAGCTTGCTTAGTTTATAAATAGACATCCTTTTTTTTATATGATTCAAGCCCCATACTCCTGATGTTTTTTGTTTGTAAATCTGGTGATGTGTAGATTGGGGGATGGGTATATATCTATCATTAATACTATTCACTGGACTTGCTTTGATGCAGAAAGAACTTCATGATTATTGATATTTTCTTACCACTTTCCTTGATATTTATTATGTTTGCTCTTGGTCTGGGTTTAACCTTAAATGACTTTATAAATTTGCTTCATACACCTAAAGCATTTTTTGTTGGAATAATGAATCAAATGTTTTTACTGCCTCTTGTAGCATTCATTATTATTTCATTAATGGGAATAACAAGAGAAATAGCTGTTGGGATGATGATACTAGCATCTTGTCCTGGTGGTGTCACTTCAAATATAATTACTAAACTCGCCAAGGGAGATACAGCATTATCCATATCATATACTGCAGTTATTAGCATTTTAACTATAGTTACTCTTCCTATGATAACTGGGTTTTCAATGAAATATTTTATGGGAGTAGATGCGCCCCCACTAAATCTATTATCCTTAGGATTTACCATGTTTCTAATTACTGCACTGCCAGTGGGAATTGGTTTATCGGTTCGTTCCAAGTATAAGATTTTTGCAGATTCATTTGAGGCGACTGCAACAAGAATTTCTATAATTCTATTCATTATAATCATACTAGGTGCACTAGCAAGCGAATGGAATACTTTTATTAATAATCTTTTAAAGTTAGGTCCTGCAATTATCCTTTTGATGGTTGTTATGATTACAATTGGTTATAAAAGTTCAAACTGGTTTAAAATGAATAATCGGCAAGCTGTAACAGTAGCAATTGAATCTGGTATACAAAATGGTACTGTAGGGATTACAATTGGAAACCTGATTATCAATCCAGAAACTGGATTATCCATATTAAGCATACCATCCGGTGTATATGGTATACTGATGTATTTCATCTGTTTACCATTTGTTTTTTGGTATATTAAAAACAAGCATAAATAATATAATTTTATATCTGATAAAGCCCCACATTCGTGGGGTTTTATGTTTGTGGGATGATGAGTAGATTTGGGTATGCTATTCAAAACGAATAAAATATTAACTATCCTTTTATTATTAATATTATTTGTTGGTTGTGCATCAAATCAAAATAAATATGCTCGAAAAGACTATACTCAAGGCGAGTTAGATGATTATTTATCCGATAATTATACTCAAGGCGAGTTAGATGATGATTTTTTAACAGATAACTATTATCCCGTTTTCCCTATTGGTATTGACCCAATAAACAATCTTGATGCTCGCAGATGGAGCATCAAAAATGCTCGTTTTTACAATCGGATAAAGATCTTTGGCTTGGGTTTTATCATGCAAGGCCTGTCAAATTTCAAAGAACACTTAATGGTTCGTCCACCTATTGACACAAAAAAATTAATTAGAATAGATGGGCAAATGTATAAACCAAAATTAATTATAAAATTACTTGGTCCAGGTGAAACGTTTACAGGAGAGTCAATAAACTATTCTATGAGCGGATTAAAGAAAAGTGAAGGTACATACTTAAATGGTGAAAAAGATGGGTATTGGATCTATTGGTACGAAGTTTTTGGCCAAAATATTATTGAAAGTAAAGGATACTACAAACTTGGTAATCGAGATGGATTGTGGGAATATTGGTATCCCAATGGTGAAAAGAGAGAAGTCGGAAATCTCACCAATCAAGAACGAGTTGGAAAATGGACTTATTATAATGAAGATAATTCACTTGATATAGTAATAAGTTATTAATTATATTTTCCTACCTTTAATCATCAAGCCCCACATTCATGTCTTTTTTTTGTTTGTGAATTGATGGGTAGATTTGTGTATAATTGTGTGCGACATAATACCAATAAAATTTTCATAGGAATGATAATATGTTTTACGAAGATATAAATATTACTAAAAGAAAAACCATAACAAATGGTGCTAAATATGATTTTTTCATTTATGATATGCTTTCACTCGAAAAAAAGCATTCAAATAAGAAATTTGGAAAGGGAGAAACAGTAATTAGTCAGGTGAAGAAATTTAAAATGCTTGATGATGAAACTGGAGAAATGTTAGATGTGAAAATTAGATGTTCGAAAAAGTTAGATGATGCATTGGATGGAATTGAACCTAGCGAAAGTAAGGAAGTATTTAATAAGTGTGTAAAAGAATTAGATACAAAAGGTATAGTTGTAGTTTGATTTGGGGAGATGAAAGATTCTATCTTCTCATTTAAGAATGATGAGAATTATTCAATTAAGCCCCACTTCCGTGGGGTTTTTTATTTGTGGTATGATAGTTAACTTGAATTATTTCCTAAATCAATTAAGATAAATTGGGAATATTTAAATTGTTAATGAGAATTGAACCTTTTACTATTACAATATTATTTACTATACTCTATGGATTAAATACATATTCTTTATAATCTGTAAAGAGTAAAAATCATAAAAAACATTTAAGAGGAGAAAATATGGTTATTCAAGTAGTTAATTTTAATTTAGAAGGTATTACTCATGAGCAGTATGAAGCTGCAGCTACCGAATTAGCACCAGCATTTAAAGAATTAAATGGTTTAAAATCTAAAGTTTGGCTATCAGATGAAAAAAATAATGTATATGGCGGAATTTATACTTGGGAAAACCTTGAGAACATGAATGATTACATCAACAGTCCATTTTATGATGAAGTACTTGGTAATAACCCAAGTTTTGTTAACATTACTTCAAGAGCGTTTGAAGTTCTTGATGGTCCAACCAATATAACAAACTCCTGAAAAATCAAAAAGTAACATTACTACATTCATGGGGTATTATATTTGTGGGATGATGGAAAATATTTGTTAAAAATGACTGACACTGATGTAAATAATTAACTAAATTATCAGCAGTTAAATTAGAAAATAAATAATATATTTATTGTATTATTATAAAAAGAAACACTTTTTACTGTAATATTTACTACTACCATCTAGTCTTAAATTCTAAAGAATTGTGGGTGAATTCGAAGGAACGGGTGTACATGTGGGACTCCGCATCCCCCTTACCTCGGATTACCACCTGAACTAAGGGTTCACTCACAAGAATTTGAAAAGAAGGCTGGGTAGTGACATAAGAAGAAAATGAAATATCATCAAACATCACATAAGAAAACGAAAGATAAGAAATCCTATGTAACAAAAATAAGAGAAGAAGAACAAAAGAAAATAGATATGCTAAAAATTACTAATGATAAGAAAAAAAAAGACGATTCAGAAAAAGTAGATGATAATAAATAATAACTGAAAAAGATTAGTATTCTATATACGTATGGCATTTTGTAAAACTAAACCTTCACCCCACATTCGTGGGGTTTTTTGTTTGTAGAATAATGGGTAAATTTGTATATGATTAACCGCTTCACATTACTACTGTTTATTGGATTTGCATGGGGACAGCAGATTGATGAATTAGAAACTTTAGATAATTATAAGGAGAGATTTCTATTTCAACCTGAAAACCTATATAAAAGTGAAGAAATCTGGAATAGTGAGAATAGCAATGAACCTTTTACAGGAAGGTTGAAAATTTATTCTAAAAATCTAAATAATTATAAAGTTGCCGAATGCACGATTGTTGACGGATTAAAAAATGGTAATTTTATACAATATTATGATAGTAGAGCAATGTTACCTGGTATCATGGGTCTATATATTCATAACAAAAAAGAGGGTAGCTGGACGTGGATAGAACCAGACAAAAATCATGAGAATCATGCGTGGGAAGATTCGGATTTACAAATAATAACAAGTATTGATTATCGCGATGGAATAAGACATGGGTCTATAGTAGTTCACAAAGCGAATCTAGAACGTTATGATTATATACATAATTATTCATATCCTAGAGATGATTTGCTTCTTAAAGGACAATATTCTAATGGAGAAAAAATAGGTGAATGGTATTATAATGATAATATATACAATGATTTTGATTGGCTCACAAAACCAAAATATATCAGAAGTAAGCCATATTACTGGCCAAGAAAACAGACTTATGATAAAAATAATTTAATTGATAGCGAGTGTTGGGAACCCTGGGGGAGGAAGATTGATTGCCAAGCATATGAGCAAAAATATCTAGGGAAGATATATTTATTACCGGATCTAGATGAACAAAGAATAAAAACGATAGATGTGAAAGTGAAGGATATAGTCATTATAAAAGATAACTTAGGTAATGATGTAGAAATTGATATCAAAGAATTTATTAGTCATATAAACAAATATCATCATTCAGTGGCGAGCATTCATGGTGAGAGAGGACATAATTTCACAGTAAACAAAAATTTTCGAAAAATGTTAAATGAAAAATAATGGCAATGATTTTTTGTTTGTGGAATGATGAGTAGATTTAGGAATAGAGAAACAGATTATACCATTGTCATGAAAAAATATTTATTTATATCCTTAATCATTTTATCCGGCTGTAGCCAAAATATCGGAAATCTTTCTATTGCGAGTACCCGCCCAACAAATATCAGCAATGAATATGAATCGATTGGCTTGATCCAAGGAGAGAGTACAATGTTTGCTTCTTCAGCCGACAAAATGCCACGAATAAATGATCCAATTCAAAATGCATTGAATATCTCTGGAGCAGATTTAATTACAAATGCTTCTTTTGAACTTGAAACTTATCTATTTTTTAAAATAATAAAAGTAACAGGTGAGGGCTGGGTAAAAAAGACGGAAGGCAATACTATTGAAACTCAAACACAAAAGAAAATTATTGAGTACGATCCAGGAACGGGTGAGCCTATTTATGAATAGGAATCTTTATTTAAATTTTGTGGCATAATGTTTAGAATTTTAATCTAATATTATTTAAAACCTTAATCTTTGAGATGATCTAGACTCTTTTTTAAGTAGCTGATTATTTTTTCTGTATTTTTTATTTGTTCTTTATCCATTATAAGTGAAAACCCATCCGTTTCATATTCTATCGTTTCTCTACGATCCTTTTTAGAAATTAAATTCTGGACTTGAAAAGTCTTAATTGGATGGGATTTACCCTTCACTATAATTTCATCAACGTAGGTGCAGTCTATATCATTTCTGATAATATTAAATGTATTTTCTGAAATTAATATTTCGTTAGGTTTCGCTAAAGATTCTAAACGAGAAGCAAGATTTACCCCATTGCCTAATACTGTGTAGTCAAGTCTGTCTTGTGAACCAAAATTTCCAACTGTACATACATCAGTATGGATTCCCATTCTCACATCTAATGATTCCGTAAGACCAAAAGATGTCCATCTCTTTCTTATAGCTTTAAGTCTCCTTTTCATTTCCAATGCCATTGCAACACAGGAAACAGCATCTTTTGTAATTCCATCTGTCTTGGGATCTCCAAAAAAAATCATAATTGCATCGCCAATATATTTATCGACAGTGCCGCCATATTCAATTGCAATATTTGTCATCTCGGTGAGATAATATGTAATTAATTCAGTTAATATTTCAGGCTCTAGTTTTTCTGTAATAGTTGTAAAACCTTTAATATCTGAAAAAAATACGGTTAAGCTTTTTCTATTGGTATCAATCTTAACATCAAGCTCTCCAGTAAAAATTGAATTGTATACTTGAGGGGAAAAGTATTTTGATAGCTTTGTAAGGATCATCTCTTTGTCTTTTGTATCTGTGATATCAGTACCATAGAGGAGAAAAAAGTCAAATTCGTTAATTTTTACTAAATTTAAATAGTATGCTTTATTGCCTACTTCGAATTCCATATTATGGACATCTTTAGTATTTTGTTTAGTTAAATTTTCAATTATTTCTTTGGGTACAGCGTCGTTAAGTCCTATATCCCAGTTTTGAATTATGTATTTAGAAGCATCGTTAAAGTATTTTAATTCACCATTTTTGCTTAACCTCATTACAGGGTTTGGATTTTTATCGGGGAATTTATTTATTACTTTTTTTGCGGTGATGTCTGTTGCGTAAATAATGATAAAACCAAACTCCGGAACCGGGACAAAATTCGCTAAATATGTTTTATTGCCGGCAGTTAATTCATTCTGAGTGATGCTGTTGGTCAGGATAGTCTTGCTAACCAGTTCAATGAGATTATCTGATATCATTTCCCCAATTTTTAGATTATGGGAGTTCACAATATCATACGAAGCCTTATTATGATAGTTGAGTATTCCTTCTTTACTAATTCTCATCACCGGGTTTGGATTCTGGTCAGGAAACTTATCGATTGCTTTCTTGGCTGTAATATCAGTGCCATACACATTTATGGAATCCAATTCATCAATATAAACTGCTTTAAGTAAAAATGTATTTTGTTCGACATTTATCTCAAATGAATGCTCATATTTTGTTAAAGTTTTTTTAAGCTTATCTAAAAATTTCTTATTTGGTTTATCATTAATATTTATTTTCCATGCATTAATAATTGGTTCTGATGGACTATTATAGTATTGTAAAACCCCTTTATCAGAAAAACGGAGTACCGGGTTGGGATTTTGATCAGGGAATTTTTCCAAAACTTTAATTAATTGTTCATTTTCTTGTATCATAAAAGAAGATTCTTTTTAGTTTACTAATATCTGGTTATTTTAATAAAGAATTACGAAACGAATATGTCAAATTTAAGAATAATAATAAGACACATTTTCTCTAAAAAATCGTTACTTATACGACTATTTACTTTTATCTGGGTTGTGCTTTGCTCTTGGCTCTGGATAGGTGACCCAATTAAATCAATCGAGCTTTCCATATCAGTTCTGATTGGCTCCATGGTTATACAGGGGATTTTTGAATGGTTGTATGAATAAAACATATCTTCAAATTTCAATTTCTTATTTGAGTGATGTTTTACACTATGTAGAAATATTGTTAGATTTGAACAAGAAAGGAAGATTAAAATGAAAAAAACAATATTATCCATTATGTTGATTTTACCAATGATATCTTTAGCCCAGGATTCAATGAACAAGGGCAATAAAGTTCAGCAGCGTCCCACGGTAGATGAACTACGTGAAAGGCTAATTATCGGTGTTGAAAAGGGTAGAATAACGCAGGAACAGGCGGATAAGAGGTACGAAGCCTTTACGAAAAATGAGTCAAATACAGATGATAAACCTGATATTGAAACACGATATATAAGACTTGGCGTTGAGACGGACGAGTTGAATCGAATACAAACCAAATTGAAGGATAGTGGTATTACTGATGATCAACTTGACCTTGTTCTGGCCGCCATGATAAGAATGATACATGTTGCAAAGAACCAAGGGAAAGAGATTGATTTTAGTCCCCGTTTCCAAACCTACTTTGAAAATAAAGTTGGGCTCAACGATTTACAGATCCAAGTTGTGAAGAGTATTTCCAGGAGGGTCGCACGGAAATTGTGATAATGATTGAAAAATGAAAACAATTCAAATATTAAAAGTTCTATTAGGGTTAAGCAGTATTTCTGTTGCTTTTTCAGAATTAGATAATTTAGTTGTAGATGAGTTTAATAATTCTGAAATCAGGGAAGGAGATCTGGACCTATATTGGGAGTGGGAACCGGAGCCGCAATGGCTTAGTGGTGTTGATTGGGGTGGTCAGACCTTTCATGGATATATTGGATTCAGTGAAAATTTTTTGGGATCATCTGTTTCCGCTGATGATGCTATTGATGTAGAAATTCGGTTTGACAGTAATGAAACTACCTTTTGCCAAACATATCGGCGAGACCTGGACTATTCCGCTGCAGGCGTTGGTGTTTTTAGGGGTTCAGCTTGGGATATATCCGATCCGAATAACCATCGGCGATTGAATATTTGCTTTGTAGAGTGGGATGATGAGACCGGCGAACATGCACCCAACCTAATATGGGACCCAGATGATTCTAATTATGGACGACGAGAATATTTATTTATTATGCTCAGTGATTACGACGGCACAGGGGAAACGTATGATAATAATAATACGGGATTTGATTCAGATGCTATTTATAGTTGGTGGCCAAGACTGAGATCCGGTTATTCATTTTTTGAGACCGATCCTGCTTCATTATCAATTAGGCTCGCTTTTATAACAAATTTTTCATCCTTGCCGGATGATGGACAATTGACCCTTTCTTGGGAATTTGAAGAAGGAGAGATAGACCACTTTGATCTATTTTATTCTACAACAATTCCACCAAATAATTTGCTAGTTCAGTTAGATGCTGATGTTAGGTCTTACTTACATACTGGATTAACAAATGATGAAAAAGTTTATTATCAAATGAAAGGTGTATCAGCTCAGGGTGATATATTGTATTCCAGTATACAAATATGGGGAAAACCAGATCCAATTTCTATGAATATACATTTATTAGGGACATGGAATGAGAGAGAAGATTATGGTGATATTTGGGGGTATACTGAGCAGACAACGGGTAAAGAATATGCATTACTTTGCGTTCGTGGAGAAGGTTTGAGTGTTATAGATATTTCAGATCAACCAGTTGAAGTTGGGTTTGTCTCTTCTATGCAAGTTGGGTCGGATGCTAAGGATGTTAAAGTGTTTGACCATTACGCAGTTTTAATTAAGGAATCTGAACCTGCCCAAATTATTGATTTATCAGACCCAGAAAATCCTAACGTAGTCAGTACGATTCATTTTGGTTTATCTATTGAAGATGGCGGAGCACATAATTGCTATATCAATGGCCAGTATTTATACGTAATTGGGCATGATGCTGGTGGATTGGAGATCTATGATCTGACCAGTCCAGAATCACCACAATGGGTTGGTGACTATATCACATATTATTATCATGATATATACGTAAAAGATGGAATTGCTTATGCCGCAGCCATTTATGGTGATGGCGTAGATATTTTGGATGTATCTAATCCTTCGAATGTTCAATTATTAGCAAATTTTAATTATGAAGGATCCGGTGCTCACAATTGCTGGACAACTGAAGATGGAAATTATGTAATTGTAGGTGATGAAATTGGAGATGGTAACTGGATCAGAATATTTGATATACAGGATCTGGACAATATTTCCATGGTTGCTGAATATATTGTTGACCCTGAATCGGTTGTCCATAATGCATATGTAGATGGGAATCTGCTGTATGTGGCGCATTATACAGAAGGTGTTCGGATCGTTGACCTATCGAATCCAGAAAGTCCGGTAGAGATTGCTTATTATGACACGTATCTACCGAATGAATATGGGTACGAGGGCTGTTGGTCTGTTTTTCCATATTTTGAATCTGGGAAGATCATAGCCTCGGACCTGCAATCCGGTTTATTCGTTTTGGAACATCAACAATCTGTAAATATTGGAAAACCAAATGTTCCGGCTGGATTTAATCTAAAACAGAATTATCCCAATCCATTTAATCCAACCACAAAGATCAATTATACAATTGCTTTGGAATCATTTGTTAATCTGACTGTATTTGACGTCTCGGGGAATTTTGTAAAAACACTTGTGAATTCCCATCAACCAAATGGGATTCATTCTTTACAATGGGACGGGACGAATGAATTGGATAAAAAAATGCCTTCGGGTAGTTATTTTATAAAAATTGAGACTGGAGAATTCACTCAATCACGAAAAATGATTCTTCTGAAATAACTATTTGGATATAACCAATTATTACAGAGTTTACCAAAAGAAGTAAAATAAAAAGGTTATTTCAATTATAGATCTTCATTGACAGAAATTGAAATGCCCAACGTGGATTCAACTAATTTTGCGATTTCCATTTCTGCTGTCATAACGATACCATCTGCCTCTATCAAATCAGTGATCTTTGGTCCAAGGACTTGGATTTGCTCTGCACTCAGCAATATTTTGATCCGATTTAGGACACTACTAGTATAATTCATTTTTTCATTATCTGCTGTTTGTCCTAAAACCTGGTAAGCTTCATTTAAAAACCGGTCAGCTCGCTCTTCAGAAAATTCCGGGAATAGTTCAGAAATGGCATTAACCCAAGATTCCCGCTCTTCATAATCTGCCTGACCATCTGCTAGATGGATGGAAGCACATAAATGAGTCACTGCTTCAATCGGAGACATATTAGATGGAATGTTGAATTCTGGCTCTTTTTCCTTTTTGCTAAACCAACCCATTATTTTGCTTCCCATTCTGACGATGTAAATGTTTTCATACTTAAAGCATGGATCTCATGGTTCATCAATTCACCCATGGCATCATACACTTTCCGATGTCTTTGTATCAAATTGTCCCCTTCAAAATCATTTGAGACTATAATTGCTTCTAAATGGAAACCACCATCATGAAGTTTATGATTTAAATGACGTCCAGTGAAATCTTTGACTTCGAAATGGTATAATTCCATTGCGGATTCGAGTCTCGTTTTCATTACACTTTCAATTGCCATTGTTTTTTTGCTTAAAGGGTTAGAATTTTCATGCATGACTGATCCAAAGTTATTTCAATTAACGGAAAAAGATAAAGCCAAATATTTGAAACTGATTGATGATATAGATACTGTTCATTCCAGGGCCATTACAAAAGTAATAGGCAGAAAAATATCAGGTATGTTAGATGATGGGAAACTCAATTCTGTAGAGATTGCACTTATTGATGATATTGCAATGCTTATGGGAGTTTTAGAACTTCACCCCGAACTTCCCAATTCTGTTGTTAAAAAGATTTTGTTTGCCATGACGTATTTTGTGGATGACAATGATGAAATTCCTGATGTGATTCCGGATTATGGGTATTTGGATGATATAAAAGTTGTGGAATGGGTAATAGATGATATTCAGAGCCAAATCCCACCCATGACCAAATCGTAGCTTATTTTTGTTTGCTAATTGTTTTGCTACTGCTGTCGATATCTTCTTCAGAAAATTGCCATTGGCAGGGTGGACACCACCAGGGTTTTCCATAATACGTTTCTAAATTCTCAACTAATTCTAATGGTTGAGAACACTTGGGGCAATCTCGTTCGGTGCCTTCTTTAGGCCATTTGTAATCGGGCCTATATTTTAGCCCATCTTCAAAAGTATGATGTTTTAACATGTCTTGAAATTACAGAGTTATATGGGCTGATTAAATATGAGATTTAAAATATTGACAGAATTACAAATATCAATACACCTATCAGCGAAAAACCAACATAGTTTTGGATTTTTAATTCGTTTTCCATGGTTTCTATCTGAGTCAGATAGTGATCATAAAAAAGGAACACTTCCAAAGTGTCATTCTCAGCCACATATACCCGTTTTATACCATCACTTAAATTATTTCGAATCTTTTCGTTTTGTATATTAGGCGGGATATAACTTACTTCGTGGAACCCCGGCAATACGGGTACAGGTCCACCCAAAGGATGATTACCAACATAATACCCATCAATAAAAAAAGAGACATTCATACTGTCTGTTTTAATTTTAATAAAGCCAAATGATTCCAAATCGTCTACAGACTGGGCCTGAAGAAGCGAAATTGAAAAAAGAAGACCAAATAGTATGAGAAACACCTTTTGCATAGCTGTCAAATTATTTTTATCTACCCATGAAATCAAATAAGTAAATTTCATGTTCATGAATTCAATATTTCTTCCAAAAACGCTCACTTTTGTTGTCATTATTCTTTGCTATGGGGGGTGCGCTTATTATAATACATTTTATAATGCCCAACAATATTATGAAGAAGCTGAAAAGATCCGGCTGCAAAAAGAAGGTAAAACCATTCCCATTACTGCATTGGATAAATATGGCAAAACTATCCAAAAATGTCAAAAAGTCCTAACCGATTATCCTGAATCAAAGTTTAGAACTGATGCGTTTCTTCTCATGGCAAAGTCAAAGTTTTATAGAAAAGATTATGATCTCGCAATAAATGATATAAGAATTGTAACCCAAGAAGGGAACGATAAGCAAATTGAAGAAGCCCAATATTTGCGTGCCCAATGCAAATGGAAAAAAGGAAATGCACAAACAGGGATTGATGAATTAACAAAATTGTTACAAATTTCCAATTCAAAGGAAATTCAATCAAAATGTCATTTATCTCTTGCGGAGATTGCGCAGGAATTAAATGATTCTGATTTGGCTATGTCCCATTTACAGGATGGGGCAAAACTCACAAAAAATCGTGATCAAAAAAGTGCGATTTATGGACGCTTGGCAGAAATGGCTTTTAACAAGGAAGATTATGATATAGCCAAAGATGGCTATGCAAATGTAATCACCAATTCATTATCCAGAGAAAAAATAGAAAATGCCCATCTACAATTATTGAAAATACTAAGAATCCAGAAAAACTATAAGGCAGCTTCTCGGAAGATCAAAGGCATGCTGACCGATGATAAATTTAAACGAATTGCAGGAAATCTAGAATTGGAATTGGTTCAACTCTATCGTGCACAAGGTGAAATATCCGAGATTGAAACCCGACTAGAATCTATCGTAAATGATTACCCGAGGACGCCCGTTTCTGCGGAAGCTTATTATTTATTGGGTAAGATATACACATCCCAAAAATGGGATTTGAATAAAGCTAGAGAATATTTTGATCAGGTTAGTAAAGAATCGAGTAAATCGCTTTTCTCTCCCATGGCTAAAAGCCTAAGCAAAGCCATCGGAACCTATCAGGAAGCACAGAAAGACCTCGAAACTCATTTGACAATTTTAACGCAGGATTCCACTCAGGCATCAACTGAATTAGATACGCTAAATCTTATAGTTTCTGTTGTAACTCCTGATCGAACGATTCCTGAACTTTATTATCAATTGGCCGATCTTGAAGCGTTCAGTTTTAAGCGCTATACCCAAGGGATTCAATATTTAAATCAAATTAATTCTGAATATCCAGAATCTCCTTTTCATGCTAAATCTATTTTTACATTGGCCTTTATATTTGAAAATATGGCGGATTCTGTCAATGCTCAGTCCTCACGAGATCATTTATTGGAATCCTTTCCAAATTCGGAATATGCTGCTTATATATCAGAAGATGTGAAAGTGGAAAAAAAGAAGCAGGAGATGCTCTACTCCAAGGCAGAGTCCCAAATTACTAGTAACCCTGATAATGCGATCCAACTTTTAAAAGAGTCAATCCGCCTCGACGAAAAAAGCGACTTGGCAGTATCGGCAGCCTATACAATCAGTTACCATTATGACCAGTCTGCAGAAATTGACAGTGCCTTGAAATATTACCAATGGATTCAAGATAATCATCCAAGGTCAGATCAATCTCTTAGTGCAGCGAAAAGGTTTCAAATTCTGCAAATGGTTTTATCTTCAATCGAAACTGTTACAGATTCTGTTAGTATTATTAGGGATGACAATTGAGAGCGAATTTTCTTTCTATATGTTATCGTTCAGCTCGATTTGTCATTACCAAAATACTTTATTTTTGCCAGACATTATTTTTTCGCCCAAAAGATCTTGAATCTGCTGTCATAGGTGGTGATGCTTTTCTATCCACTATTTCAATTATCGGTACTCCTTTCTTCAATTTTAAAATCCCATTCGGAAATAACATTGAAGTTTTCGGGTTAGAATTCCCATCACCACTGGTGGCCGCATCATTTAAATCGGAAACGGAGATACTGAAAATTTGGCTCGAAATGGGACTTGGTGGATCCATTTTTAAAACAGTTATGAAAAACAAACGATTGGGGAATAAAAGACCGCGTCTCCAAGACGCTAGCCTTGCCGGAGAAAAAGGATTGTTGAATGCTATGGGATTACCGGGAAAGGGAGTAGAGTCTTTTGCTGCTGAAATAGCAGATTTATCTCTGTGGAATTATGATCGTCCCTTAGGTGTGAGCATTGGAGGAGATTCAATATTTGAATATATTGAGAGTGTTAATCATATTGAAAGTGCATTGGAAAATAAATCTATTCCTTATTTTTATGAACTTAATGTCAGTTGTCCAAATACAAAAAATGGACAAACGATCGGGGACGATCCTTTAGAACTAGAAAAACTTCTAAATAAATTAAGGTCAAATATGCAGAAACCAATTTCTGTAAAAGTTTCCCCTGATCTTTTAAATCAGACACTAAGAGATATAGGAGAAATTTGTTCAGGTATAAATCAAGTGTTCATCAATGCGGGAAATACACAATATAAAAACTCAATTGATGTAGGTGTGAAAGCGAAATATTTCGTAAAAGATGGTGGAGGGTTTTCCGGCCCTGCACTTTTTGGTCGAACTCTGGAAATGGTGAAATTATTTTCAGAATTTGATATTCCAATTATGGCAACAGGCGGTATTTCCAAAATTCACCACATTGATGCTGCTAAGGAAAATGGCGCTTCATTGTTTGGTTTGGCCACTGCACTGGTTCTAGATCCCTATTGTATCCCCAAAATTAACAAACAATTATAATGTTCACGATTGTATTGCTGGAGCCACAAATTCCGCCCAATACGGGCTCTACAGGGCGTTTATGCGGCGCAACCAATACAAGGCTTCATATCGTAGGAAAACTGGGTTTTGAACTATCAGATAAAACATTGAAAAGAGCAGGGTTGGATTATTGGGATCATATTGATTGGAACTATTTCCCAGATTTAGAGAAATATTGCAAAAATTTGGTAAAAAATGAAAGATTTCACCTATTGACCACCAAATCATCTGAGCCGTACACTTCACGGCAATTTATGGATAAAGATCATCTTGTTTTCGGCAGTGAAACCTCGGGGATCAACGAAATATTTCTAAAAGAGAATTGGAAAAATACTTGTACCATACCCATGGATAATCCACATATTCGGAGTTTAAATCTTGCCACCAGCGTAGGGATTGTTCTTTATGAAGCGATTCGTCAAGTCGATGCTATTTAAACCCCAATTTCTTATCTTGTTCTTGATCTATTTTTATGGTTGTACAAATTCACCTAGATATACAACAGGAAATGATGTTTTAGTAAGGTCCAATACTTCTAAGACAGCCAAAACGAAAACCAGTAAAAAATCAAGGAAAACAAAGCACCGGAAAGTTTTGAAAGGTGTGAGTTCATTTTATGCAGAAGATTTCCATGGAAAACTCACTGCAAATGGTGAAGTTTATGACATGTATGGCGTCACTGCAGCACATAAAACATTACCATTGGGTACTGTTTGCCGAGTAACCAACCTTGCTAACAGCAAGTCTCTAATCTTGAGGATCAATGATCGTGGCCCCTATATTAAAGGACGAATTCTTGATTGTTCTTATGGTGCTGCAAAAAAATTAGACTTTATTAACCAGGGAACAACGAAGGTTAAAATTGAAGTCATCGAATGGGGAGATGGTGCATACATGCAACATAGGAAGAAAAAATAATGAAGAAATATTATATGGTGGTTAATCCACATGGTGGATTGAAAAAAGGTATTGGTATCCTTGATCGAGTAAAGCCTATTTTTGATGAAGGCGGTGCTGAATTGACAATATTAGAGACTGAATATGCCGGTCATGCCCGGAAAATGGCTCGAGAAAAAGATTTTACTGGGTATGATGGTTTTTGTGCCATTGGCGGTGACGGTACTATGCATGAAGTTATCAATGGCATGCTGAAACGACCCGATGAACAGAAGATACCTATCGGATTAGTCACCGGTGGAACTGGGAATTCATTCATGCATGATTTGGATTGCCTTGACCCTGAAAATGCAGCCAAGCGAATTCTCACAGGACGTCTTCGTCCCATTGATATTGCAAAAGTTGACGCAAATGGAGAAATAATTTATGGATTTAATATTGTTGGTTGGGGAATGCCCACCGATATTAACTTTTTAGCAGAAAAAATGCGTTGGCTCGGCGAACAACGATATAATATAGCATCGATTATTGAAGTGATGAAAGGGAAGCAACGATTGGCGAAGCTAATTATCAATGGAAATACGATTGTTGGAGATTATGGGTTCATTCTTGGGTGTAACACAATTCATACAGGAAAAGGAATGATGATGGCGCCCTTAGCTCAACTTAACGACGGGTTAATCGATTTGATCATTGCTCGGAAGGCCGGTCGATTCAAATTATTGCGGTTATTTCCTAAATTGTTCAGTGGTAGACACGTAGGCGATCCATTAGTAGACTATCATCAGGTGAAGGAATTCTCCATTATTCCGCAGGAAGATAATATCCTTAATATTGATGGTGAAATGATTGGCAGTACCCCCATTCATGTGACCGTAGAACAAGGATTGATCGACGTTTTGGTTTAAAAAAGGGAAAAAAGTATGAGTATGTTTAAAGGACGAAATTTGATAAATGCATTGGGAATTCCCGGTTGGTTATTCCTCATATGGAAAGGCGACCTCTATTACAGCGTATTTATTTTAGTTTGTATAGCCTTTGCCTTGGGTGAATTCTATAGCATCATGGAGAAAAAAGGTGCAAAGCCATTGCGGTGGATGGGAATGTGCGCTTCAGTATTTATCGCTGATTATTACTTTGTTCAGCCGGACATCACATCTCATCAAGTTTTGGGTGTAATTATTGTAATTGTCTTACTAACTGTGATATGGGAATTATTTTCAGATAAAGAAAATTCCGGTCAAAATATTTCTGCAACCATGGCGGGAATTCTATTCGTTCCCATCCTCCTTGGCACAGCTATAGATATTCGCCAATTTGATTCATTAATGGGAACTCAGTTGACTTTAGCTTTGGTTCTATCCGTTTGGGCGTGCGACTCAGCCGCTTTCATTTTTGGAACTAAATTTGGAGATGCAAAGATATTCCCTCGAGTCAGTCCGAATAAATCTTGGGCAGGGTCAATTGCAGGATTGATCGCATCATTGGGGGTGTTTTATCTCTTTTATCATCAGAGATGGTTGGGTGATTATTTTTCCATGAAAGATGCAATTGTATTTGGTATTATCACCGGTGTTTTTGGACAAATAGGGGATTTTGCAGAATCGCTTTTGAAACGAGATGCAAATGTGAAAGATAGTGGAACTCTTTTACAGGGACATGGGGGCGTTTTAGATCGTTTTGACTCCTTGATATTTGCGACACCGCTTACTTATCTTTATATCCATTTTTTAATGTATTTATAATCTTTATATAACTCCCATATGGAACTCAGATCAATCTTGGCTACGGATTGTGGTTCTACCACAACCAAGGCCATCCTTATACAAAAAATTAATGGAGAATACCGTTTAAGTTACCGTGGTGAAGCACCTACAACTGTAGAAGCTCCATTTGAAGATGTGACTCGCGGTGTATTGAATGCTGTGATGGAAGTGGAAGAACTAGCCAACCGCAAGATCTTAAATGGGGATGAAATAATGACGCCCCAAAATGGAGAAGAAGGCGTGGATATATATATATCCACCAGTTCGGCTGGCGGTGGACTTCAAATGATGGTAGCAGGTGTTGTTAAATCCATGTCTGGTGAAAGTGCCGAACGTGCTGCGTTAGGAGCAGGTTCAATTGTCATGGATGTTATGGCTTCCAATGACGGGCGTCTCCCTCATGAAAAAATCAAAAGAATTCGTGATCTCCGACCTGATATGATTCTTTTATCTGGTGGAATTGATGGTGGAACGGTTTCCCATGTGGTTGAATTAGCTGAAATCCTCCATGCTGCAAATCCAAAACCACGGTTGGGGCAAAATTATAAATTGCCGGTGATTTATGCCGGTAACAATAAAGCCCAAGATCAGATTCGAGATACACTGGGAGAAATGGTAGATCTGGATATTACAGAAAATATTCGCCCTGTTCTTGAGAGAGAAAACCTGGAACCTTCAAGAGATAAGATACATGACCTTTTTATGGAACATGTCATGCAACAGGCTCCGGGTTATAAAAAACTCATGTCCTGGACTGATGCACCGATTATGCCAACGCCGGGTGCTGTTGGATCATTAATAGAGATGATTGCTGAAAAGGAAAAAATCACTGTTGTTGGTGTGGATATTGGTGGGGCTACAACAGATATTTTTTCTGTGTTTCAAGGAAAGTTCAATAGAACAGTTAGTGCAAACCTGGGAATGAGTTATTCCATTTGTAATGTATTGGCAGAGTCTGGATTGGATAATGTCCTACGCTGGGTTCCATTTGATATTGATCGAAAAGAATTAACTAACCGGATCGGTAATAAAATGATTCGCCCTACAACTGTGCCCCAGTCTCTCGAAGAATTATTTATTGAACAAGCCATTGCTAGAGAAGCATTACGGCTTTCGTTTAAACAGCATAAAGAATTTGCCACGAGTCTAAAAGGAGTGCAAAAGGAACGAACTATTTCTGATGCATTTGATCAATCCAGTTCGGGTGAATCCCTTGTAAATATGATGGAATTAGATCTACTTGTCGGTTCTGGGGGTGTTTTGAGCCATGCACCACGCCGTGAACAGTCTGCAAGAATGCTTATTGACTCATTTATGCCCGAGGGGATTACTCAATTGGCTGTTGATTCTATTTTTATGATGCCACAATTAGGAGTACTTGCCAATATTGAAAAGGAAGAATTAGCCGCTGATGCACGAACTGCTGCGCTTGAAGTTTTTCATAAAGATTGTCTTATTCATCTTGGAACTTGTATTGCACCAATCGGAAATGCAAAAAATGGAGCGTTAGTTCTTACAGCAGAGTTCACCTTTCCTGATGGGAAAAAAATTCATCATGAATTAAAAAAAGATGAACTTTTTCGAGTAGAAGCCTCTTACGAACCAATATCTGCCGTATTAAAGCCCGATAAAAAAATGGATATAGGTTCCGGAAAAGGAGAATCGATTGAAACAACTGTATATGGAGGTGTTGTCGGATTGATTTTGGATGGTCGCTCTAGGCCAATCTCAATTCCAACTGATTCTAACGATAGATTAGCTGCTCTCAAGAATTGGTCTGAAGCAGTTAATGAATACCCTAAGAATAGCTAAGGTTTCAAATAGGATGGGAAATAGCCTTAAGAAAAGGAGTGGATATTTCAATGAGTTACTTTTTATTAAATCATGAAAATATGGACCATACTACATTTCATTTGGACGCCAATCAGGATATGGTAAATCGTCCATTTAAATATCATAAATAAATATTGTAAACACATTAATGGCACACTCATATACACCCGGACTTAAAGTCCTGCATCATGCTAAAGTTGAAAAAAGCAGACGGCTACCTATTAAGGGGAAAATTACAAAACAGGTTGGAGATCTTCTTAAACCAGAAGATGTGGTTGCAAAAACGGATCTCCCGGGCAATGTTCAGATGTTAAAGGTTGCTAATGTGCTGAATATTGGTCCTGCGGATGTACCAGACATGATGCTTGTTGGTGAAGGTGACAAAGTTAAAAAGGGGCAAATGATTGCGGAAACTAAAGGATTATTCGGCTTTTTTAAATCGGATGTAAAATCACCTATTGATGGTACAGTTGAATCTATTTCAGATGTTACGGGGCAGATTGTAATGCGAGAAGCACCAATTCCCGTTGAAGTGGATGCTTATATGTATGGCACCGTTAAAGAAATCATTCCAGATGAAGGTGTCATTGTTGAAGCTGACGCAGCTTTTATTCAGGGCATATTTGGAATTGGTGGTGAAAGTCGTGGAACGATGGAAATCCTTGTGACTAATCGTGAGCAGGAATTAACAGCAGATTTATTGAATGAAGCTCATAAAGGTAAAATTGTTGTGGGCGGTTCTTTTGTCAGTCTTGAAACATATAAAAAAGCTTTATCTCTAAAAATAGCTGGTATAGTTGTAGGCGGATTTAATTATTATGACCTTGAAGAAATATTAGGTTATACCTTGGGTGTAGCAATTACAGGTTCCGAAGATTTAGTAACTTCCCTTATCTTGACAGAAGGATTTGGAAATATAAGAATGGGAAGCAGGACATTCGATCTCTTAAACAAAAAAGATGGTAAATTCGTGTCCATCAATGGTGCCACACAGATTCGAGCTGGCGTAATACGACCAGAAATTGTTATTCCACTTCAAGAAAACGAAATACCTGAAACATCGGTTCATAAATCTGATGATAGAGGGATCGGTAAAGGGAGTCTAGTCCGTATAATTAGAGCACCTTATTTTGGTAAAATGGGAGAAGTAGTGAGTCTTCCACCCGAACTTCAACAAATGGAGTCTGAAACTATGGTTCGTGTGGCAGAAGTAAAAATTGATAGTGCTGTTTTGAATATTCCAAGAGCTAATCTTGAAATGGTGGAGACTGATTGAGATTATTATGGTAAATCGATTAAAAGAAATTATAATCCCTAACCTAATTCCTAATTCCTTGCCTCTGCCAGAGCAAGATAGTGCATTTCTTCAACGACTGGCTGAAAAAATACATAGTTCAGGTTTTGTTACGCCTGCAATTTTCTTCCTTGAAATGACAAAACCTTTAGCGTTGTTAGGAAGCCATGCTCTTGTTTTTTTTGGCCCAGTTTTAAATACTTTTATACAATCAGAAAATTATTATCGGACGATTCAAGTTTTTGAAGAACCTGAAAACATAGAAATATTATTACAAATGATCGAATCGTTGGAAGCCAATGCTGTGATCAACACTGGAGATAATCATGAATGATCGTGATTTTATTATAGGCGCAGGGGGAGTCACATTTTCCTTCCTGATTTATTGGTTTATGGGCCATCCGTTTTTTATTATCGAACGAATTGTAATGTTCATAGCTATTATGACGTTTACGGGAACACTCCTGTTTTTCATCCGGAAAGCACGTCGTGGAGAAGAAATATTTTTAAGAGAAATTCCCGGACTAAAAGCGGTTGAAGAAGCTGTTGGGCGTTCCACAGAAATGGGAAAACCCGTATTGTTTGTACCTGGCATTATGGATATGGATCAAGTTGAAACTGTAGCAGGAGTCATTGTATTGGGCCATGTTTCAAAAATGACTGCTAGGTATGAGACAACCTTGAATGTCCCTGTCTCTCGTGCAATTGTGATGAAAGCTGCTCAAGATGTTTGCAAGGAATCCTATCTGATGGAAGGCCGGCCGGATATGTTTCATGAAGATATGGTTCATTATCTTACAGATGAGCAATTTGCCTATGCCGCTGGTGTAAATGGAATTATGGTACGTGAAAAACCAGCTGCCTGTATGTATATGGGGAAATTTTATGCTGAATCTCTGATCCTTGCTGAAACAGGAAATTCGATTGGGGCTATACAAATTGCTGGTACAGCGTCTCAAGCACAAATTCCATTTTTTGTAACTGCGTGTGATTATACTTTGATAGGTGAAGAATTTTTTGCAGCAAGTGCATATTTATCTCAGCGTCCCGAATTGATAGGTGGGATAAAAGGCCAAGACATGATTAAAATAATTATAATTGGGATGATTATTGGCGGTGTCGTTCTCCGGTTTCTTCATGATGGTGGAATGATTGATTTTAATATTCTTGAATTTCTAACGGTGAGATAAGGAAAAGATTTATGCTTTGGAAAAGACAAATCCCAATATTAATTGTGGCAGTAATTGGCTCAATTACTTTATTTGGGTGGTTCATAAATGAACCAAACATTAAATCTTTCGTTGATGATGATGCCACGCAATGGTTCGATATCCTCGCGAGTTTCGCTATTTTTCTTGGTGGTTTCAATTTACTTAAAATGCAATTGCAGAAAATTTTCCGTAGACAACGAGGGTGGCAATACAGCATATTTGCTATTGCAGGATTCTTTTTAGCAATTACTGCTGGATTCTTTTACAAAGGGAATCCTGATGTTGCTTGGGGAACACACGTCACAGCTGATGGTACCTTGTTCAAATGGATTTTTACATATATGTTCGCACCACTTCAGGCAACTATGTTTGCCTTACTAGCATTTTTTGTTGCGTCTGCATCTTACCGTGCATTTCGTATCCGGAATTTTGAAGCAACCTTGCTTCTCGTCTCTGGGATTATTATTATGATTGGACGAGTTCCATTGGGGAGTTTTATCTCCAGTTGGTTCATACTGTATTTATTGGTCCTGATTGGCGGTATCACCGTTAATTCATTTTTTAAAAATAAACAATACACAGCTATTTTTGTTATTGTAGGGATCATAGTAGTCACCGCCGCAGGATCTTCCCTAGGGTGGCCTTTGGATCAGCCTGGTATTCTCTACCTTCCTTATCTCCAAGAATGGATTTATAAATATCCTAATGTAGCTGGTGCAAGATCCATCATGATGGGTATTGGAATGGGAATTTTCGCAACATCAATCCGATATATTCTCGGTATTGAAAAATCATATATTGGGGAGTAGCCGTGAAATTTTTGACTGATTTAATTTTGAAAATGGGAACCGTTGATCGGCGATGGATCTTCCTTGTTATTGCATTGGTTGTTATTATACCATTATTCTTTCCCCTAGGGTTACCAATACGTGCTACCGCCACCACTCAATATGTGTATGATACAATTGATGCTTTGCCTCATGGATCTAAGGTGTTAGTATCTTGTGAATATGGTCCCAGTACAAAGCCCGAGATTCATCCCATGGTTTTGTCAGTTATGCGCCATTTATTTAAAAATAAGCATAAAGTATATGTGACATGCCTTTGGCCAGACGGCCAATTTTTAGCGTCAGATGCCTTGAATTTAGTGGCACGGGATGAATACGGATTGACTTATGGAGAAGATTATGTTTTACTCGGATTTCGTCCGGGAAATGAGGCTGTAGTTAAGGGCATTGTGAGTGATCTCAGGAAACTTTACACCATTGATGCAAAAGGAACAAAAATCACAGAAATTCCAATGATGGAGGGCGTAAACCGATTTGAAGATTTTGATTTTCTTTTCTCTGCATCTGCAGGTTACCCGGGAACTATTGAATGGGTACAGTATGCAGTCGACCCTACAAATGTGCCCATGAGCACTGGGACGACATCTATACAAGTTAATGATGTGATGCCTTACGTTTCTGCAGGTCAGATACAGGGAATTCTAGCTGGGATGCCAGGTGCAGCAGAATATGAAGCTTTAATTGGTGTCCCTGGAATTGGAACTAGCGGAATGGATGCCCAGTCGATTGCACACTTGGTGATTGTTCTGTTTATCGTTCTGGGAAATATTGGTTATTTTATTGAACGAAATCGTTCAAAAAAGTATTAAGGAGTAATTATGTTTGGTGAAATATTTGGTGCTTGGGTTGCAGTCTTCTTAACGTTTGCTATCTTCTCATTCCTTTACAAAGATAATCCATTTTACAAAATCGCAGAACATATTTTTGTTGGTGTTTCGGCTGGATATTGGACTTCTATGTTCTTTTGGACACAGATTCAACCCAACTTATTCGGACGACTTTGGCCATCGACCCACTATTCGGATGGAATTTGGTACGGTGTCTACGATCTATTTGGCTTTATTTCTTCTTCAATATTTCCGGCAGGAGGAATTGATAAAGGGCATGAATTGCATTTTAGTTATTTAATCCCATTTGCATTGGGAATTATGATGTTGCTTAGTCTGTTTAAAAAGCTGAATTGGTTTGCCCGTTGGGGGATTGCTTACACAGTCGGAATGGCTGCTGGACTTCGTGCATATGGTTTTCTTAATTCCAATGTCATTTTACAGATAAAAGGTACAATTATTCCTCTTTTGGATCCTGATTTGCCATTTTTTAGCCTTTTGGGAGATTCTCATTTTAATAATTTAGTAATTTTGGTTGGTACAGTTACTGGTTTATTATATTTCTTTTTCTCTAAAGAGCAGACAGGGAATTTTGGGAAAGTCACCCGTGTTGGAATTTATTTCCTTATGATTTCTTTTGGTGCATCATTTGGATTTGCAGTAATGGGTCGTATCTCCCTGCTAATCGGTCGATTTACAGATTTAATCACCTATAATGATGCTAGTTATCATCATGCCACAATTTGGGTATTGGTAATCATGGTTGCGATATTAGGGTATTCTACTTTCACTGATAAAGGTAATTCAGAAACAGACGTATCATAAAAATGTGTATTATTAATATATCGTACCAATCTGGATAAAAAGTGAAATAAATTGATATTTTCATCCGATTTACAATGGAAGTCGATTCTAACTATATACAGGTTCATTCATAGTTTATTCATTAATTTTAATTATAATTTCACCAATCCATCTGTCCCAAAATTATCTTGAAGGAGAAAAGAGATATGAATAGAATTATCATTTCAACATTTTTAATAATAAATATTGTTCACGGGATTAATCCACCTCAGAATGGTGATTTTCCAGATGGTTTTTGGGAAAAGATGAGACAACAGGATATTGGTCTAAATTATGGTGACCCTGGTTGGGTGAATAAAATATCTAAACAAATAAATAATCCATCCCGTGATACACAATTGGAATTTAATATACCGGTACTTTTAGGAAAATACTCTGATGCATCAAATACTTATTTTAATGCTTCAGATTATCAAAATATGCTTTTTGGTACCAATCTTACAGGTTCGATGAAAACATATTATAACGAAATATCATATGGGAATTTCCAAGTTGATGGTTCAACAGGAGGGTGGTATCAATCAACCCTTACTATGTCACAAGCTGTTGAAAATACCAGGCAATATGTAGCAGAAATTGCTGCACTCGCTGATCCCGATTTTGACTACGGGCAGTATGATAATGATGGACCTGATAATATTCCAAACTCAGGAGATGATGATGGATATACTGATGGCATAATAGTTGTTTATCCTGGTTGTATGTCTGGAAATGATAATATATGGCCTCATCAAAGTTCTTTATCTAGTTATGCATATGAAACCAATGATGTATCTGCAAATGGTGGAAATATTACTATTAGTACGTACATGGTATGTCCTGAATTGCCAGGCAGTGGCAGTTGTGTCACAAATGAAATATGCCCCATGGGTGTTTATGCACATGAATTTGGCCATGTGTTGGGATTGCCGGATCTTTATGATAGGGATGCCAGTGATGGTGACTCGGAAGGTATTGGTGAGTGGTGTTTAATGGCAAGTGGAAGCTGGATGGGTTGGTATGGGGATACTCCATCGCATATGTCATCATGGTGTAAAATTCAGATGGGGTGGATGGAAGCCACTGTATTAAATAACAGTACAACTGATGTAGAAATACCGCAATTGGTAACATCTCCATTTGCTTTAAAAGTATGGGAAGATGATTACCATTGGAGTCGTTATTTTTTAATTGAAAACCGACAGGCAGTTGGTTTTGATTCTGAACTGCATGGCCCCGGTTTGATTATATACCATGTAGATGAAAACAGGGGATGGGGAAATAATGGATGGAGTTTTGGTTCGGTGAATGATGACGTACAAAATAAACTGGTAGATTTAGAAGCAGCTGATGGTGATACTGACCTGGATAATGAGATTAACCGAGGAGATGATGGTGACCCTTTTCCAGGGACATCGGGGAATAGAACATTTGATGATTATTCTAATCCAAATGCAACGCGCAATAATGGGTATGAAACAGGAATATCTTTTTCAAATATAAGTGATCCGGATTCTGTAATGACGGTTGATATCGAGAGCCGGTCAAAGTATGGTTATGCTATTGCCTATGACGAAAATGGAATTGCACCCACGACGTTCGGTATTGGAACGGAAGACCAATGGTCTGGAGTATTATTTACAGCAGAAGAATCAGGTTATATAACAGAAATAGATTTTGGTGTCATTTATAGTGGCTTCTGGAATGATGATGTAATGGATTATGTAGTTTATGTTTATGATTCATTCGATGGGACTTCGCCAGGAGATCTAATGGATAGCGTAAGCGGCTCTACCTATATAAGCGATTGGATTACAGTATCAATTGATTCAGTTGCTGTTGCATCTGGTCAAGATTTTTTTGTGTCTATTAAGTTTATTAATGAAACCTATGCATTTTGTTTTGATAATACAGGTCAGCTTTCAGGAAGGTCCTACCTGTCGGGTGATGGTGTAAATTATGATAACATGCTGTCCGCTTACGGTGATGCGAATATCCGCGCAAAAGTATCTAGTGATGCTTTTGTTGGATTTGAACCGGTTGCTGTAGTGCCAAATGAAATAATGTTATTTCCAAATTACCCGAATCCTTTTAATCCGGAAACTACATTTAGTTTTAATATTGGATTCTCGCAGCAAACATCATTGCGAATTTATGATATTCAAGGCCGATTAATTGAAACCCTGGTACAGGATAAAATTAACCCAGGATTTCATACAATGACTTGGAATGCATCTGAAGTTGCAACCGGAGTCTATTTTGTGAAACTCATCTCCGGAGATAAAATTAAAACCCGAAAGATAATGGTTTTAAAATAGAGTTATGATTTAACTAGGGTTTCTAATTGTGAATAGATTCTATTTTTCACTTAGTCCTGATTTAGAATTTTGATAAAATAATAATATGTCAATAGAAGAAAGAAAATTAGCCGCCATAGTTATCTGAAATACAAGTAGTTCAGGATTTGAATTAATAAAAAAATAAATGAACATTATTCAAAAAAAAATATGGGATTATATGTCCAAAAAGGCAGAAGGTCTTGGTCACCAGCCTGCTCCTATCTTAGAAAACGAGCAAGAACGGCTCAAAGATCTAGATTCGCTTGGGATAGTTAAGGAAGACATAAGTAAAGATCAACGTTTTTCATCATTGCCTAGATTGGCATCCTATCTTACATCTTGTCCTCAAGCCTGGATCAACATTATTGATAAAGATACACAACATTGTAAAATTGATTACGGTCAAAATTCTGTATTGTCTTATATGAGCCGTGAAATACCTCGTGGACTTACTGTATGTCAGCACGTTGTAAATAATAATTGTGAGCCCCTCGTCATTGAAGATTGTTCTATTGATGAGCGAACAAAGATAGTTGGTGAAGCCAGCGGAGGCGGTTTTCCAAAATTTTATGCAGGAGCCCCCATTGTAAGTAAGAATGGATTTATTTTAGGAACTTTCTGTGTAATGGATGAAGATGCTCGGTCAATATCCCATCAACAATTGGATGGTTTAAGGTTGTTAGCGGACCAGTTTGTGGAATTATTGGACACACGACAAGTTGAAACATTACCAGTAAAAAATGATGATAAATTAGCTGTGAATGGTGATTATTATTCGTCTGCAACTATCCTTTTTGCAGATTTTGTAGGTTTCACTCAAAAGACAGAAGAAATCCAACCGGGAGAATTATTAGAAATATTAAGTTCCTATTTTAATGGGTTCGACCAGATCATGGAGCGTTTTGGATTAAAGAAAGTCAAAACAATTGGTGATGCTTACATGGCAATTGGTGGCGTGCCGGATAAGAATTCTGACCATGCCATACAGGTTTGCAAAGCCGCTCAAGAAATGATAAAATATGTGAATGGAATGGGCGTTCAGCAAGAAGCATTAGGTAAAGATTCTTGGAAACTGCGGGTCGGGATTAATACTGGGCCAGTTATTGCAGGGAATACAGGGAATAATTTTGATATCTGGGGTGATGCGGTCAATGTGGCATCAAGATTGGAAAGTACCGGGGTAGAAGGGAAGATTCAAATCTCAGAAAAAACAAAACAATTTTTATCTGAAAATGCAAAGTTGACATTTCGGGAAAAAGTTCACTTAAAAAACAAGGGAGAAATGGATACATTTTTCCTTGAGGAAATTTAGATTAATGCCTGAACAAATACGCAAACTTGCTGCTATTATGTTCACAGACATTGTCGGTTATACCGAATCCATGTCTAATGATGAACAGGCTGCTATTCAAGCTGTTAGGAAAAAACGTTCCATAATTCAGCCGTTAATCAAAGAACATTCCGGCGTTTTTGTTAAAGAAATTGGTGATGGTACATTATCTTATTTTGGGTCTGCCGTAGATGCATCAACCTGTGCTGTAAAACTACAGGCAATGACTTTTGATGATGAACTCTTAAATATTCGTATTGGCCTCCATGTTGGCGATATCGTTTTTGATGGTGAAGATGTTTTTGGAGAAGGTGTTAATATTGCAAGCCGTTTAGAAAGCATATCTCCTGCAGGTGGAATTTGTGTTTCTAAAAATGTTTTTGATGAACTGGAAAATAAGAAACAATTCAATGGCACATCACTTGGGTTGCAAAGTTTGAAAGGTGTAGGTAGGCTTGTGGAAGTCTTTGCTTTAAATGGAGATAAACTAAAAAAACCGGACAAATCCCAATATAAAGCAACAAAAGTCGAAAAACATACTGATGATGAAGTTCCATCTATTGCCATTATCCCATTTGATAATAAAGGTGCACAAGAAGATGTATTTTACGCTTATGGTATTTCTGCAGATCTTATTTCTTCGGTGGCCAGTGCAGGACTCATCAGAGTTGCAAGTTTAAAAGATATTGAAAAACTGGATTATCAAAATCTTGAAAGTGCTGAAATCTCCAGAATAGTATTCATCCGTTATATCGCAAATGGAACCTTGTGGAAAATGGGAGATATGTTTCAACTCTCCATTGAACTCTACGATACAAAAGATGCCAGAGTTATATGGTCAGATCGGTGGCAGGAAAATTGGGATAACTTACCAAGTATTAAATCAAATCTTTCTGATGGGCTTTTAAAGGCTTTGAATGCTAAACCGAGCTATGAAGAAAATAAAGAGATAGTAAATCCGGAAGCGTATGAATATTATTTAAGGGCAGAGCATAAATTTCAAAAAAGGCAGACGGCTGATGACATTGAATTAGCTATGGGCTTATCCCAGAAAGCAGTTGAGATAGATGAAGAATTTTTAGAAGGTAAAGTTCAGTTGGCTAAAATAATTTATGCGAAAGGGAATGATGAGAATAAAGCTTTATCCCTTGCCAATACTGCCCTTGAGCAAGCCGAAAAGCAAGACAATCAAAGAGCGGTAGGTGATATCTTGAGATTCATTGGGGAATGGTTCATAAGGCGAGACCTGGATAAAGCTCTGGAATACTTCACAAGATCATTGATTGTTTTTGAAGCTTTGGGTGACAAAATGGGAACCGGTTTGGCTCTAAATAGCATTGGTAACGTCAACTGGAGAAATGAACAGCCTAAGAAGGCTTTAGAATATTATGAGCGGTTTCAATCTATTGCGGAGGAAATTGGTGATAAATGGAGTGAAAGTACAGCGCTCAATAATATTGCTCTTGTATATAATGGTATTGGTGACTCCGATGGTGCGATTGAATATTTAGAAAGAGCGTTAGTGATAAAAGAAGAACTCCAGGATAAAGCAGGGAGCGCCAAAAATCTTGTGAATATTGGTTTTCAATATTTTACCAAAGGTGATTTTAATTCTGCCTTAGATTACAATAACAGAGGACTGGCCATTGATAAATCCTTAGGCAACAGATGGCGAATATCATTTGACCTACGACTAAAAGGTTACATCCTTGTTGATATGGGAGAATATGCAGAGTCACAGGCCAGTTTTGAAGAAGCACTTGCCATTGATGAATCTCTAGATGATAAGAATGGCATCATGCTTGCCACGAAAGGAATTGGTATTACACACTTTTATAGATCTGATTATGAAAAAGCCCTTGATTATCTTGAAAGGTCCTATGCATTGAGAAAAGAATTAGGGAAAAAGTTGTGGAAATTGTATCACCTGATACATCTGTCTCTCACACAAAAATACTTAGATATGGACTATGATAAAAAAGAAATCCACAATATTATTGGAGATAAAACATTAGACGATAAGAGATATATCACCAATTACGCCATCTATAAACTATTAGAAGAAAAGAAATATTTACAATGGGCCTATAAGCAAGTTTGTAAAATCGCAAATGGACTAGATGACACAGTGAAAGAATCGTTTCTAAATGTGCCATTACCAAAACAGATTGTGGAAGAATGGGAGAAGATCCAATCTTAAGTTATGCCTGACCCCACCCGCAAACTTGCTGCCTAAAAGCGCATGTAGATAAATAGTATGGGTAATGTTATTATTTATTAAAATCATAAGGATTAGTTTTCTTCTTTTATTTATTGGGTGCTACACAAGTTTCAAGAATAAGCCTCATCATGAAAGCAATTCCTTGCGATATCATTTAGGGACTGCTACATCTGCCTATTTTCAAAAGAGTGTTCAAGAAATTATTGTATTGTATGGGTATTCAGTTAAAGAATACAATAATTATGGAAATTATCAAATCGCAGATACTTATTGGAAAAATCGTGATCCATTTCCAACTGAGTCAGATAAAGGATTTTTAGAAGCAAAAACAAAATTACTATTTACAGCATCAAATGATAGGGTGGACTCTTTCGAATATGATGCAAATTTATTTACGTGTTATTTAGATATTATAAATAGCTGCTTCGATGGTAAAAAGTGGATAGAGTATAATAATGGGCCTGAACTCCAATTATCATTGGATAGCATTGCGGAAGAGATTAGCAATGAATTTCTTATAAAAACACAAAAGTTGTGACGTTGGTGCCACCATATAATTTGTAATGAAATACTAATAATAGGGGGTGTATGTTATCTATAGCAACTTTATGTTCACTAAATAGATTCCTTGAATTTGCCTTGACAAGGTTTAATGTAATACCATAGATTGCAAAGGTTTATTTATGAGAAGACACGCTAGTTTCGTGCCAATCTGTATGTTAAATATTTGTCTTGGGAATATAATTTTGACAATATATTGTCTATCAATCTCGTAATGAAATTAAATATTATTAACACAACTCTATAACGGAGACTCAATAATGAAGAACATCTTGCGCATAACTGCCTTGTTTCTAGTGACGTCACTGACGTGGGCTCAGCAAACTACTGGTAAGATCAGTGGTCAGGTAACAGATAATGCCGGTGCTGGACTTGCTGGTGCCAATGTAATTGTCGATGGTACTTCCATGGGTGGAGCCACGGATAGTGATGGTAAATATACTATTCTGAATGTACCTGCCGGTACATACGCTCTAACCGCATCCTATATTGGATATAGAAGTACAACCACTTCTAATGTGGAAGTAAAAACGAATTTGACGACACCACAAAATTTTTCAATGGAATCATCTGCGATTGAAGGTGATGCTATAACCATTGTTGGTCAAAAGCGACTGGTTGAGTTTAGTGCAACAAACTCTGTTCGCAGTGTTAACGCGGAAGAAATTCAAAACGCTGCTTCTCGCAGTGTAACAGGTATGCTTGACATGCAAGCTGGTGTTACGATTACCAATGGTAATCTCCATATTCGTGGCAGTCGTGCAGAAGAAGTTGCTTATACTCTTGACGGTGCCCAGATTACTGATGTGATCAATACGGGTCGTGATGTATCGGCTATTCCAGAAGCGTTGGCAGAAATTACTGTTGAAGCTGGTGGGTATGGTGCACACGTAGGTGGCGCTAACTCTGGTGTAGTAAGACAAACAATGCGTACCGGTGGTAATCAAATGGGTGGTAATGTACGTTTTGAAACTGGAGATTTTGGTCACCAGGATGTTACTGCAACACTTGGTGGTCCTCTTGGTCCTGTAAGATTCTTTGGAGCAGTTCGCCAATCCCATACAGATGATTCAAATCCTTCATTCTTTACAGACTTTAAGATTGATTTGAACGATGATGGAGAAGCTGACGTACTTAACAGTTATGTATCTGGTGTTACTCTTGATGGTGATACTAAATCAATAGATTTTAATACAGATGATGGTGCAAAAGTAGACCATCGGAAACGGGATAACCTGCAGGTCAATGGTACAGCCATAATGGATTTAGGCCCTATAAATCTGCGTCTATCGGGTGTCCTTGATAATCAATCAGGTGAAGGCAACGGTCTACCTATACATAATATGTTTAACTCAGAGCGACAATCAGAATATGATCGCAAACTCAATATGATTACTGTTCGTGGTAACTACTTTGTTAATCCCGATATGCTTGTAAGTGTCGGTGTTAGCACTTTGAATCGCTCGTATGAGAGTTTTGATGGCCTTTTTGGAGCACCTGGGAATTTTGGTGATGCTCTTGGATGGGGAGACTCTGCTACAGTAGTTGGCAAGTATGCAGGCGCTGAAGCTGAGCTGGTAGGAAATAACTGGAAGAGTGAATATCAGTCGCCAGATGACTATTTTTTTGGGCAATTTCCTTTCGCACGCGAAGGTGACATTGCAACAGGTTGGGGGAAAAATGATCGTTCATCGCTTGGTATCGACGCAGGTCTAACCTGGCAGTATGGTGACCATGAAATTCGTGCAGGTTTTGATCAAAAAAGCTATTCATACAGTAGATTTTTTCTTGGAACCGGTGCTATATATGATGTTAATCGTATGATTGCTTCTGGTGACGTAACTAGAGCTGAAGCAGCAGGAGGCGCAAATCAAGCAGTTACTGATGAACTAGCAGCTTCAAATCGCAGTGGCCAAATTGGTTATGATGATTACGGCAACGCTGGGGGAGAAGGTCTAGATGGACCGCGTACACCTTCTACGACGTCTTTTTATGTGAATGATAAATATGAAGCTGGTGATATAGTTATCAGCTTTGGTGTTCGGGCTGACCAGTTCAATATGGATGATTGGAAGCTAAAGGACTCAACTAACCCTCCATGGGATGAATTAAATAAAGGTGTTGTTGCAGCTGAGATTTTGGAATCAGATACCAAAACTGAGATTCAACCACGCTTGGGCATGGCTTTCCCTGTCTCAGATGAAATTGTTTTTCACTTACAGTATGGGAAATTCGCTCAAATGCCTGAGCTAGATCTGCCTTATGCAGCAACCAGGTATATGCACTTGGTATGGGGTGGTCAGAACTATACTCCAGATCCAATGGGGTTTGATTTAGATCCGGTGCTTACGACTCAGTATGAAGTTGGTGTAAGCTACCAGTTTTTACCTGACGCAGCTATTGATGTAACGGCATTTGCGAAGAACACTACAGGGCAGATTGTTTTGAATGTGAACCCTAATGTTCCGCTTTCTAATACCTATAATGTAGATAATGATGCTCCTTACTATATGAACGGAGACTTTACGACAGTTAATGGTTTTGAGTTTACTTTGCGAACAAGGCGGATTAACCGTTTACAGTCTTTCGCGTCTTACACATATTCAGATGCGCGTGGCGTGAACTCTGATCCTAATTCTAACGCAGGGAACTTAGCTCAGAGCATGTTATCGCCTCCTCCGATGATGATTAACCCATTATACTACACTAACAAACATCGTGGTGCAGTATCTCTGGATTATCGATTAGGAAAAGAAGCAGGTATTTTATCTGGTCTGGGAGCCAATGTACAATACAAGTTTAACAGTGGACACCCTTATACATTAAGTGATGGTGGCATGGGACAACGCGCAGCGTATGCGGGGGCTCTCTTAACAGATGCTCGTTCTCGTGAACCGCAGGAGCCAATTGGGCAGTCTACCACACCTTGGCAAACAAATATTAATCTGAAAGTTGATTACAATATTAATGTAGGCAATTATGGTTTAACTGTTTTTGCTTATGTTGAAAACTTGATGAATACAAAGAATGTTGAAAATGTATATTCTCGATCTGGGAATGCATATGATGATGGATTCTTAACTGATCCTGCATTAAGCAGTGAAATTGTAGCTGCACAGGGAGATATTTATACAACAATGTATCAAAATGTCAACCTAGCTAATCGTCAGCATTACACTTGGGACTATGGTAGAGATTTATTTTCTACTCCCCGTATTGTCAAATTTGGCGCTAGCGTCAATTTCTAATCGATTAATCTTTCTAAATAAAAGGTAGTTAGAAACATGAAAAAACAATCTTATTTAATAATGCTAACATTGTGTGTGTTCTCAACAGCATTGTTCGCGCGGAATACGGTATCGCAAGGTGCAATACACCAAACTTCAAAAACAACTGGAGCGGATGAAGTTATTAATCCTTCAGTAACAGTTGTTAATATCAATAACATGGCCTATTGGATTGCTAAAGATGGTGCAGGTACGACTCAAGGAAGCCCTAATGGCCAGCAAGCTGATTACCCTATTTTTACTGGCGGATTTATCTATGAAGATGGTATGCTCTGGGGTGTAAAATCAAATGAGTATTCCGAATCAGAACCAGTACGTGTTGGTGGCTCTACTTACGCACAGGGAATGAAGGCTGGTAATGTTCGTTATGACGCAGCTGGTAATGTCATTGGCTCTGATGATCCGACTAACCACCATGCGTGGAGAGTTCGTACAGATTGGGCTACTGCTGACCTTACACGGGACGCATCGAACTTTTATGGTTATACTTCTCCAACTGCAGCATCTGCAGAAGAAGTGCAGAATGTAAAAGACCAGTACGAATCTGATTGGAATAACTGGCGAGCAGATTTAGGTGCACCGTACGACGACGTTGATAATAATGGCTCTTATGATCCTGCTGTAGATGTACCAGGGTATCCTGGTGCTGACCAAACCGTATGGACCATATCTAATGATGTTCCAACAATTGTTGATGCTAATGGTGATTCTATTCAATATTCTAATACATCTGAATCGCTCTATGGCGCAGACCCTGTAGGTATTGAAATGCAGTTGACCATGTGGGCATATGCCTATGGTGCCAGCGATCCTTTAGGGAATTCAATTTTTAAAAAAGCATCAATAACCTATACTGGCCTTAAAGCATCTTCTCCTATTGTAAATCCAACAGTATTAGATTCAGTTTATTTTACTCAGTGGTCTGATCCAGACTTGGGGACATACACTGATGATTATGTAGGTTGTGATATTGACCTGTCTTTTGGTTATGTATATAATGGTAACCGTTTAGACGGTGTTTTTAATGGCGTCTATAATCTGGCATGTCCAGCGGGTGGTTATGATTTTCTTCAAGGTCCTGTAGATAATCGTGATATAGATGGTGATGGTGATTCTACTGAATACCTTCCTATGACATCATTCGCATATTTCGGAGCTGGTTCTTCAATTAGTGATCCAGATTTTTCCTATGCAGGATCTTTACAGTGGTATAATCTAATGGAAGCCTTTTTACCGCGTCCTGAGTATCCAGTTCAAATACCATTCACAGATCCAACTACTGGAGAAGCGACAATGTTTGCTCTTTCTGGAGATCCAGTAACTGGTTCCGGTTGGGTTGATGGTGTAATACTGCCACCTGGAGATCGTAGACAAGTAATGACCAGTGGTCCTTTTAAAATGACAAAAGGTGAAACTGCTGATGTGGTACTTGGTATTGCTGCAGGAATTGGACTGGATGCTGTCTCATCAGTTTCAGTTGCAAAGTATGTTGATACCTATGCTCAATATGCATATGACCAAAACTTTTCACTACCAAGTGCTCCTACTGCACCTTCTTTAATGGCTACAGAAATGGATGGTGAGATTAAGCTTGATTGGGGTTCAAATGCGGCTGCAGTTTCTTCAACTGAAGAAACAGTAAGTGCCGGTTTTGAGTTTGAAGGATATAATGTTTACCAATTACCCAGCGCTGGGGCACCACTATCTGAAGGTAGGAAAATTGGGACTTATGATAAAGTAAATACAGTTCAGAATATTTTAGATCCTGATGTGGATGCCCTTACTGGATTGGTTGTTGATGTTGTAAAGCAAACAGGTACAAATGCTGGTGTTCAGCGGTTTTACTCAACTGACTATGACGAAATACGTGGTCGACCAATGTCTAATGGCGTAGCATATTATTTTGCTGTAACAGCTTATAGTTATTTAGCAGCAAATGAAGGAAGTCCTTTTAAAACGCTTGAGTCTGGTGAAGCAAGGGTAACAGTTCAACCGCATGATGCTAACCCGGGTGTTACTGCATATAATGATGTTACAGTAACTCATGATGGTACAGCCAATGCTAGTGTTGAAGTAAATATCCTTAACACTGACTATCTTAAAGATGAAACATATGAAGTGAATTTTGATCAACAGCATTACTATCGTGATCTAGCAGGAGTATGGCAGCATGCTTCTACAGATTCAACACCACGAATCGCTGGAAAAACAGTTGATTGTTCACCATCAACCGTGAGTGCATCAGCAATTGCATCAGCAAATGTTGGAACTATTGATCTTATATTGACCTTTGATCTAGTTTGCCCTGGTGGCGCCTGGATTGACGGTGTCCAATTTGAGTTTCCTGAAGGTTTTGCATCTAATGTAAACAGTTGGGCTATAACAGGTGGTGGGAATGTTTGTTCCTATGGATCCGGTTCTGGTCAAAACTGTGAAAATCTTGATGGAAGCTGGGCTGGTGATGTGTTACTCTTTGGAACAGAAGCTACTGGTGGTGGTTTCGGCGCATTTGAAAGCAGTAATGTTTTTACTGTAAATGTGAATCCATGGTTTGCTGGTGATCTAGAAGCCTTGGCAGTAGGATATACTGTTTGGGATGACGGTTATGATGGTACCACAGTCAATGGCGAAGGTACATCTACAATCGCTGAGCTTGGGTTTGAGTTTAAAACAGAGACCCATTGGAATCTTTCAACGGCTAGTGGTACATCATTGTTAACAGATCAAACTTTTGTTAATGGTTCAGATCTTTACGGCGGTTCGAGTGTAGATAATGAGTCAGGATTACATTATAATTCAACAGCAGCTGTTACAGTTGACGGTTTTCAAGTTAATGTGAATGGCGGTTATGATGCTCCTAATGACTTTTATGGTTTGGATTACGAACTAAATGAAGAAGTCGCTGCAACAGATGGTGATGCTATATATGATTGGGACTCCTATGCTGCGAATGGTTGGGCACTAACAGCTCGCGCTACAGATACTTGGGGAGCAGGAATTTCATCTGTTGATATTCTTCAAAGAGATATTCAGATTCGCTTTACAGGTGATGTTGTAGATGAACCCACGACCACTGCTGCTGGAGTTGTATACTACCCAGCTAAAGAAGGTGAAGGCTCTGGCGGTTCTTATGCTTGGATAGATGGAGCAAGAGTTGGAGGTTTGGAAAATCACCCAGATCCAGCTAATCCTGGAGATGGAACTTATTTTAGGATTAAGATTCCATTTGAAGTATGGGATATGGAAGCAGAAGGCGGTCCTGCGCAGATAGATATAACTATTTATGATAGACTTCAAAGTTATGCTTCTGGAGACACCGTTTATAGTTTTAACTACTACAATAGGATGTACACGCACTTTATTCATCTCCCGTATAAGGAAGATGGTGATTATGCAGATATTGATAATAATCTTACATGGAATGTAGTATGGTGGGACACTCAGTTTAATCAAGGAGATGTTGTTACTATTCAGTATGCAAATCCAATTCAAACTGGTGTGGATAAATTCTCATTTACTATGAAAGCAACTGATGTAGTTGATTCAGATGATGTTGCCAATGTAAATGTTTATCCTAATCCTTATTATGGGTTCCATGAGTTGGAAGCAAGTAGAACGAATAAGTTTGTTTCATTCAATCACTTGCCTCAAACAGCTACAATTAAAATTTATTCACTTGGTGGAACGTTAGTTCGTACCATTGATAAAGCAGATGATGGAACACAGTTTATAGAATGGAACTTAAAAAATCAGTATGGATATCCCGTAGCCAGCGGTCTTTACATTGTACGTATAGAATCTGGTGGTAACGAAAAAGTATTGAAGTTAGCACTTGTTCAGGAAACACAAGTGCTCAAGTACTATTAATCAATCAAATTAATGGAGAATAAAATGAAAAAAATCATTTTGATAGCCACCGCAGTTCTAATGTTGAGCTCTTTGGCTCTTGGGCAAGGATCCAGGATGGGTACTGCTTCATCTACTCAGATACAAGTTGTACAGGGTGCTCGCTACCTTTCAGGTGGTGGGGCCGCAGCTAATGCTGTTGGAATGGATGCAGTCTATTGGAATCCTGCCGGTTTAGCTCTATCTGAGAATGGAGTAGATGCTATCTTTTCTAATCGCCAGTATATTGCGGATATTGACAATAATTACTTTGGAATATCAGTAGATTTACTTGGAATGAAAATGGGTACCAGTGTGCGTACATTTAATATCGGTGATATTGATGAAACAACTGTATTCCAACCAGATGGAACAGGACAGGTATTTACACCTAATTTTTCAATATTGGGCGCTACAGCATCCAAAAGACTCTCTGATAATACGAGTGTTGGTATTAATGCCAACTACATCAGGGAAAGTTTTGGACGAGTGGCTGCCAGTGGAATGGCATTTGACTTAGGTGTTCAGTATAAATCTCTGGCAGGTATGGAAGGTTTAGATGCTGGGTTCGTATTGAGAAACTTTGGCCAACCTGTAAAGTATGATGGCGAAGGTTTAGGAGTATCGGCAGAAGCCGTTGATGGTGACCGTCCTGTTGAATATTATAAGATAGATGCAGCTGCCTATGATCTACCATTCGCGTTTGATATGGGACTTTCATACAATATAGCTGGTGCTAACTTGGGTGTTACTTATACCAGTAACTACTACACAACAGATGAAACAAAATTTAAGGCGTCTTATGATGTAGGTTTAGTTGCAGTCGCACTTGGTTTTCAACAATCATCTGCAGCGAAAGATCAGGATCTTATGGGTGAAAATGCGCAAGAAATTGCTGCTGTTGAGTCAGCTTGGTATGAAAATCCATCCGATGGAGTATCTTTTGGTGCTTCATTGAACCTAACTCAGTTTACGGGAATGAATATGGTATTAGATTATGCCATGCTCCCTGCGGGCGATTTTGGAACTAATCAAGTAATTGCACTGCGTGTTGGATTCTAAAATAGTTTAAAATTAATACTTAAAAAGGGCAGATATTTATCTGCCCTTTTTTATTATACAATATGGATAAGAATAGAATAATTCCAATAATACTATTATTATATATATTCAGTGATTCTGCTACATCTAATGTTTATAATGGAATCACCTTATATTCAAATGGAGGTAATCTTGGTCCATCTAACACATTCTTAATAAATAATTCATTACACACTATCAATACATGGTCTCACCCTGCAGGAGTTGTGGGAACTCCTTACTTATTGCAAGATAAAACCCTAATAGTTCAACTTCGTTCAGAGCAACACCATTTTGGCGAGTCCCATGGGCCTATAGGTGGCCGTTTTAATAAAATAGACTGGGATGGTACAGTTTTATGGGAATTCTTTTATTATGATTCAAGTTATCACCCTCATCATGATATTGAACCAATGCCAAATGGAAATATTTTAGTTTTGTGCTGGGAAAAGAAAACATATGAGGAAGCACAAAATTTTGGCAGGATAAATATAAACGAAGAAATGTGGCCATTGAAAATTGTAGAGATCCAACCCATAGGATCAGATGATGCTAATATTGTTTGGCAGTGGCACCTATGGGATCATTTAGTTCAAGATGTGGATTCCTTATTACCAAATTATAACGATATAGCATCCCACCCTGAATTAATTGATATTAATCTTGGCCAATTTACCAACCAAAACAGCGGTGATTGGCTACACACAAACGCCATTGCATATAATCCAGATTTAGATCAAATTGTTTTTTCATCCAGGCATCTAGACGAAATATTTATTATTGATCACAGTACTACAAATAATGAAGCAGCTTCTCATATGGGTGGTAATAACGGTATGGGCGGAGATATTTTATATCGATGGGGAAATCCTGAAAATTACAATAGAGGGGATGAAAGTGATAAAATGCTTAATGCACAGCATGGCGTGAATTGGATACTTGATGATTATCCTGGAGCTGGAAACTTATTAATATTTAATAATAATCCTAGTGATACCAGTGGACAGGATCATACTGTAGGAAATTCCAGCCTTGTTGAAATTATAACACCTTTAAATGTTGATGGGGGATATGATATCTCTAATAATAGTGGCGCTTACGGTCCTATTGATTATTTATGGGAATATGGTGGCGATAACTCGTTTTTCTCTCATTTTCAGTCAGGAGCTTATAGATTACCAAATGGGAACACAATAGCAACAGTATCGCAAGAAAAATATATTTTTGAAATTGATACTCTAGATCAAATTACCTGGGAATATTATTTTGAAAATCAATCAGGCTTAAATGGAAATACAGCACGGGCACAGAAATATCAACCTAATTATTTTACTTTTTCTCTTGGAGATATGAATTTTGATTATGTATTGAGTATCGAAGATTTAAATATTATTTGTAATCTTATTTTTGAAAATAATCCATATTTAGAGAACGGTGACATGAATCAAGATAATATAATTGATAACGACGATATCGATTTAATCGTTGACGCAATTTTTCTTAATGATTGATGTTATTGAATACCGTCGTGTTCAGATTAGTGAAAAATAATGTCAGATATAGTATAATTACTTAACAAAGAGAAACTATTATGAAAAATCCATCTATCATTATAATTGTAGCATCATTCCTTGTTATAGCCTTACACCAAATAGCACCAGAAGAGTTACGCTACCCGGTAACAGAAAAAGGGGATACTATAGATACATATTTTGATACAACTATTGCGGATCCGTATCGGTGGCTTGAAGATGATTATTCAAATTCAACGAAAGCCTGGGTGTCTAAACAAAATGCTTTTACAAGTTCTTATATGAGAAAAATTCCTTATCGACGAAAAATTGAAAAACGATTAACGGAGATCTGGAACTATCCATCGCAGCGCATGCCATTCAAAAAAGGGGATAAATATTATTTTTATAAAAATGACGGACTTCAGAGCCAGTCTGTTCTTTATGTTCAAGATTCTCCCACCAGCGAGCCTGTGGTATTTATGGACCCGAATCAATTATCTAATGATGGCACCATTGCTTTAGGCGGAACGTATTTCTCAAATGATCATAAATATATGGGCTATTCAGTCAGTATTTCCGGTTCTGATTGGAAGGAATATTATGTTAAGGATCTCTCAACTGGGGAATTGTTGCCGGATCATTTGACTTGGGTCAAATTCAGCGGCATGGCCTGGCGTGGAGATGGGTTTTATTATAAGCGATACCCAACGCCTGATGAAAACGAAGAACTCTCTGCGGCAAATGAACATGCAAAAGTTTATTATCACCGATTAGGTACATCTCAGGAAGCGGATGAATTAATATTTTATGAACCTGATAAACCTAAACTTGCTCCAAGTATATATGTATCTCATGATGAGCGATTTATGTTTCTTTATCGATCTAGCGGAACTTATGGAAATATGTTGGCTTTCAAAGACACCAAATTATCTGAAGAAAGTTGGACGCACATTGTAGATGACTTAAATTCAAATTGTTGGATCATGGATAACATAGGTGGTCAATTGATTGCTCAAACAGATCGGAATGCGCCTTTCAAGAAAATTGTCCGTATTGATCCAAAAAAGCCACAGGAATCAAACTGGGAAACATTGATAGAAGGAACTCAAGATCAAGTTCTTTCTTCGGTGAACCTCGTAGGGGGCAAATTCTTTGCGCATTTTACTCAGGATGTTACATCGGTCTGGAAAGTCTATGATCTGGATGGGAATTTTCTTCATAATGTAGATTTGCCTGGAAAAGGAATTGTTAGGGGATTTGGTGGCAAAAAAGACCAGATGATTACCTGGTACACGTTTAATAATTCTGTAAGTCCATCCACTATTTATCAATACAATATAAAGCAGAATATCTCCACAGTCTATAAGGAATCAGAAGCAAAGTTTGATCGGGAAAATTTCGTTTTAAAGCAGGATTTTTATCCGTCTAAAGATGGAACAATGATTCCCATCTTCATTGCACATAAAAAAGAGCTTAAAATGGATGGCAAACGCCCAACCTTGCTCTATGCCTATGGTGGGTTCAATATCTCCATTAAACCCCATTTTAGCAAGGCTAACTCTATTCTGTATGAGAATGACGGTGTCTATGCTATTGCCAATTTAAGAGGCGGCAGTGAATACGGCCAAGATTGGCACGAAGCGGGTATGCTGCACAATAAACAAAATGTATTTGATGATTTCATAGCTGCAGCTGAATATTTGGAAAGAAGTGGTATCACAAATCCAAACTATCTTGCAATTCGTGGCGGTTCAAATGGAGGATTACTCATTGGTGCTGTTTTAAATCAGCGGCCTGACATTTGCAAAGTAGCGTTCCCCGAAGTTGGAGTTATGGATATGCTTAGATATGAGAAATTTACAATCGGTCACGCCTGGGCCGTTGAATATGGATCTGTGGCAAAAAAAGAACATTTTAAAAACTTGGTTGGGTATTCTCCATTACATACAATTCAAACTGGCACACATTATCCTTCTGTTCTTGTCTATACCGCTGACCATGATGATCGCGTAGTTCCGGCTCATTCTTTCAAGTATGTAGCTACGTTACAAAATGGACAAGGAGGAAGCGAACCTATTTTGGTTCGCATTGGCCAAAGCGCAGGTCATGGCGCTGGGAAGCCGACAAAAAAAATTATTGAAGAATACGCCGAGAAATGGGCTTTTATGTTTTACGAAATGGGATTGGATATTTAAGCAAGGACACGAGCCAGATCATCCCGGATCAAGATTAAAATGGCTGATTGAGACACAATCAAATAATCTTTATTCTCAATTTTGATCTCGATACTGGCTTTGCCAAGAAACAATGCATAATCCCCGATATCTGCCTGGGTTGGAATATATTTTACATCTGACCTTTTATCTTTCCAAGGTTCATCAAAGGATGAATCAGGTGAGCCCAATGGGATTCCGGGGCCAACTTCAACGACCGTCCCACCACGGACTTCCTGTTTTTCAATCACACTAGGAGGAAGATATAGTCCGGCAGGTGATTTAGTTTCGCCTGTATCGGGACGAATTAATACGCGGTCACCAACGACCAATACTTGTTTATTTGTACTTTTCATAATTCAATAGATGGATAAGCACTGAAATGCCGGTTGAAAGTTGGATAGTACCAAAGATCTGCAGTCTTATAGATCTGTTTCTAATTCTTTAGGTTTCGGTGGTGACTTTCCCCAGTAAGTTGCGCTGGTATTTAATAAAAAATAAACATTATCGTTGGTACGATATACTTCCGCAGAATTGGAATCACGAATATAGTTATGCTGATAATCCTGCCCAGCATTTCCAAAGATATAATGAATCAATTTCTTATCTTTATCATCGAAAACTTGGAGATGACGGCCCAATGAATCATCTACACCAAATTTTTCCCATTTGTTTTCGTTTTTTGAAATGAGCATTTCCATTTTTACAGCAAGCAAGCGGTCAAATAGGTTGCCTATTTGATTCTCTTTGATCAAAAGTGTATCAGCCTGTGTTATACGCCAGGTTGTATCGGATCGTACGAGCTCTAATGAAAGATCTGCTTCAGTGATCAAGACACGATGTATATCTTCTGGATTACCGGAAAATATAGAAGAACCTGTTATTGTGTATGAGCGTTGCACATTTTGGTTGTAGAAGTAAATACCAATAAGTACTACAAGGGCACCTAATGTATATTTCAGTGAATCAGTCATAGATTTGCCTCAGAATTTCTGCATGTTGTTTTTCTTTTCTCATTTGAAAAAAACCAAATGTTAAAACGAGTAATGACGGAATTAACATATTTGCCCATTTCCATTTTTTTCGTGTTGAGTCTTCCAACTCTTGGAGTGGACGACTTGTGATTTCCCTTGATCTCAAAGAGATTAAATCTTCATCTCCAGCGAGATAATCAACCGCATTCATCAGGAAAATGAGATTGTCATTAACAGACATTCCTCCATCATCCGCAAGGAATTTAGAATCTGAAATAAGCATCAATTCACCACCATTAACAAGTTTTGATGTTGCAGCCAATATTTTCCCTTTTTGTCCCAACATTCGAATAAATGGATTTTGTTGCGGATCCGGACTTAATATATAATTACCTTCCATTAATCCGCTATTAGAAGATGATTTAAACAACTCAACAACACCAGCAACTCGATCATTGTTAGTGGTATCAATTTGAATCTCACTTGGGAAAAATGGTAGAACTTGTTCAAGATCAGAAACAACAATTTCATCCTTATTAAAAGATTGTATAATAGGGAAGAAGGGATAGTCCATTGGTCGATTCATCATGAAAATTCCACGACGTTCTTGGACTTGGACTTTGCTTGATTTCCCATCTAAGACCAAATTTTGCTTTAATATTATACCATGATCTTTTAGAAAAGTAAAAATGTCAGAATCGATTGGATTAGCTTGTTGCGTCTGAATATCTGTCAATATACCACTTTGCGTAAGGAATATCTTTTTACCAGAGTCCATAATAGATACAAGGTTATCCATTACTAATGAATCCAATGAATCCACGGCTCCTGATACTAAATAAACATCGATATCAGTAATGATAGGGCTAGATAAATCAACAGTTTGAAAAGAATAATGCTGACTTAATTGGGAAGAAATATTGTCTGTTTTTAATCCCGTTTCTGAATCTAAATGAGCCAAACCTATTTTTTTCTTATCAATATCAATTAATGATTTTATTTTAGTACTAATTAAATATTCTAATCCAGAAGTAGTTTGAATAACGGGAATCACTTCTTTTTTATCTTCAAACAATAAGACCATTCCAAGATAAACTTTTTTGATTTCTACCTTATCATTCTCAATAACTTGCATTTGAACTGGCTGAATTCCATCTTTTCTGGCTTGTTCTTCCATGTCCTTATCCGATTCAGGGTTATGGAAAAAGAATCGAATATTATTATCAGAATAGGCGCTGAATTCTTCTAAAATATCCTGCAGAAAACGCCGTGTATTTCCCAGTTCATTTGGAAGATCATCAGAAAAATACACTTTCATGGTTAAGAGTTCATCGACCTTGGAAACAATTGATTTGCTTGATGACGACAAAGAATACATTTTATTATCTGTTAGATCAAATCGTTTGAAAATATCTCGAGCAATTAAATTTAATAGCAGAAGTATTACAAGTAAACCGCTTGAATAAAGAATGAATGAATTTTTATTTTTTGTTAACATGACTTAACTCCATTTCCGGGATTCTAGTACCCGGGTTGTCATGAAAAGAAAAAATCCAATTACCGATCCAAAATACACAATGTTCCTTGTATCAATAACGCCTCGAGACATATTAGATAAATGAAATTCTGTACTCAAATACTGGATTAAACCAGCTAAGCCAGATGGCACAAATACTAATAACTTATCCATGAGAAAAAAAGTAATTACAATTGCAATTCCGACTATAAAAGCAATTACTTGGTTTTCTGTGAGACTGCTTGAAAAAATACCGACTGCTGTATAAACGCCGCCTAAAAGAGCTAACCCAAGGTACCCGGTAAATACGGCGCCATGATCTATAACTGTTCCAACATTAATAAGTGTAATATAATGGATTAAAGTTGTTAACAGGGCGATTAGAATGAGGGAGAGACCTGCCAGAAATTTTCCGATGACAATATCTCTTTCCCTAACTGGAAGCGTGGTAATGATCTCGATGGTTCCCAGACTTTTTTCTCTGGAAATAAGACCCATGGAAACGGCTGGGATAAAAAAGAGATACACTAAGGGAACGATCCCAAACAGCGACCTCATATCCGATTGATTGTAAAGAAAAAATGTGTTGGTGAAGAAATATCCAGTTACCAGCGCAAAGACCACCAAAAAGATATAGGCCATGGGAGTGGTAAAAAAAGATCGCAACTCCTTTTTATATATTGTCAGAATATTATGCATGAGCAGAACCTCCATCTTGAGTCAAGTGTCTGAATATGTCTTCGAGGTTTCGCGTAGAAGTGCTCATCTCCACAAGTGTCCACTCATGATTCACAGCATAATCAAAAACATCCTTTCTTGGATCGGATGTACTGGTGTGTTCAAGAGTAACTCGAATAGAATCAGTCGCTTTATGAATTGAATGTATATTTATACTTGGAATCACAGCTTTCATATCTTGGATGCTATTTTCATCTGCATTTTGAATTTCAAGATGAAGTTGGGTCATTCCTTTTGAATCTGATATAAGATCATCACTGGTACCATCAGCAACAATTTCACCATTATGAATAATTATGATCCGATCAACAGTTGCCTGGATCTCTTGGAGTATATGGGATGACATGATCACAAGTTTTTCTTCTCCTAGCTTTTTGATTAGCTTCCGTATATCAACGATCTGGTTTGGATCTAATCCGGATACAGGTTCATCCAAAATCAATATTTTAGGATCATGGATCATTGCAGCAGCGAGTCCGATACGTTGTTTATATCCTTTTGAACAATTACCAATAGTTCGATGCACAACTCCTTGAAGTGCACATTCTACCACAACTCGCTCCAATGCTTTCTTATAATCATGGTTAACGATTCCTCGAATTTCTGCATGAAACTTCAAGTATTCATAAACTTTCATTTCAGCATAGAGCGGATTCAGTTCTGGCAAGTAACCAATTTGTTTTTGAATCTCGATGCTATGCTCTATAATATCTTTTCCGTCAACGAATACATTCCCGGCTGTTGGGGCTAAATAGCCTGTCATCATTTTAAGAGTTGTGCTCTTTCCTGCACCGTTGGCTCCTAGAAATCCAACAATTTCTTTATCAGACAATGAAAATGAAATCGACTTCACGGCTTGAACATGTCCATAATTCTTGGACAGATTTTCAATGCGAATCAATGGTAGTCTCCTTTAGTTTTGAAATTATGAATGTTAAATGAATAAAATAGTTCCTAAAATTGCTGGCAATATTATCAAAAAATATGTTGATGGGAAACAGAACAAAAAAAATGTTTTGTGACGGATGACACAAACGTCAAGGATTAATATGAAATTACCTTGACTCTAACGTAGGAATGACCATAGTTTAACACAGACTAGTCAAATGATTTTGGCAAGTAATGGTATACCAAAACAAAACAAAAAAGGAGAGTTATATGACTCGTATCTTTAAAACAGTCATTTCTACTCTGGTAATCTTATCACTAGTAGCAGTTCTTCCAGCTGAAACAACAGTTAAAGCTGATCAAGTTGAATTTGCCACTGAAAATGACAGCAACGATGCTGTCTTTGCCAGCTCAGAAATAAAGAAGAAAAAGAAAAAAGGAAAGAAAATCAAGAAAAAAGGGAAAAAGAAGAAAAAAGGATTTTTCTCTAAGTTCAAAGGTGCTAAATAGCCTTATTCTTTTTCTAGAATAATATAAAAAAGGGTACGTTAATCGTACCCTTTTTTATTTCCTAAAATGCAATTATAATCAAAGTAGCAAACCAAGGAGAAAATCCATGTTTAACAAACTACATGTCGTACTGCTAGTAATATCACTAGTGACGACTCCCATTTTTGGTCAAGATGCAGACACGACAGACTTTGAAGAAGAAAGTGGGAATGAAATGTTTACCAGCGTGGATCTTAGTTATTCTCA
>Ga0209709_10000247_pt1 | contig 52197 bp, 60 predicted proteins | sample ArcticOcean_MG_C_2_FD_187435 | JGI IMG/M metagenome (GOLD analysis project Ga0209709, IMG submission 187435) | Marine microbial communities from western Arctic Ocean - ArcticOcean_MG_CB4_136 (SPAdes) (version 2) | ecosystem: Environmental > Aquatic > Marine > Oceanic | place: Arctic Ocean... | reverse complement strand
GACCATTCATATGCAGAAGCTGTTTCAAAGAAATATAAGATTTCAGATGTATTTACATACGGAGAGACATTTCCAGCTTTGCTATTCCAAGAAATCCATTTTAACATACAATCACCACCAACTGCACTATGCTTAACTGTAAAGGGGAGACCTGTTATTTGTAAATCTGCTGTTGACGAAGAACCAGAAAAACCATCAATACGTCCCCATAAATGAACAAAGCTACCTACCTTTACATACCTATTAGTAGTACTATCATAAGAGTGACTCCAACCGCTAGTTAATACAGGAGTCCAAGAGCCTGTCTCGTAATCTTCAAGAGTATTGGCGGCTCCTGTCCCACCTATCGCAATACCATCATCGGCATAGATTTTCGCCAAAAATGTCTTATCTCCATCAATATCCTGTGTTCCTGTAGTATAAACACCATTAGTAACAGTACCTGCATTACCCGATACTGTTGTTACATTAGAGTTTAATAATGTTGATGTACTAGTTAAGCCAGTACCACCATAGGAAGCATCTACTGTAGTTCCTCTCCATTGACCACTAGTTACAATTCCAAGTTCAGTAATATCAAGAGCATTTATAGTTGATTTTGTTTCTGCTGGATAAACAATATTTGGAGATGCGTTAGTTAGTGTGACTGAACCACTTGTCCCACCACCAGACATTCCACTACCTGCCGTTACACCTGTGATATCTCCTGTATTAGTAGTATATCCTGCACCATTTGTTAGCTGATTGTTATTTGTGATAGAACAATTCAGAGTTACTGCTCCTGAACTACCCCCTCCTGACATACCCGTTCCAGCAGTTACTCCAGTAATGTCTCCTGTGTTTGTTGTGTATCCAGCACCATTTGTAATAGCATTATTGTTTAATGATATATTCGCTGAACCATTAAAAGACACTCCTGCTATAGTTCTCGCACTTGCTAAAACTGTGGCACTTCCTGCTAACCCAGAACAAGTAGCAGAACTTCCTGTAGTGTTTTGATTAAGTGTCGGTATATCACCAGCTTCTATACTATCGTTTTTATAGTCTGCGTCATTAGCCTCTGTAATAACTCGTTCCCAGTTTGTAGCCATTATTTAGGTATCTCCACAGAAGGGCTGTCCTTATCTCTCGCTTTATACAGTTTTATAAGAGTCTCCGCAACCTGAATACTGTCTTTCCCCATTATTTGAATTGATTCTAACGCCGATATCATCAGCATTAACTCATTAGTTTCAATAGTTAGTCTCATTCTATCTCCTAGGTATTATTTGAAAATGTACTATTTTATTATTCTGTCCTTATATAAACGTTATTTCCGTCAATTTGAAAACTACCAATAGCAAAAGCACCGTGTGTGTTAGTTGAATTAGCATTATATGTTTGCTGTGTGGCAATACTCACTTGACCTGTCGCAGTAAATACGTTACTAGATTCAGTATGTCCAATAGCCCATTGGTTAGCACTCTCATCCCAGAAGAATGATTCATCATCTGAACTTCCTCTCTCAATGGTTATACCAGCATCTTGAGTCGGTGCAGTACCAGAATCCCAGTTGCTATTAAGAACTATTGTATTGTCTTCAACCTTGAGTTCTTCAGCAAGCACTGTAGTTGTGGAACCAGAAACCGTTAAGTCCCCATTAATCACAACAGCACTAAATGTTTTTGTACCTGTGAATGTTTGAGTTCCAGATAAGTAAGCAACAGAGGTATCTAAGTAAGTAGCGTCTACCCTTGTACCACGCCATTCACCACTTGCAATGGTTCCTGTGGTTACAATAGATGAAGCTCCAACTGAACTAGCGTTTGCATAAGCCGCCGCTGTATATCCTGTCAGTGCTGTAATTGAAGGTACCTTAGCCGCAACTAATGGAGTACCACTCCAAACACCAGTTCCAATCGTACCAACTGATGCTAAACTTGTAGCACTTGTTATTGAATTTTGAGCCGCATCTACGTTAAGTGTGACACTACCTGAAGCACCTCCACCAGAAAGACCTGTTCCTGCTGTTACTCCAGTTATATCTCCTGTAGCAGTAGTATAACCATAACCAGTAATCTTATCTTCTACAGCCGCAGAAGTCATAATATGAGCATCATCATTAGTATGCTCACCTGAATCATCGACTCCTGTAATAGTATTACCGTCCATCGTAAAGCTAGAAAGAGCATCAAATGTCTTAGCGCCTGTAAATGTTTGAGTTACACCTAAATGAGCAGTATCATCATCTAAATTAACTGAATCTATAACTGTCCCTCTCCAAATACCAGCAGTAATAGTTCCAACTTCTGTTATTTGAGCTTGAGAAGCATCTACATTCAGTGTTGCGCTACCACTTGTGGCACCACCACTAAGTCCTGTACCTGCAACAACTGCTGTAATGTCTCCGGCGGCGGCGGCTGAAAAAGTAGGTGGTGCACCAGCACCAGCACTTGTTAAAACTTGACCAGCACTTCCAGTTGCTACAGCTACCGGGTTACCAGAAGCATCATAACTGATTATATTACCGTCTGTTCCACCAGCCATTTTTGCTAATGTAACTGCGTTATCCGCAACAGAAACATCAGTATTGACGTTAGCCGTAGGAAACGTACAGTTAGCTAAGTTTCCACTCGCTGGTGTTCCTAAGACAGGTGCAACTAAAGTCATCCCACTCGCCATTGTTCCGTTGGCTACTTGAGCCGCTGGCAATGCTGTCGCATTTGTTAATACTAAAGCAGTTGGAGTGCCTAAATCAAAAGCGTCTCCAGCTGTTACCACTTTTTTCCATGTTGTAGCCATTAGATGACCTCCCTATTATTTATTAGTTTCTCTAATTTTGCTTGGAGTTTTAATTTTGACTGAAGGGCTAACTCCAAGACTTTGCCTGAGTGATTACTCGAATCAATCAATCGCAATAGAAACCCTATTTCTTTTACATCTAAACCCCATTCATTTTGAGATTGAGAAATTTTATTTATAATTCCCATTATTCACCGCTTCCTAGATAGAAGAAATCATCCTTGAAGTAAATTCCACCTCTAACTGGTGTTGGAGTTCCAGACTGATTATTCAATTTTAATACCCCGCTGTGGTCTATAGAAAACTTTTCCACACTATTATTCTTGAACTCAGCTAAGTTACCACTAGCAAGGGCAGTAATACCATCTGTATCCGCTGAATCAAATTCAAACCTTCCGTCAGCATCTGAATCAGTTCCACTAAGCCCTGTCAAATCAAGTACTTCTATATCAGAAGCACCATTATCGTAGTATAATTTATTATCTGTTTTACGAAATATCAAGCTTGTATATACTTCTGATATTACGTTATCTGTTAATGTTGACATTGTATCTCCTAGAATATGTGTGTATAAGTTGTTTGAACAGCATCAACAGATGTATATACTGTATCTACAGCATCCACTGGTGTGTATATCGCATCTACTGGTTGTATAGCTTCCCATATATCATCTGCATCAAGTGAATGAAAGTAGGACTGGTCAACACTGGGAAAATACAAATTAGTCATTTCTGATAAATTATATGAACCAAAATTTAATCCTGTATAACCTTCCATTAAAAGTCCGCTGGCACAATAAATGCCGGTTTATGTGTTCTGCCACGAGTAGCAAATTGTTTTCCACGCTTAACACCTTGTTCAAATTTTTGTGCAAAATACTGTGCGAATTGTAGCCCTTCTGGAGATTTTTCATAACCAAGTTGAATAGCTTTTTCAACAAGTATTTGATGAAACTGCTCTGGTATCTCCGATTCTTGACTAATAAAATTAGCCCCATTCTTATAACTTCCAGCACTTCCAGTCGTGGTAACCCCAAGATAAGTGTTACTTATTACAGACCTGTCTGGAACGGAATCACCTTCTTTCTTAAATGGGTCCGCTTTTTTGTAAAAGAATATATGTACATCTTTTGTAGCATCATCAGGAGAAGAGAATGCAGTAGTTATGCTTTTAGATACATCATAGTAAGCTATCCATACAGCACTACGTTCCGTCCACCATACATATGTTGAAGCCATTCCCATTATTTCTTTCTCTTTCTAATGGCGGCTTTAGCCCGAGTCATTTCCATTCTTTCTGCCCCAGACAGACTCTGTGGTCTCCTAGCCGCTTTACCATATTCTTGCTTTCCAAATGTACCTTGGGAAACTTTTGACTTCTGTAAACCTTTTTTTACAGCTTTATTTGCATCTTGTAAAAGACCCGGTACTGATATTCTTCGTTGTGCCGCTACAGATTTTAATCCTGCTACACTCATTTTTAACACTTTCTTTGCAAATTCAAATGTCATACTAGTCCCATCCTTTATCCTCTGGTCGTCTGCCAGTATTTTTCCTATCGTAGCCCCTTCGGTCTAAAGAACCTGTTCTCTTCCCACCGAATTTCTTACTATAGTGTTTTAGTTTTTTTGGATTATTTCTCATTAATTCATCATATATAGTTCTATCGTACCTATGGAGCATCTTATAATAATACGATGTTGCCATTTTCGTTTTCTTAGGAGTGTCAGCATCCTTTATTAAAGCCTTTGCTTGCTTGATAGCAGGATGGTCAAATTGCCGTGTCTTGTGCATAGCACTCCACAAAATTTCAGCAAGTTTACGCTTTGCCATATCACGTTAAGTCCCTAGTTGGTGGTCTGCCAGTTAGATGTGGTATGTCCTCACCATTATAGTCCACACTCTTTATTTCAAGAATATGGTCTGATAGCTTATAACCACGCTGACCTGCTACAATATCAAATTTATCAGCTGAATCAAGTAAGTTTGTCCTTGATGAAAACTCATCTTGAGCTCTATTTAAAAGGTGCATACACTCAACAACTCCAAGACTAGGATGATGTTGCTGAATTATTTCTACCATATCTCTAAGTTTCATTAGTCGGTGCCACTCCTGTTCCAAAAAAGTCCATATATTCTTGTTTACACATTCCTAATTGAGTCTGTAACCATTGATATTCTTGAGCACTCTTACCCATTCTTGACTGAACTTCCTGTATATGAGCCTGTGCTTCAGCTAGAAACTGACTACCCATAGAAGAATATTGAGCAAGCCATGTATTGGCTCTATTTAGTTCTTGGGATGCAACCGATAAAGTAGATTGAACTAATTCAGGGTCTTCTTCCTTTAAATGAAACTGAGCAGACTCTGGTTCAGTATCTCCACCCATAGATGTCTCATCAACAAGTGCTTTAGCCTTATCTAGAGCATCACTTACTTCCTTAAAATACTTATTAGTTGTATCATAATTTTTTGTAGTATCAAATATTTCACTCTGAACTCTAGCGATAGAAGTCTTAATAGCGCCTATTGCATTGTCCACATCAGTATCTACCCAATATGAAGTTAATTTATTCTGTATAAGTCTAATAGAAGCAAATAAAATAACAGCCCTATAATAACTAGTGGGACATTCTGAAATTGTTGCGGAGCTATCATTTATAGTTCCCGGTGAGACTATACTTAATAGAGCTGATGAAACTCCTATGTAATTTGTTGCTGTTGGCATCGCCGCATTACTAGTGATACTATCTATTGGGTCAGTAATATTTTTATACTCGTTTCCAGTGACATCAACCACCTTTTTATATGTAGATGTAGCAGGAGTAGAACTATCTGTTGTAACACTACTTCTATATACACTTCTTTTGGCTATATTTAGCAACTCGTTTCTGGGAACATTATCAATATTTATATCAACTCCTGTCCCACTATCACTCATACTTGATTGCTTAGATGGTCCAGTTTCATCCCCAGCAAGGTTCGAATAAGTGTATCTATAGTAATGTGTTGCCATATTAGCTCACTGGTCCGTCGGCTTTCTTACTCGTTGTTTTCCCTGCTGAAGTAACAGTCTTTGATGTAGTAGCGCTCTTATCTTTAGCACCTCCACCAGCAAGTGAATACGATATGCCATCTACTTCAGAATCTGATGGGGCGGCACTCGCTTGCTCTGCATAAGGAGCTATATATAGTCTCCCATTTAATACCCAAAATACAGGTGAAAAAGAATTAGCAAAATACATACTTGCAGTATCCAATACGTCATATCTATGTTTGGCTTTTATATGATTAGCCATAGTACCATTTACCTGTACATCCAGTATAATACCATTGTCTCCAAGGGCGTGACCATCATTATTTATACCAATTTCTTTAGCAAAAAGTGGCATCTCATTAGGCTTTAGCTTAGATACCTTAGCTATAACATCTTCAAGACCTTCTTTAAGATATTGAGCTACTTCAGTAGTTTTACCCGAAGTACTACCAGCAAGATATCCTATCTGTGCAGAGAAGGAAGCCATTACCTATTTCTTCTTTTTCTTCAAGTTTCTTTTCTTACGAGTATCTACCTCTACACCCTCAAATGGTTTTCCGGGTGAACTTGAGTAAACCATCCCCTTACTCATAATAAACATAAGCAACTGTTGCACCAGTTACATTAGCATAGCAACCATATTGACCAAAACTATAAGGTTTTGGAAGGGTATAAGCTGAAGTACCATCTCCAGCACTTGCACCAGCTTGTAACTGGATAATATCACTTCCTGAATTATCTGCACCAACGGTTCCTTCATGTAGAGAGACATCTCCCTTCACTACAACCAAACCATGGACAACTCCTACAGAAGTTTTTATATTTCCACTAGCAGTTACCTTTGCGACCTTTATCCCAAATGTCCCTGACATGTGTTTTGTAATTAACGGCATAATCTATCCTTTTAAAGTTAAATTAATGGAGCCCAACCAAAGTCAAGCTCCATTAACATCATTATGTTCTTACGAAGGGTCAGCCCCTAAGCCAGAGATACTAAAACCAATATCTGATTTTCTTGCGTTAGTGTAAACATCCACTACATGACCTAAGTCACCGCCATACGTAGAAGCTGTCACTGTATAGTGACAACGAATGTAATTAGCGTTAGCAGGAATATACACCTTTTCAAGCGAGCCAGATGCCGCCGCAGGCAGTTCTAAATCTGTCCACGATTGGCTTGGTAAAGTACGTCCATTAGGGTCGGCACCAACGCCACCTATGGTGATTGGTGAATCAGCGGCAGTATATTGCCACTTGGCAACTAATCCCGTTTCTTCTTCAGCCTGAGCTGTTTCTACACCAGATGTTGGAAAAGCCGAGCTTTCATGACTGCCGTCTGCATCGACAACCGTCACCGTTTCACTCATCTTAGTCCATTCACCAGAAGCCGCATATGTTATTGCCATATCCTACCCCCTTAAGACCATTTAATGATTGCGTGAGTTTCAGGAAGGTCAATCTCTAGACCAGCTTCGGTCATGACGATATCTTTCCGTCCATCAATATCATTAGCTTGAACATTAGTTATGATATGAGTATCACGAGATACACCATTTCCAACTAATGGTCTGTATTTAACATTACTCATGTCAATACAAACTGAGTAATCTTCCCAAATACCACGAAGTAGTGGGTCTGCAACAAAGTGCAAATCACCAAATACGGTATTAACTCGTGTAACTTGGTGACCGAAATTTCCGGGTACCGAGTTTACATCAAGTCTATACTGAGAAGAACCTACGCTGTTATTCAGGAAGGAACCAGCGCCTAGCTTATTCAAGTAAGAAATAACCTTACGAGAAGCAAGCACAAGCTTGGAACCACTATTTCCGCTTTCAGGAGCAAAGAAATCTTCCATTGCGTCCATGAATGCATCATATCCAGATGAAGCATAAGCCATGTTATACACTTTCCCGTAAGCTTCCGTATAAGGAAGGATACCCCAAGAATAGCGTAATGGTGCACCAGTAGCGGATTCATCAGAAGTACCCTTTCCAAAAAGGAAAGCGTGTTCTAAATCCATCTTGTGTTCCATTAACTTTTCCTGCCATACCCGTTTATACTCGTCAGCTTTACCACGATAGCGTGTTGCTAAAGAAGTACCAGAGAACATTGGAATTGCAGTTTTGAAAATCTGACAATACCCTTCACGGTCATAGAGTTCATCTCTAAAACCTTCAGGGTCTGCTGAACCTTCAGCCCATGCACTACCAACTACTTGTCCCTTAGCGTCGGCTGGTAAAATACTAGAAGCCGCAGTTGCGGTCCCTTGTATAGTACAGTCTGCCGCTGGAATAGTTGTTGTACCTACTGCCGCACTTGCACCAGTTTGAATAGCCGCAACATGCGTAATCGTTGCATCGTTTGCGATTTTAACATGAACAATGTCGCCATTTGTTTGCTTAAGAGCAAGAACTTGCCCCGGCAAAACGAAATCTGCGGCATCATTGTAGGTGTTTCCTATTCTACCATACTTGTCATACTGAGCTTGCAAAACTAAAGGCGCACCTAAAGCGGCTCCGACTGCTTTTGCCATGTTAGTCCCACTAATTGCGGTCTTAACAATAACATTTCGCCGTTGCCATTGATGACGCTGTTCAAGAAACTTAAATACAGGGTCATCAGTAGATTGCTTTGCGACTTTTGACAGGTAAGTAAAAAAAGGAGACTGTTGTGGTGCGAGTTCTGCAACTCGCTCACCGAAATCAAATAATCGGCGGTTATCATTTACAGATACACCCTGCGGTTCTACACCGGGGGTGATACTATATTGTGTTGCCATTTTGAATCCTCATTAGTTTACGTTTAGAAAGGATTCCTCTTATTAAGGTCCCCAATCATGTCATCCATTATGCTGTCAGCGCTACTTTGATTAGTAGCCTCATTGCTCGACGGCATAACACCCATTGGACTTGGAACACTCTGGGCTCTCTTTGCTTGCTGAAATTCAGGACTCGGTCCACCTTGTGGTCTTCCGGGTGCCTGATTTACTGCGTTTGGAGTGCCTGTTTGCCCATATTCCAACTGGTATAGTCTCCAAAGGTTGTCAATAGTAAGATTGTTTGGGTCTGACATTTTACTAACAAAATCATTCACTTGCTCAGATGTTACCTGATGCTTCTCTGAAAGGTAGTTTCCCACCTCGCCTATCTGCCTCTTTACATCATCAGTTCGCTTGCGTTCTGCCAGCTTATCGCTATCTATCTTCTGCATATCCTCACGTTCTGCTTGGACTACAGCTGACTGATATTCGACATATAACCTATTATAGTCATCCATATTGTCTCGCCAATCATCTACATTATCCATATACCGTGCACTATCTGAAGTGGGGTCTTGGAATGCATCTTCTCTACTGAACTCCCTTGGTTTTACAGGTTTTTCAGGGGGTGGTGGAAATTCGGGTTCAGCAGATTGGGTCTCTTCTTGAGCAACTGGTTGTCCTTGGTTAGTCTGAAGAGCACTTATCAGCTGTTGCTGTAACTCATCATTCTTAGCCTTTGTCTCAACTAACTCATTACTAGACTTATCCGCCTGCGATTGCCAATAATTATAACGAACTTGTTCATTATCAATTTGGTCAATCGGTCCTATCTTTTCTGCCACCGCCTCGACAGTCGTTGCCACAGTGGGTTGTCCCTCTTGGGGAGCCTCTGGTTGTGCAAACGCCTTATCTTCTACTGTGTTGCCTGTTCCGAAAATAGCATTATCAATACTGGAGTCAATTCCTTGAGTTTCCTGTTGTTCAGCCATTTTATTCTCCTAGTTTGAGTTCTTCCCAGTCGAAGAAGTATCGTTTGTTTCTTTGGAAGCCCTTCGGACTTCTCCCGCTATTTGACTGGTAGCGTCACCAAGACGTTTCTCAAATACTGTCGCCGATGCGTTAGCCTTATTCGACGTTTTATCTAAGTCGCCCTTAAATTTTTCTAATTCTGCCTTCTGTTTAGCGTGATATACTTCACGTTCTCTGGTCTGAAGGTCACCTTTTAATTCTTTAATCTGTGATTGAGACTGTTCTAACTGTTGTTGTAACTGTGCAATAGTATCGGTTCTCTGCATAACACCTTCTATATCGAAAATCTCTGTCTTCTTTAAGACTTCCTGTCTGTCTATAATTCCATTCTTAAAAGCATCCATGTACATTTCTAACTGAGCATACCTATTAGATGGCAATGTACTTCCAGTCACAACTACAACATCATATTTACCCAGTGTCACATCATTCAAAATCTCTATTTCACCAGATTTATCGTCATACATTCTTTTATTTATCATGTATTCAGACATAGCATTATTAGGCTGGATGATACGAATAAGCTTCTCTGCGTGATACAACTCCTGCACAAAAGGAATAACTACCTGAGCCATTCTTCGTAAGCCAGCTTCTATGTCCATTAACTTGCTTTTCATCTTACGTTGCCCAAATTCATCAAGTGCAACTGTAGCCTTGTAAGTCTGGGGTGCCGCCGCTGAATTTCCCTGCATCATTTCATATAACCCTAGCTGATGGTCAATGTCCTGTTTAGCAGAGTTCTCATTCTGATAAAGTTCATTGGGCAAGGGGGTAGGCTGAACTGGTTGTGGAGCGCCTTGGTCCATATCTACCTCTATAGCAACCCCCGGTTGAGCCCATTTCTGTTCAAATTCTCTCATGTCTACACTGCCCGTAGGAACCAATATCTTGGTATTAGTACTCGTTGTAGCATGAGCAATAATTAGTGAGCGTGTCTTATTAATATATTCCTGCATATCCTTGACCATTCTTACGTCTGATACTGGATATGGTGTGCGATTATGTAAATTCATAAAGAAAACAATCGGATAATTTTTAGTGGGCAATATTCTAGAGTATAAATAGGTGTTACCCATAATAACACATTGCCTTATACGTTGATTCTGTATCTCAACAACTTCTATAAACCCCATTTGAACCAGTTCAGCATAGTTAACCTCCTGAATTGTGGGAGGTTTTAATGAGTCTAATTGTTGCTTAAACTGCATCTCTGCCTGTTCGACCTGAGTATCAGTAGCTTGTTTTGCTTTTTGAAGCTCTAAGTCATATCGCTCGGGAAGCATGTCCCCCATTTCAACAGCTTCAGACATAGAAGATTCACGTTCAAGAAGTTGTACACCCAACTCTTCTTTCATCATCTCCATCTGCTTCATCTGCTGGTCAACTATTTGCTGAACTTGGTTATTATATTGCTGAGAATTCTTCTGATGAGCCGCCTGAGCATTCTCTTCACTCGTAGTTGGTTCCCCATTAATAAGCCATGCCTTTTTCTGATACCAAGCATCAATTTGCTTGTCTTCTATAATATCTTCTCTCTTCGACCATCTCTCATGAGTCCGTAACATCCGAACCTTAACCTTCATATATCTTTCATAACCCCTAATATATTCGTCATCTACCCCAAAAGTGGATTGTGTCTTGGTTTCGATGTCTTCTGGGAATATAGCTTCTCCTCTATCTTCCCTAGTAGTGATGGGTCTATCAGAATGCATATCAGACTCTGCATTCTTTATAGCTTCTTGATACCTTGGATACATCCGTAAAGCCTGTGCCTTAGTATATAAACGAGATATCATTATATTTTCTGCATCATCTACCATTCTATGACGGCTATTAGGGTCAATATAAACGTCTAATGGGTCAATATCCCGAATAAGAACTTCACCTTTTCCATCGTCCGCTTCCGGGTCAATATAAGTTAGTCCTACCCCCATCCCTGTCACATAATAGTCGTCAACGATATTTCTCATTACTGTATCGCCATCACTATTCTGCCAGATATAATCTATAACGCCATTTAGAGCTTGGGCGACTTTATTGTCGCTATCCTCTCTCGGTGATACTCTAAATGAAGGACGATTGCTCGTCAACATAGCTTTAGCCGCTTCAACGGCTGGATGAATTCTATTTACTACAATAGGAGCTTGACCACGAGACTCTAAGACTTTTCTTTGTTCTGATGACCATTGCTTTCCAAGTCTGAATTCACGGTCTTCCTGTGCATGTGTAGCCCAAGTTTCCCTTTTATTGGAGTAAGTTCTCCATAGGTCTTGAGTTTCATCTACGAGTTTTTTGTCCTCGTCGGACTGTTGGGTGTACTCCATCGAAGTGAACTTACTTCCTAAAGGGTTAACCAGTCAAGGGGTTTTTGTACTTTTAATTGAATTCTTTCAGGGTCAAAGTCTTTGGGTTTTATTTTACAAACATAATGCCCATCAAGTGCCATGTAGACAGCGTCCATTATATCATCGTTCTTACCCTTTGGGTAGGATAAAAATTCTTGCTGGGCGACTAAATCCTGTGGTCTAAAGAAAAACTGTCCCTTTGCTAACATAGGAACAAGCGATATGAGCCTTTCACTCTTTCTACTTCTTGGTTTGACACCCTTCTCAAGACCGGGGATATATAAATCTTCTTCAATCATCTGCTTTCTTACAGCCGCCCTGAGCGCTTCTTGATAAGCAACTGTTTCAACCTTCATTCTCTTGGGTCTAAACTTTTTATAAATCTCAATAACTTTATCTGGCTGTAGTGCAGGACTGATTTTAGCTCGGTATAGGTCCACAATATACTTATTGCCATCGCAGTCAACACCGATAGTAGCAATGACAAAGAAGTCAGCACGAGCTGAGAGAGAAGAAGCAGGGTCAATTCCACAGTAAAGCTCAACGGGGAGAATCTCTTTATCTGCACCCTTCGTCCTGACGAGACAATTCTGCCCATTAATCCTCTCATATTCGTAATGGTGTAATCTAATATATTCTGGCTTAAAAGGCGCATTGTCTGGCGATTGAGCTTCATTCATGTACTCCTGATAGAACCCGTTAGCGTTTCCTACACTTTCAAATTCTTTCTTTATAGCGTGAATTCTCGTCATTGGAAATCTTTCTTTCCAAATACTATCTCCATTTTCGTCCATTATCGCGTACCAAAGGACTTTCCAAGAAGGCGACTCTTTCGCCCAATATAAAAAACAATCTTCAGATATTACTGTCCCTATCATTACTATTCTACCATCATCTGATAATGAAGGAATAACAGCTTCAGTCACCCATTTTCTATTTTTAGCACGAGCCTCTGCTGTAAAGGCATTTAGTTCAGACTCGAAATCATCAACAATAATAAGATTAGGACGAGTATCGCCCTCCAGAAAACCACGAACTCTTTGACCTGTCCCAACGGCTATGATTCTGCTACCATTCCCAAGAACGATATCATTCCCAGTCCATCTCTTGGCTGTATTAGGACCCATGTCTCCGAAGAGTCTTCTGAAATTATCCGAATGTTGGAGATGGTATTTAATCCTCGAAAGAAAATTAATGCTTTGCGTTTGTGACTCGGATATGATAACAATAAACAAGTCTTTGTCTGATGGTTTGAATGCAACACGATATAATGGGAGTACTAAGGAAGCGACAGTACTCTTAGCTGTCCCCCTTGGTGATGCAATAAGAACTCTCTTTTGCTTATCATTGCGTAATTCCCTATAAACCTCAGTGTGAAATGGTGGTACTTCAGCCTTTATAGCTGTAGGGAAGCAAATTTTCCCAAATAATCCAAGATTAGTCTTGAGTTTCTTTAGAGCTTGAGACGCCTCATAGTTGGCTTCATAATCCATCGCCTTCCTTCTCCACTACCTCTTTTGCTGAGATTCTATTTTGTTCAACATTAATTTCATCTAATAACTTTTTTGTCTGTACTGCCTCTATTTGATGAGTAGTGACCGTCTTAGTCTTCTCGTTCATGCCATGAAGGTCCATTAATTTTTCAGTTGCCCTCATTAAATTGGTAACATCTTTTTTTTCTATAGCCATCTGTATTGCCTTCTCAAGTAAGTCTAATGTATAGTCCTTTCCCTTACCTGTGTCTGACAAAAGTGCTTCTAATTCAGTCCGTACCATTCCTTTAAAAACCTCACTTTTCATATGGCGTTTCCACTTTCTATGCTCTCTGGGGGTTGTTGAACCCAACGCCATGTCTATTGATAAATTAAAGTCCATTGTCTGAGCATAAGCCATTGCAAGATTCTTCATCTTGTTCTGCCCAGACCTCACTTCTAACTGGGACTTCCCTGACATTGTATGTGGTGTCTTTCTGCCTTCAGCTAGTAATTTTGTTGTTGTGTAGTGGGGTTGATACATAAAATACCCCCAAGGGAACCTTAGATAGATACTTTTCCCACTCGTCTTCTCATGTGGATACGATGTCTTCTTAATGACTAGGGCAACGACTTCATCGTCACTTAAGGCATATTCTCCCTGATTAACTTCTTTCCAATGCTTATAGTCTATACCCTGCTTATCAGCCTCGCCCTTAGTATAAATACTATAAAATATTTTACCAGTCTTATGGTTTATCGGTATCTGATACACAATTTAGCCTATATCGTCAATCTTCCCTGTATTAGCCAGTTTATCAATAGGTTTTTTACTAAACATATTCTTAGCATAATCAAATAAATTATCATGTTGAGCAGGTTCTAACTGAGACATAAGGTCATTTCTTTCATCTGGGTCTGCAAAATGAAACGATTCATGGTTACCTTTCTCATAGTAGCTCTGTTCTCCTGCACCATGCTTAAATAAGTCTTTAGCATGTTTAGCAAAAAATCCGGGTACACCTTCATTTCTAAACTGTGTAACATGGGGCAATTCTTCATTCACAACCCAGTCAACATTAGAATCCCTATCATCATTCGGATTCTCATAATTTTTTGGCATAAAAATATTATTACCAAGAGTAAATGGTCTACCTCTAGATAGCCAATTCGGACTCTCTCTAACCTTTACCCCTAATTCACCAGCAAAATCAGCACCAGTAGAATTCCATTTAGAGTTATCCTTTTTGGTGTTACCCAGTATTTGCATCAAATTAAACATAGAAGTGTCTTTTAAAGAATATACGGCATCTCAATCCAAATAGCTCACTCATTAATCTCAAAATGTACCAAATCATCAAAATTATTGTCCTTAGTTGTTCTAGCACTCTCTTTAAGGCTTGAACCATTCCAGTCTCCTCCCCATCTTACATCAACACCCTGTGAAGCGGCTATACCTAGTACGAATCCACCTAAATAGTGAAAATCATCCCTAGATTCCCAGTCTATAGGGTATGGAGCAATATCCACAGCCAAACCCTGCACATGTTTACCAAATTTAGTCTTTGACTTACCATCAGCAACTAACTTATTCTGTCTTTCTTGAGAGCGTACACCCTCTATAACAGTTATATCGAAATATTTTACAACAGTAGAGAGAACATTATACAGTCTCATATCTACTCCCTTCAGTCTATCTCTACTTCTTTTGCCGAATCTAGGCATTATCTACTCCATAGCATGTATTGACAAGACACCGATGCGTCTTTGGGATTTGTTCCCACTTTTGGGAACTTTCTCCATGTATTACTCTTTGTAACCCTACCTCGGTACCGAGTGTATGCAGTAAGATAGCGAATTTTAGGAATAAGTATGACCACTATTTATGACCTAAGCGGTCCGGCGTTTCCGAAAGTTGACTATGATAGTCTTTTACGGACTTGTATAGTGATTCCCTTCTTCTTTTGGCTTCAAATCCAACCATTCCCTCCATCTCTTTGTAGAGTAGCTGAAAATCAATGTCTCCAGTTGGTGTAATGTACTGCTGAAAATAGGTGTTTGTCAATATAGAAAAAAATTAAAATTATACAGGGGTAGAGCTCTTATTAAGAAAGGAAAACTTGATGGTTAATTGTTAGTATTACAGCTCCATAACGAGCTCTATAGTACTATACATAGACACCGCAAGTCAAGACTTTTTTTCCAACAGGTGCACATTAGGCTAGAATACTTCATCCTCAAAGAAAGGTATACTCCCTCAAAAAGTATGTTATTTGGCGATTATAACCGAGAAATACCTTGTAATATGGCGACTGGATAGCCCATTTTCAAAAAAATACTATATAGTGGGGGAGCATGATATACAAGTTGCGAGTACCCCCCGATTTTACCCTTCCGCCTATCTGTTTACGTTGAAATCCCGTTTGCTCGGTTAAAATCTTGGGGTTACTCTTGCAACACCACAGCCCCTGCCTATCTCTCGTTGTTATGTGGTATCATATAATGATGAGATTGCTAATAACCATAATCACTTAAGGAGTGAATAAATGAAACAAGCACTAATTGACAATCTTATGTCTATCTGCACCGTATTAGGTATAGACATTCAACTGCGTTCAGGTATAAATGAGTGGGGTATGACCTACTTCTCTATACTCAATATCGACTCTGTCATCAAAGATGAAGAAGGAGTAGAGATGTCCGTATTCGAATGGTTTAAGCTTAACATGGCTGATAAAGTCTATAATTGGGTTGTAACGTTACCTTCTGGTCATGTATGCAGTTATACTCTCTCTGTAACCGAGAAAGATGTAACAGGCTACGACTCTAAAAAGACTGGAAGGTTCGAACGCCATAAGATGACAAGCGTGAAGTTCCAACAGGATTCTGGGACTATCAGTTCTACATCTAAAGGACTTGCGAATGCTTTGGACATCGTATTGGTTGAACACGCCAAAACTGACAAAGTCGCTACAGCATAAGACTGTCTAATCTTCCTACACTAACCTGCCTATGTTTATTCATGGGTGGGTTGGGTAGGGGTTATTTTATTACACGGAACTCATGCGCAAGCATTATCCGTTAGTGTTGTTATATCTTTTTTAGTGGTTAATAACAGGAGTAATACATCCATGCGAAATTAACATAACATACAATCTATGGGATGATAAATGTGGTTAAGATGTCGGTTGGCTGGTGAGCAAGTAATGTTGCTTATAAAGAACGCCAGTCCAATCGGTATCTTTGGTTATGACTCCAAAGGAACAGGTTAACGATGAAATATTCTTTAATTAGTGTGCGTAAGGTAGTACCTAATGATAGAATGATTAAACATTATTGGTGGACATTTATGGTGAACAGTGTTGTTCATGCTATTTGGACTACTAATTACTCAAGAACCCGTGCGGAACATAAACTTCGCATACAAATAGAAGGAGAATAAGAATGTTGAAATACATCCTTAATTTAGTAAAAAGGTTGGTACTGAAATATGTCCCAACGAAAGTATCAGTAATTTCTGTTGATAGCAAAGCGGTCACTATGCCTAAGTTTACAGGTAATGCCCGTCAAAGAAGAACGGCTCGTAGAAAGTATGAGTTTGACAGGGATATGGATGCTTTTCTTGAAGAAGGTCTGCTTGAAATAGTAGATGAGCCTGAATTAGAATGGTAGACTGGAATAGGTCTCAGAAACGAATTAATATTGATGAAATTCGTGAATATCTGGATGATGTACTCGGTGTTAGCACCACTGAGTATTTCATTAAGACAGGTGTTACACTTGAAGAAATGGTCTCTCGTGCTCAACAAATAGAGCGTGAAATTGATGAAGTAGCTGATGCACAAATAGAGCAATCATTGGAGTTTGAGAAATGAGATATGAACAATTTCTTGGTGGGGATAGCCGTAAGAGCATGGATAAGGAAAAGAATAAAGGTGTATCCAAACGCTTGAAGTATTGCAAGACATGTAATCTTGTATGGGAAATAGACTACACACTGGGTCATCCCGTCATGTATTATGAAGACTTTCCTACTATTGGATTGGAAAGATTAGAATGTGAAAAATGTAATGTAACGGATAATCAGCACGACAATCAATAGATTCCCTCTGCACTTGTCTGTTACATAGGAACAGTAGAAATACTATCCTACTTTCAGGAATTGGGTAAAGCCAGCAGTAATATACCGACTGCGTGACATGGCTCTTTTTAAAGTAGCCGGAAAGCCGGATTCTGATTCCTGAAAACCTTTACCCAGTTTGATAATAGAGTAGCAAGATATGTGCATTAGACTTGTGAAAAAGGTCAGACCTCTCTTTATTAAACCGATCAAAAATGCTGGCTTTTGCCATAGTAGATATACTACAAGTAAGAGCTGTGAAAATCAGTAGGTCAGCATTTTTATATTTCAAGTGGTTAGTCTGACTACCCACAAAGATTTTCTTAACAACACAAGGAGTATGTCATGGAGATATACATCATTGTAGTACTCTTAATAGGTTATGTTTTCCTGCTAAGAGAGCATGTACACATCTTAAATAAACTGGAGTTTTACCGAGAAAAATCCGTTGAATTAAACGGTCTTCTTAGAATGACTCCTTATTTTCACAAGGCTATAGAGTTAGATGAAAATCTCGACAGTGAGATAGACTGGTGAATTGGATGTTATGTGAGAAATTCAAAGGACAGAAGATGTTAATAGGCATCTATTCTACTCAAAGAAGTGCTGATTTTATATTAGCTATCTGTCGGAAAAAAAGACCTGTGTCTAAGTTCGTTATTATACGCACTAAAAACCATACTACTGACAATCAGGGTTCAGTAGAGAAATGGTTAACGATACGGGATAACCACGAAACCCTGAAGAGTTAAGGAGTTAGTCCATGGCTAATATCTTTGCAATATCGTATCATTCAGGTGGTACGGTGCATGAAATGGAGTCGAATACACCGGCATCCATTGCTCAAACTTGGGACTTGTCCTTGGATGGCGTTAAAATCTTCGTGAATGAAAGCGAAGCCACCGCCACACAAGACCTTCGGGATGGAGATTATGTCTCTTTCCAGAAGTCCAAAGTGGAGTCGGGTGCGACATCTATTGATGTTGTACTTTCAGGAAAAGCTGTAAACCTTGCAAAAGGTGCATAGTTTTTAAATCAGTCTCGTAAGAGACGAACCAATCAAATGAGCCTCTGAAACTAATTTCAAACTAATTTAATTAGTCTGGAAGACTTGGCAGTTAGTTAAGGGGCTTGTTTGATATATCACAGGAGTGAATTATGAATTTAAAACAGGTGTTTAAGAAGAGTCCGATGGAACATTGGAATCCTCTTCATATGGGTAATTACGGAGTAAACCAAGATGCTCGTGATTCACCAGTAGTGCTTTCAAAAGCAAAATTATTACGAGTATTCTTAGAATGCTTTCCATCTTTCAAGACACTTGATGGAACCAAACGTATGCAAGAGTTTGAATTGATTACTAAACATTTCAATATTGTTCACTGGAAAGTTAGTGGTGATTCAAATAATGGTAAGTATTTTAATCCAAACTACCCTCATCCTATATCAAGGTCATATATGATAATACAATTTGACAATGTGAAGTTAAGGGGAACAAGTGTCCAGAATTTTGGAACTATTTATTGCATATTAACAAAAGGTAGTGACTCAAGCTGTGTCCCCCGATTACGATTTGAGAATCTTGAATTAAATCATTTTGGTTATGTTAATCCTGACAGAGCAAAAACAAAACCAGATTTATGGTGGAGAGATGCTCGTCATCCTCATATAACTAATACAGAACCATGTTTAGGAGCATTCGATAACATGATGTATAAGAGTGCGGCACAGGGCAATGTTCTACAGTATTTTACATTAATAAAGAGTTTTCTCTTTACTTGGAACAGACACTCAGCCTACTTTAACATGAATCGGTTTAAGCCCTTGAAAGATTTGAATAATAAAATAATCTTATCAGGCGTACAGATGGATAAATTGGGACACATGGTGGGTAGTACTACTGAATTTGAAGAATTTAGAGAGATTCTACCAATGTTAGCAGAAAAATGTAAAACGGAAACAGACCTTATTTTTATTTTAAAGGTATGCTTTTCAACTTTATATCTATGCAATCGTGCTATGCAATGTTTTAATTCTCGTGGAAGGGCTACTTATGGGACTTTCGATGCTGTAAATGGAGAAAAATCTATTACTTTTGAAGGTGCCGCTAAATATATGGCTCTTGCAAAAAGAATGGATTTACTTTGCAACAGAGGTTGGGAAGAGTATGGTTACAGAATTGCAGAATTAGATTCGGATATAACTATGTATCATGAAAGTCATTCTGATATCAAACGTTCTACACGAAAAGATGGTAGACAGACTATGCAATGGGTTTTAGGTAAAATGAAAAGATACAGAAATGCTTTTGCTTCTTTTCTATATCCTGAACCAAGCCGATATCCTCACCATAAAGACAATTACCATCCTGCAACTCGATTCCGCATAGCGTTCTTTAAAATGCTAACAGAAACCGATGGTTATTTACTTCATACTATCATTACTGAAGTAAGAAAAAGGTACCATGAAAGGAACGATGGTTATTTGGTAGATGCTTGTAAATTTGAAATAATGACTCGACTATGGGAAACAATTTTTCCACGTTCAGTAGAAGAATGGGATGAAATGTTTCAAGGTTACAATGAAGATAAGGCTGAAGGGGATAATCCTTTAGGTCCAGACGCATATAACATAGAATGGATTGAATCAGCAATGTCTGCATGCAAAATAGCATGTGGAGAAAACAAAGTAGCAAGTTTAACACATTACATAAAGGAGATACAAGGTGATATTGACACTTTCAAAAACGATAAACAACAAGATACAGTACTTTCTGGGCGAGTTTCCTTCTAAGGAATGGTCTGGACCAGCATGGTATCAAATTAACAAAGATGAAGATGGTTTTCCAACGACTTTTAGCCTTCTTCATTTTCATCCATTGGATTTAGGTCATGGAACGGCTACAGATTGGGACGCACAAGACTTTGCTAAAATAATAAGAGAGTCTTATCAAAAGCATCCTAAATTGAAGAAATGTTGCATAGGATTAATTCATTCACATCATACTATGGGTGCATTCTTTAGTGGAACAGATGAAGGGACATTAGAAGACATGGCTCCTGAAGAAAACTTTTACTGTAGTTTAGTAGTAGCGAGTACAAAGGAGAAATATGCTTTTGCGTTTTCTTATCTCGACCAATACAAGAAGAAATCACTCTATAAGCTGGATAAAGAAGATATCATTGTAGCTAATGGTGTAAAAGTAGTACCAGAATGGAAGGAGATTGCTGAGAAGATTGAAAAAGAAGCCAAGACTACTTTTAGTTGGGGTGGACACAATTCTTTGAATGGTTATGGTAAAGTTCATACTCCGATAACTTCGGTTGTTGATAAAAACCAGACTAATCTCCCTTTAGCAAAACCCAATCCAGCGCTTTCAACCGAATACGACACGCCTTATGGAGTAGGTTATGGTTCTGGCATGTCTTATGGTTTTGAAGAAGATGCAATAGCAATAGTAGAGTCTTTAACAAAAGCAGAAGTGGAAGAAGTAATGGCGATTGGGGAAGAATTCCAATTAGGAACTATTAATTGGTATCATTTTAAGATTGAAATGAACAAAATGGGTCTTGAGCCATGGCATTATTTCAATATTAACCAAATTGACGTTAAAGAACATGGAGAACTTAGTAATGGAAAATAGATTTTTAAGAAATTCTGACTTAATACCTCAGGAAAAATTAGAATCTGTTTCTATAATTGGATTAGGGGGGATTGGTTCCTCCCTTGTCCAGCTTTGTTCACTAATGGGTTTTAATTTCATACATGGATATGACCATGATAAGCTTTCTGAACATAATTTGTCTACAACATCTTACCCAATAAAGTATCTTGGTTTAAGTAAGGCAGAATGTGCACTCCATACGGCTAATGAATATGGTTCGGATGGTGATTTTAAAGAAGAACGCTTTGAAATGGGAAAAGAACTGGAGCCATGTGTAATGATGGGACCAGATAATATGGATACAAGACTTGATGTTTATAGGACTTGGCTTGGGATGAAGAACCGTGAATGGTTGATTGATATGCGTATGGGAGCATTGTCAATGGAAGTGATAACAGTAACGAAAGAGAATGATGATTTCATAGACACATGGAATCCTCCAAGTACTGATATTGCTGAACCTTGCACCGCTAAACATACTATATTTACTGCCTCTTTGGTAGCAAGTTTAGGTATGGGTAAGGTGTTTAAACTGGTTGCAAATCGTCCTTATTTTTCATATATTTGGGCTGGATTATCGCCTCTCTCGGTAGATAAACAAACCTTAGTAATCCCTAAAATTAACAACGAAGGAGATAAAATATGAGCTTACCTGTTCATAAAATCTCCACCGACTGGAAAAGTATGCCTGCTGGGTTGACCTATTATTTTATTGGTCAGCCCAAATCGGGCAAGTCTACTAATTCAGCTTCGTGGAGTGAAAAAGGCTCAGATGGTGTCTTACTTATAGACACTGATTTGGGTGGAGACTTTGTTGATAAGGCTAATGTAGTATTTTGTACATCATTAAACCCCCCTTATCGTAAAGTAATGTTAGATGGCATAGAAGTCAAAGATAAAAAAGGTAACACCAAGTATGAAGTAATCCCCAATATTGAACGTGGATTATATCATCGAAGTGGCGACAAGAAAGGTCAGCCTTGTGAAGCAATTTCATTAATAGAAGTTTTTCTTGAATTGAAGAACAACTGGGATTCTTTGCCATATGATACCATAGTTATTGATACAGTAGACGAAGTTAACAAGTGGATTGAAGATATTGTTACGGACGAACTCGGTATTGATGTTATGGGTCAAGGACAGTGGGGAGCAGATTGGGGTAAGGCTCGTAGAAAACACCTTGATATAATTAAACAATTTCAAAATTTGATTAAGCAGAAAGGTGGGAATCTTATTATTATAAGTCATTCTAAGCAATCTGCTATCAATGATGGAAAGGTGCAGTTATCACCTGACTTACCAAGGGGATTAGGCTATGCACTAACAGCAAAAGCAGATGTTATTGGTTATACAACTGGTACTAAAGATTCAGATGACAAATGGATATCATTTTTGTCTTATGATGAGCGAACTGTTGGAAGTAGGCTTAAACCTCTTGCAAATAAAACCTTACGTTTCAATTACGAAACAATAAAGGAAGAAATACTAAACTACAACACAAAAGAAAAGGAGAAAGTTAATGCCACTGTTTAAACCAGAAGCAACAACAAGTGGGGCAAGTTGGCTTGGCTATCAAGTTTGTGGAATAGATTCATTTGAAGATAAATCTGGTACCTATGATTGGGCACCGATGTATTTAAAAGTGAATCTAAAGTTAGAGAATAGCAAATATCCTCAGGACTTTAAAATCGCAGGTTCTTTTGACAAGAATCCTAATGGCACTATCAAAGATAACACTCTTCTAAGGAAGATATATAATCTTATGGAAGTCTTAGGCGATGAAGCTGGGGTAAATGCAGTGGGTGATTGGGAAATAAATGACAGACCTATACCTGATATCGCTGTATATCTTAATGATAAGTATTCTCCTCAAGCTCCTGAAGAGCCACAGATGAATAACCTTATTTACATCTATGAAAAGTTCAATCAGAGAGAAGGTAAAGCCTTTAATGAATGTGCTGGACGTATTTATCGTAACGATGAAGACGGAAAGACTGAATTGGAAGGCTATGTCAACTTTATGAAAGGAAAAGGTTACATTAAAGAGCATGTTGCTGGAGAAGTTGTTAAAGCACACGACAACACAAATTCAGAACCATGGTCACAATCTAATTTTTAGGTGTGAATTGGGTTGAACTTGCAATAGGAAGTCCTCGGAAACGGGGACTTTTTATTCCGTTAGAGGATTTAAGTTATTACATCCTTGACGAAGGCAAAGATAAAGCAGTTTATCGTAGTATGTATGTTTACGATGACAGTGGTAAAGACTTTGTAAATAAAACTGGAAGTGTTAAAAATTACTTTGGTTCCAGAAGTATTGATGAAGTTGTTATTGATATAGATAAGGGTCAGAACACTGATGCTTATACTCTTAAATGTGCTCAAGCTATCATTTACGAACTAGAACAAGTTGAAGTTCCTTATAATGCTATACAGCCTTATTTTAGTGGAACTGGATATCATATCCATCTAACAAATGAAGTTTTTAATTTTCAAGCTGGAGATGACTTACCATTTATTGTTAAAGAGACAATGAAAGGGTTATTTGGCAAGAAAATTGACTTAAGCGTATATCAAAGAACTGCTATTTATCGTTTAGTACACACTTTAAACCAAAAAAGTGCTCTTTACAAGACTCCTTTTACAGTTAAGGAACTCAACACTTTACAAGCTGGAGAAATTAGAGAAATATCAAAAGAAAGGAGACTTGATTTTGTATTCAATGAACTTTATGCTGAAGGAGAACTTGAGAAATCTATTGTTACAGATATTCCTAAGATTAGAGAAATAAGGGCTGTAACAGAACCTAGAAAGGTAGTTCCATGCGTACAGGAAATGTATGATGATGGACCAGTTGAAGGTACAAGAAACAATACTTTATTAAGAATAGCATCTCATTTTAGAAGGAACGGGATTCCATCAGCCGCTACTAAAGCCGCACTTTTAGAATGGAATAACGGACAATTAGATGAAAATGTCATTCTTGAAAAAGTAGAATCAACTTACAATGCTGGTTACAAATATAGTTGTAAAGACCATATTATGACCGCACATTGCAAACAATACTGTGTATTCTATGATAGAAAAGACTATCTTATAGACCTGTACACATCAGATGACCTACAGAAAATTCTAAAAGAAAGATTAGAAACAGATTTTTCTGGAAGAGTAATTGATTTAGGGAGAGTTCTTGGAGTAAAACAAGAAAGTAAGATTTATCCCGGTGAATTAGTTACTATATTTGGTGCAACAGGTTCCAACAAGACAACTTTCGCACATAATCTCGTATTAGGTTATGATGCCACAGAAGATATCATTCGTAGAGAGTGGCAAATCCCTACATTGTTTCTTTCTTTGGAGTTATCTGGTTGGTATATGCACAGAAGAGCATTACAAATTGTAAGTGGAAAAGACAAGGATTTTGTCACTGCAAACTTTGATATGTTGTATGAGCATTATAAACAAGATTTATCTCATATTATATATCAAACCGTTAGTCCAACTATAGCACAAATTAAAGATTCTATTCGTGACCACCAACCCAGTGCAGTAGTGGTAGATTATATTGATTTAATCGAACCACCAAAGCATATTCGTGGAGAATACGAAACTGTTAGATTTGTAAGCCATAGTTTAAGTAATCTTGCTGTTAATCAGGATATTATTATAATTCAGATTAGTCAGATTAGTAGAGAATATTCTCGGAATCAGATTATGGATTTGTACGCTGGTAAAGGTTCTGGTGCAATAGAAAATGCATCAAGAAAAGTTATTGGTATAACGGGAAAAGCAGATGAGACTACAAAGTCTTTAACATTATTTAAAAACAGTGATGGTGAGTTATTTAGCGATGTAGAGCTGAATTGGACTCCATCATTTAGACTAAGGAGAGCAGATTATGCACCAACGCCTGATAGTCGTGTCACGAGCAGAGCAACATCCGCCTGAATGGCATGAAGATGATGCGGAATTAGATAAACCCAAAGGAATGTTAATAAACGAATGGGTATTTAATTCATTACAACAAGAAAACTTCTGTGGACAAGAAGGAAGGTGGAGTACAGGTCCAGCAGACTGGTTTGTCATTGGTGGCAGATGGTCTGGTGAACTATCACAAAAGGAATTAGGAACAGATTTTAATGGTTTATGTTCTCAATTCAAAGACAAAGACATACCTGAAGGAAAAGTCAATAAAAGTGACTGGGACTTATTTGAAAGTAAGAAGATGATATCTACTTCATTCATTGAATCCCTTAAAACAGAATTAAACCTATTCTGGCAAAGTGACTTAGGTGGTGAAACACCGCATCCTTGGGTAAGAGATACATACGCAAATTTCGGATACCCAGATGACTCTATGGAGTTAACTGAGAATCTATTCAAAAATCTATTCAAGAAAAACCAGTATGCTGGTGAAGAAGATTTTATTGATATAGATTCTTGGGAAGGTATTCAGAAATGGAGTGACTTGGAAAGTGAGATTCATAAGAGCACCGTATGGTTAACCGTAATAGATTATCATTGTTAATATGAGTACAGCTAAAGAACTCTTAGGTGAGTACATTGACGCAGAACTTGAAGTAGAACTTGCTAATTCAGAAGAAGACCCTTCTTTATATGCAGAGAAAACAGATGCAGTTCAAGTAATACGTTCACAGATTAGACAGAAGTTCGATAATATAGACCATTTTATGATTGAGTTATCAAGGAGAGACAACCTTCTCGTAGCAGAGATAGACACTCTCAAAACAGAAATAAAAAGACTCAATAATCGTAAAAATGCATTAAAACGAACAGATGACTATTTCAAAACCAGTTTATTACCAATGATTGTTGAAGAAGTTGGGAATGATAATGGTGTTTTTGAAACTGATACAGCACGCTATAAGTTATATGAAACTTTTGGTCCTGTAATGGTAGACGAAGCAAATTGTCCATCCCAATTCAAGAAAGTAAACATCATTGAATCCATAGATAGAAAAAAGGCTCGTGCCTTTGCTATGGATGCAGTAAAGACAGGAAAGGCTTTACCTCAAGCAATTTCGATTGAGAAGGTAAAGAGAGTTAGGAGAACATAATGGGTCTCCTGATTGACATTTCTTTTGTAGAACATGGTATAGTTTTAACATTTTTTAGATTATTCCGTATTGGTTTTAAATACAATATTGAAAAAAAAGACGATGTTATTACTCTTATATCAGGTTTTTGGAGATGTCAAATTAATCTCAAATTAATACTGAAAGGGACTGCTTATGTATAAACCAGTCAAAAATAAATCTCAAGCAATTATGGTACGAGATGCACTGCTTGCCGGTGCTAAATTAACCCCATTAACAGCCTTAAATTCATTTGGTTGTTTTAGGTTAGCTCCCATCATATGCTTAATGAGAAAAGAAGGATACGACATAGATACAAAAATGGTCTCCCGTGGAAATGGGTTTTCATTTGCGGAGTATTCTTTAATTAAATAATGGCTAAAATTAGTAAATCTACATTTAGGTTAGTTTTAGAACCAGTTCATAGAACATTCTGGATTAAAGCTCATCAACGATTAAGGCGTAAAATTTCTACGCTTAAATCTTCTTTGAAGAGAAGGTCTGAAGAAAGTGGTGTCATTTATGATATTACAACTGAAGAAATCGAAATAATGTTTTTTGATTCATATGGTAAGGAATGTCGGTATTGCGATAAAATTCTAAATATTAGAACTATTGCTTGTGACCACATCGTTCCCCTGAAAAAGAAAGGACCAAGCGTTAAAGACAACTTGCAGTTAATCTGTAAATCTTGTAATACACGCAAAGGTCCTTTGGCTGAGAATGATTTTCAGACAATTCTTGATTGGGTAAAGACTCAACCTGAAGAAGTTGCTAATTATGTTATGCGAAAACTCGCAAAAGGAGGTCGTTATTAATAAACCAAAAGTTCCAAGAGTTAGTATAGAAGACGAAGAACTCTCATTGATTATGCAAGGACTCGATTGTTTATATGAGTCAAGGTATACTAATGGAGATGAATTATCTGCTAAAAAAGTCTTGAACTTCAAACACAAGTTGCTAGACGCATCGAAGGAAGATTGTACCATCATTGATGAAGGGAATCAAGCTTACCAAAGATGTGAAGTCTGCGACGATTAAGAAAGGAGTTGACAAATGTCAACAGCATATCGTATTGACAAAGGAGTGCCTATACCTGAGAAGAATATTCCGGGTAAGGGAAAGACAGGCTCAATCCTCGATTTTCTAAAGGAATTAGAAGTCGGAGATTCAGTATTCCTAAAAACCAGTAAAAATAGGATGCATGTTAAGACAGGAAATTATTTCCGTACAACAACTGTAGCCTCTTACATTCATAGAGTGTCTTCACTGGTAGGGATGAAATGGACTTACAGAACTCGCTCGGAGAACAATACTCTTGGTATTCGAGTGTGGCGTATATCCTAATAGGTTAAATAAAAACAATATGTTTTCTATGAAAAAGGAAGACTGACATTGAAAGTGTTTAACTTGGTTTGGCGACCTATTTAGGGTAGCCGTTTTAAAGGGGGTTGATTTGCTATACGAGATATGGTGATTAGCCCCCTTTGAATTAATTTTAAAATAAGGAGATAATCAAATGATAATGTTTGATATTGCAGAATGGATAGCAAACCTATTAGTATTAGGTATCGCTGTCGTAATGTGGGCTATTGGTATATTCATTGTAGCTATGTTAATGTCAATGGCTAAACAATGGATTGATAACCTAAGAGAAGGAGTAAAACAATGAGATATTACTGGGAAGCACTATTTAGTACAGAATATTTCCCATATTGGGAATTTTCAATGGTAATGATGTTAGCTATGTTAATTAGCATTATATGGAGACTTCATCGTATTGAAAACAAGATAGACATACAAAATGAACTATCTCATATCATAATAGATGAAGTAGAGTGAAAGTTATTCTTTCAGGTCCTATAGGTGGAGACACCGCAGAAGGATATGAATGTAATGAATGTGGGTCAGAAAATGTCATTTACGAAGAATATCAAGGAGAGTCAATAAATGAATCTCTACTTGGTATACGATGTGAAGACTGCGAAGATTATGAAGACCCCCATTTATTTGAATTACGACACGAAGAAGAATGGAATCCCGAATTTAAAAAAGGAGAATAATATGGGACGAGTAAAATCATACTTTGCAGATGTATTTGGAAACATGAACCTTTCACAAAGAGAATATCCTAATAGAAGGAATAATTACTTCTTAGATGCGGATTACAGAAGGGGGTTCCATCAAGGTTATTCACAAGCCATTGATGACCAAGCACATGGGAAGAACGTGTTAAAGTTTTTTAATAAAAAATTAACGCCGTGGAGATTTGGTAAAAAGCCATTTAAACCCGTTTCGGAAATGGATTTTCCACCTTTCAATGCTAAGTAATAGTAAACGTACAGCACTAAAATATTGTGCTAACTGGAACAAAGAGAAATGTTTAGGTGTTTTATTTTCCATCAAGCGTAAAAGGAAGAGTGGACATATATACCCTGTAAACATGAACCTTGATGAAAAAAAGAGTGGAAAAGACTGCAATCCTGATAACTGTTCTTATTTTAAAAACTGTGTAATAGCAGGAATTCCAGAGATTTAAAGTTTTAGGGGGTATCACAATTTATTCACTCCGTAATGGTGTACAGCAATATACCTTATAAATGTGGTGCCCCTTTAACATTTAAAGTAATAGCCCTATATAGTTTAAAATCTAAGGGTTTTTTTCTTTACAGCCCCTAACCATGCGCAAAATATAGCATAGGGATTAATCTCATATTGCGATATTTTTCGGAACGAAGATTCTCGGAAGTGTGTGTATTTCTTGTTTTCTAATTCTGATTTACACAGTGTAGTATAACACAATGTAGCATAGCGTTGCGTTACGCAATGTAGCATAATTCGCACATTCTCTAAAATTTACTAAAAAATGAAATCGGGATTTAAGAATATTTATCTACTCAAATGAATAATCTGGGAACAAAAAAAAGTTGAATTTAAAAAATTCCACCTTTCTTCATAGTTTTAACAATAGCATCCGCATCGTTACCGCCCATTGAATCAAGTAATCTCTGGGCATCCTTTATAATTTCAGTTCTTGCCCTACTGGGTCTAGAACGGTCTTTCGTTGAGTGTAAAGTTCGTTTTATTATATCATCATGGAACTTTTCTACATTATATCTGTTTAAAGGGTTTACCTTTGCACCGGGAGCCGCAAGGTCAAGTAAAGGAGCCGCTACATAATCTATACTTTCTTTTTCATACGCTTTTTTAGGAGATACCCTGACATCAAAGGTGTTCCTATGCATGCTAAAGCCTGAATATAAAGGGTCTCCAGTCTTTGTGGCTAGTTTCCTTTTATAATATTTTAAGGGCTCTTCCGCATGACTTAAATCAAAGGCTCTTACCCCTCCCTTTGTCATAAAAGCTCGTAAATAGGACTGATTTGCCCCAGCAAAGTCCCTTAGTTGGTCAATAGCTTCACCAGCAGTACCAGCAGTAACTGACATTGATGGATGAGTTGACTTACTACCAACAACCTTTGGTAAGTCCAAGTCTATCATGGGTGTATTACCAAAAGACGTTATGTTTAATTTATTACCAAGCCCTGATTTAGCATGAATATCAAAGTTGAACACATTATCCGCTACTTGTTTTCTATTGAATCCACGAGTCGGCAATGGTTTTTTCTTTCTCATCCACCTAAACAAAATAGATGTTTCTGAAGGTGTGATGTTTCCTCGATTAAGTTCAGACATAATAGAAGTCACGCTATTGATATCTATATTTGGCTCCCGAGATAGTAACTTCCTGTATATCTTTAAAGCCTTAGAGTATAAAACATTCTTCATTAGTCAGAAGGTTCTTTATCTCTTTCGAATGGCTGATAAATTAAATCTAATATTCCTCTAGGGTATCTACCTTCTTTTTCACGGTATGCTCCGAACTCTCTAGCCGCTTGCATGTAAGGGAAACCAGTAAGTTTTTCTACTCCTCTATAAGGATTCTCATATAAACCACCGGGACCAACCAAGTCTCTCGCCACTCTTCCAAAAGGGAAGTAACTTGGAATAGTATAACCTGCTAGTTTAGAGTAATCATCCTCAATCATAGCTTTAAACATCTCTGGTAATAAACGTAAGACAGGCGGTGTAATAATTTGAACAGGACCGAGTGGGTGACCAAAGAAAGCCCTCTCTCTTTCTCTTTCATCACCATACAATGAGTCAGCTGTGTCTTGTATCCAATTCCAAGGAGCTGGTAGTGCGTTATCAAAGATAGAGTACAAGAATATATTAGCCATACCAAGCATGAATAAGTCAGCAGTAGCCATACGTTTATACCTCTCGAACTCAACAGAACCTTTTTGCCATCCACGAGCATCAGCTTCTTCTATAATTTCTCTTCTAAATCTGACAGAGTTCCAAGCCCAAGTCTGAAACCTAGTGAACACCTTACCAGCGGAACTTGCTGAAAAAGGCGGTCTAAATGGTGCACTATATAAGAATTGTGTACCTTTCACACCCTTCTTAGCCATCTGTATAAGTATAGGGTTGTCAAACTTTTGGAAAGCACCACCAAATTTCTCTCTAGCCTGTAGATAGTGAGCTAAAAAAGCGTCACGCCGTAGTGTACGTTCAGGTCTTCTCATGAACCAAGCCGCTTTAGAAAATACAGACTCAGTTATTCCATGCTTACTAGCAAGGGATGTTAAGGTTGTATCAGCCATTTCAGGGTCTTTACTCAACCTAGCCATAGCATCATCCATAAAGTTCTTCCACTTACCAGTCTTAAACTTTGGATTAATCCCTGCTTCATAAAGTAAGAACTCCTCTACTACACCAAGCTTGATGACCCAATCCTCCCAGTCCTGTTTCTTTGTAAACTTTGAGTTAACATTCTTCATAAGATACTCTACATCACGAGCATTTTTAAAGTGTTGCCAACCAGTTGATATTAATGTGTTTACCGTACCACCAAACAAGTTTGTAACGGATGATTTAGGGTGAGCTAGTAGAGCCGCTAATTCTAATTTAGCCTCTAAAGCACTGAATCTTTGTAGGTCAGCAAAGTCAAATTTCTCTGCCATCTCTGGATATTCTGCCGCAACCTCTGGAAACTTTTCTTTTATAATATTCTTATCTAGTCCCAGTTTTTTTGCTATTTTATTTAATCTTTTCTTAACTTCACTGTCAGCGAACCAAGCATAAGGAGTCCCTTTAATTTTCATGCCGGGGTCATTAAGGACATGCTCAGGTATCTGTGAAGGTAAGCCCATAGATTGAGTGATATATAGATTGAAAAAGTTTTCCCATCTATTAATTAATTGCTGGTCTTCCTTCTTAACTTGTTTTGTATCTGGATGTTCAAACCTTTCAGCCATCCGTTCTTTCCATCTTATCATAGAAGTACGAGACATCAACTGACTTATTAATTGATAGTGTACATCCGTAAGGTTCTTCATGTACTGAACGTATGCTTCAAACTCAATATTCCAACCGGGTATATGAGAGTTTCTAGAGTACTGATTACCTGCACGTTTATGTGTCTTGAACCAATTCATATGTTCTCTAGGAATTCTATTCTTTTTCTTCTCTCCTATCCTCTGTAGTCCTTCATTCAATGCTTGCCATTGGTCTGATACATCAGTCTGTGGAATCCAATCACCAGTCATTTGTCTAGTGTGGAAGATTATTCTATCCATCTCCCTGTTCTTATCCTTAATATCTTTACTAGGGTCAGCCCATATGACTTCAAGAGCTTTCTCCATTTGTGCTTCAGCTATTTTCCTATCAAACATCAAGTGTGGAAAGTATATCCTTGATGGGTATGAGCCAGTAGTATGTACTGACATAGAGTTAGCTATTTGTTCCCTATCCTTAGGGTCTCTAACCTGTGCTAACATAATCTCTCTTGATAATATGCGAAGACCATCTATTCCTAAATTCTGATGAAATACTTCACCCTTATCATTAGCTTCAAGAATATCTTTGAATAGTCTATTCATCATTCTTTTTCTAGAGTTTTGGACATCTTCCTTACCCTCAGCAAATTTTAACTGATGACGATAATCAAGTACAGCCGCTAGACCACGAATATTAGCTATATACTTCTCTTGTTTATATTGATTGTATAATTTTTGATACTCACCCTGTGCTTTCTTTATCTCTGCTTCAGATTTTCCACCTTCAGATTTAACACCCCACCAGAATGTCTTCTTAAATACATCAGAAAGGTATTTAGATTCATTAGGGTCTTCAACTCTAAAGTTTGGCAGATTTTCTTTATCGTTTATAAAATTCTCAGGGTTTTTCCATAGCGATTTAGACTTAGAGTCTGAATGATAACTTCTCCCTATCATATTAAGGTAACTGTCAATTACTTCTACGTCACCACGGATAAGCTTATGATTTTTCTTATTCCATATTTCTATAGTATCTGTAATTTTCTCAACAACATCAAGCCCAGTCATCGTCTTGGAGCCGTTTGCTGTAATTACTTGGAATGTTTCTTTCTGTAGATTTTCCCAATCGTGTTTCTTTTGTATGTCTCTCCAAGGTTTCTCATATGTTTCTTTTAAAAGAGCCCAAGTAGCATCATTCTGATATTTTTCTCTGAGATGCCATGTCATTCCTTGCTCCATTCTCCTAACAGCTATTCTCCATAGTGTAGGTCCTTGTTCAATAGACTCTAAGTAAGGAGAAAGCTCCGAACTAATTTCATTCTTTCGTTGCTCGTGTACACCAGTAGCCCATTCTTTATTCATGTTTATGAACTGTTGTAAAATCTCACCTATCTGTGTTGGCTGAGCAGTATCACCAGTTAATACATTGCCATGCTTATCTTTATAGATACCACGCTTAGCGACTAGGATGATTTCTTTTCTCATCAAGTCTTTGTTAGTAGCTTCAGGAAAAATGTGATGATGAAACGGGGTCATAGATGGTAGGAATTGATTGTCATCTACATACTTCAAAGTTTTTCTCCACCACTGACCACCATCAATCTCTGATAGTATGTTATCCATAGTACGCCAGTCAGCTAAGTTCATGTCATTAATGTTTTTATTAAACATCGTTCTAACAAGCTTGTTCATGCCACGACCAGTCATATTGTTAAACTTGTTACGGAAATGTTCTTGTAAGGAAAGAACTATCTCCATAGCCTCACCCTTTAATTTAAATTTTGGACCCTTCAAAGCTTTAGACGAAAGAATACCTTTAAAAGGATGCGCCTCTTCTAAGTATGTCTGGGTTTCTACATCAAATGTGGCTTCTTCAAGAGCAGTACCCTTGATAACATTGCCTTCTTTGTCGAGAATACTCCTTGGTTCTTCTTTTGAAAGCTCAGCTTCACCCTTTAGAGCGTCTTTCTTTATATCATTAGTCTCTTTCTTACTGAAAAAGTTAGTAGAACTATCAAATAACTTCTCATATTCTTTCCAGAAGGCTCTTTTCATGCCCTTAGAGACCGAACTAGAAACGAACCCTAGGTTAGATGTGGCTGTTTTAGCCCCTTTTTGCCTTAAAATCTCCAAAGCTTCTAATACTTGGGGTGGAAATTTTTCTTCATTAACGTATGTTTGTTTAGCATGTTCAGTAGCTTTATTTATCTCGGTTTGAGTACCCTTTTTTAATGTTCCTAAAAGAAACGCATCAAACAATCTTTTCTCAGGGTCAGTCATATTTAATTTCAGAGTACTAATTTTAGCATCTATCTGGAACTGGTCTAACATAGCAGAATCTTTTTGTTCTACCTCCCTTTCTAAGCCCATTAACTTAAAAAACTCACGCTGACTAGCTGTTAATTCAAACTCATTACCCTGTAAACCTGACTCATTCTTTCTATCTATGCCCTTAAAATAAGATTGAGACTTTATATCTTCACTCATATGATGAAGACCTAATATAATTTTTTCTTTAGAAATCTTCTCACCCTTAGCATTGTTCCTTGCCATAATAGGCTCCATGAATTTCCTAATAAATCTCATAGACACCATGTCACTAAGGTCATTGACAACAAAGTCTTCAGCCTTATGTACCATGTCTCTAAGAATTCTTTCACGTTGTCTTAAATTCCTAGGATTATAACCTTTTCTCTCTGTGTACTGGGGGAAAGCATCAAATAATTTTTCATTTTGCTTAGTATCTAAGAGATAAGACTTCAATACTTTCTCATCATGTAGTTTTCTTGTGAGTACAAATTCTAGTAAAGGATTAAACTTCTCTTTCTCATTGTTCCATACGCTCCTACCAGTTCTTTGGAGAATGTCCTGTAACTCTCTATTGTTTTCCCACTCCTTATGAAAGTTCTTATAAAGCTCTCTAAGTTTTGTTTCATTCACACGAAAGAAAATCCCTTCTGTCCAATCAAGATTATGAAATAACTTAGCTAAGTTTTTATAGAGTCCACCCTGTTTCTCTCCTTGGTGTAATGAATCCCATGAACTTGACAGCCCACTATGAATCTCACCCGGTGTCCATCTTCTTTCTTCTGCCCAGTTCCTACCATATAATACTTGATTAATTTTAGAGAAATGTTGATTCAACCCTGCACGTTTAGTAGAATGGTCTCCCATCCACTCCCTTGACTTAGGGTCGTTTGATAATTCGAAATGTCTATTGGGGTCAGTGACATCTTTGTATTTAAAAGCACTATCAGCCATCAAGCTAAAGAAAGAATTCATATCTTTCAACCCAGCTTCATCCATAGGGTCAGCTGGAAGGTGAATAGAAACTTTCCCCATTTCTCTCTGACGCTTAATATCTTTAGGGTCAGACCTAGCTGTCATTAATATTTTTCTCTTTTCCCCATTAAAACTTTCATAAGTATAGCTATAACTTTGATTTGGTCTGCTCATTAATTCAGAGAAAGCCGCACTTATAACAGCTTTATTAACAACAGCTGGTCCTAACATATTACGACCTTGAGCCGCACCCAATGATGCTGTCATCCTAGCCATAGGAGACCACCTTAGTCCGGGGTTTTCTATTCTATCCTTTGCTAATGGGTCTCTGTCATCTAAAAATTCCTCATAGTATGGTTTACCAGTTACTGGGTCAATTAATTTCTTAGCACTAGTGCCTACTTCTCCATACTCTAGTTCTTGGTCTTTATACATATTCTTCCAAGACTTTTTCATACCTTCACCAGCACCACTCTCGCTTTTACCACCGAAAAATCCCCAAGCCTTGTCACCATCAAGGTCTGCTCCACCCAATGCTCTCATTACCCTTGGATGTAATAAGACCCCTAACCCATCTACACCAGTGAACCCAGCAAAGTTCAATACTCTCGCTCCTGACATTGAGTCCATAGGAACTCTCATTAAAACAGCTTCAAGCACATCTTCCATTTCAGCTTTGAGCTTGGGAAATTTATCGAACTTACCGTCCACATAACTCTCCCAAGCTTCACCTAACTTCATCTCACCCAGTCTTCCCGAGACCTTGCCACCAAAAACGTGGCTTTTTAATGGTAATTCTTTAAAACCATTATCAAGGAAGAACAATTTGTCCCCCCCTGTTTCATTTAACTTAGCAGTAGGACCATACTTTCCTCTCTGTTCCCACATCCAAGGGGTATAAGGTCGCATCCTTGATATAAAAGAGTTCTTTATCGTAGGTCTAGTTACTTGATTAAGAAGATAATTCCTTATAACATTTGAACGATAATGTTTTACCGACTTATGCATACTAGCCGCAAGAGATTTGTCACTTGATAAATTCATAATTGTATCATGTGCTGACCTATACTCTTGTCTGGTATCATTCTGCATTTCAAATGTAGCTTTTTCAATCTCGCCTTCAGAAAACTCTGCATTAGCTACTTCTTGTTCTTTAGATAGCATTTTCCTATACGCTTCTACAGCAAACTCTGATGTCTTAGGATTCTTTAACATTTTCAATACAGTAGGTATGCCTATTTCATCAAGGTTTCTTATAAGAGATTCCTTTGCTTCTTTCGATGGGTTGGCTAAGTAAGCTTCTGCTTCTTCGTTTATAACCCTATTCCCAAAGAATCTCTCCCTTGATGTAGTATTAAAAAAATCATCTATAATCTCAGGCTTAACAGGATTGAATGAGAATTCTGTAAGGAGACTCTGCATCTGCTTAGGTATCTTTTGTGGGTGAAGAAAGTGATTATCAGTCTTTTCGGTAATGACTGTCTTAATGTCAGCCATATTTATCCTATGTACAGAGTCTTTCCAGCCATCACTAAACTCATACCCTTTTCCATGTGGTTTATAATAAACGTCACTGCTCTTTCTTGTGCCTCTCTGCTTTAAACCACTCTTGTAGGCTATAATATGTACCTTCTCTTTACGCATCCACTTTGCCATCTCTGGGTCTGCTTCATGTATCATGTACTTACCCAGCATTGCACCTTTGCGCTTGTTGGGGGAAACAATAAAACTTTTGTTACTATGTCCTTCGTTGGGTAGCCCCATATCAATATTTGTTGCAAGCATATATTCGGAAGTCATAAACAAAGCACCATCAGTGCCTTCTTCTAAATTCTTAGCCATGACGCCTACTTCATCAGCCATCTTTCTGTCATTTATTATAAGAACTTTAGCTTTACCTTCTGCTGTTGTTTTATCATCCCATCCTGCGGCTTGTAGAGCAGGGATAATCATATCTTTATTTTGGGATACACCAGTATTCAACCAGATTTGTGCTCTCTTATTGAAAGCTTTAGCAGTATCAATAAAGTCATTTTTACTATCGCCTATCGTAGCATAGAACTTTTTAATCTCGCTAGGTCTTATGCCCTTCTTCATCTCAAAGCCATTCATATCTAACTCATACATTATATTGGATAGAAATGCCGAAGCAAACATTTCATTTCCTCTTTTCTTAAACTCTCCAGTCTTTCCTTTATTAACAGTCGTTTGAAAAAGAGCCCACTCTGAATTAAATATATCTTTAAGTTTTACATTCCTTGTCTTACCACTTTCAGTCACTTCTATATTGCCAATCTTAGCAGACACTTTATTTATTTCATTAGTTAGAGATTTCAATCTGCCTTCACTAATAGTGCGAATATTAGCAACGGTTGGATGAACCTTTACAAAGTATAATCTCTCCGCATCTCCTCTTCCACCAAAGTAATACATTTGATTAGGAGCACCGCCTTTTGATTCTTTCCTATTCCACTGTGCGTCCATTACTCCATAGAGAAAGTTATTAAATGCTTTTTCAGCTTTAGCAGTAGCATCTGTATATTGAAATTCAGTTCCTGTTTGCTCGTCTACTTCGCCAACTCTTCTCATCTGCTCACCAAAGAAATGTTGTTTTAACCTTAGTAGACTCATGTCTTTAGTCTTGCCAGTATATGAATCTTGGACTACAGCATGGTCAAGAAATTGGTGTATAGCACCACCCCTTAGTTCAGCAGGGTCATAGCCTTCCCTTGTATATGCTCTCCCATAAGCGTCTTCCATAGACAGAGGTTCTTGCTTAACATATTTCATATTTCCAGCAAGGTTCATTGGTCTCTCTGGATTTAACTGATAAACATTAAGGGCTCCATTGAAATCTATACTAGCAGATATTACGGGCTGATTAGATAACTGAAGAGATTGAATCTCCCTATTTCTCCAAAAGTTCCAATCAGCTTCTGTAGGAGCAACGCCTAGATTCTCTGCTAAATGCTCCAACATTTTATTAGTAGCCCCAGCAGGAGAGACATCTTTGAAATCATTATCAGCTATCTCTACTCTTTGTTTCTTTAAAATTTCTAGCCATGTTTTCTGTAGACCCATAGCATCTTCAAGAACTGCATCTTGTTGCTCTCTAGGTTTCATCTCGGTATATTTATAACCTAAAGTATTCTGTATATAATTAACCAACTTCTGTTGAACTGACATATAAGAAGACGAGTCAGTAGATACTTCCATATCAAGGTCTTCTTGTGAACCTCTCTGTGACTTCCGTAACTCACCATTGTCAGTTATAGGCTTATCTAAGAATGGTTCTATATCTTTAAGGGTTCCACCACGCTCAATATACTCCTTAGCGATTTTCTCTGCTTCTTCAATATTGAATCCAAACTTATTCATCAATTCATAAGACATGATATTACCCGTAATTGGAGTAGCACCTCCAGCCGCAGATACTTCACCCCATATCTTCTCAGCCATTTCAATAGTATTTTTCTTAGTGGTGGAGTCCATTTCACCAAATTCAGGCATCAATTCTATAGGTTGTCCAGCCTTGCCTTCCTTAAAAGCCTTACCTATAAGTTTCTGTGCATCTCTTTTATGGTAGGGCATTTCCTTTAAACCGAAATAGGCACCGAGGAGATATTCGTATACCTGTTCAGGAGTTGTAGCTCCTCTCATAGTAGCTGGCAAGCCTGTATAGGCACTAGATGCTACCATTCTTATGGATGCGTCAGCCGCTTTACTTCCCGTCTGGACAACATTACCTATCCCTCTGAAAACAAAACCTGTTTCCGCACCACCTATGAACGACCTCATCATTTCGTCTATACCATACTGCCACGAACTTATAGAACTAGCTACACCAAGATGAAATGCCCCACCAATTAAATCTTTTACTAATCCTTGATTTAAAAATCCAGCCGCATCAGCTGTTGCCGCACCTCTCATAGCCATAGCTTGAGCGAAAGCTTTATTAGCTATCGGGGCTACCTTGTCCTGTACTAACTTAGCACCAAGCATAGGCACAGATTGTCCTTTAACTTTTGCCAATGCCATTGACATAGTTCTTAGTTTAGATGCTTTAGGAAGAGTTGCTAATATTTTCTTAGGTATGGAGGGGATGAAACCAACAAATCCAGCAAGATGCCCTATACTACGAGCTATCCCCTCCCATTCATCTCTCGGTTCTTCGCCTACATTAAAGGTCGTAAAGCCAGACCAAAATCCGGCTCCAGCCTGTTGAAGAATACCAGAAACTCTACCGTGTTGGTCGGCATCACTTCTGGCGAAGGGAAGTTTATAATGCTGAGCATGAAGCTCGAGTGTCTTTAATTTGTCTTCGGAAAATGGCTTTGGGTCATTTTTATAATGCTGAATCAGCCCCTTTATTGTACCTTCATCAACGAATGGTTTAAAGTGTTCCCCTTCTATTTCTTCAGGATAGTAACTGCCAGTTGACATTAAAAATCTTCCCTACCAGAGCTTGCAGAAACAGCATCGTATGTGGAGATACCTCCAACTACTCCCAACCCAATGAGATTCATTACATCTCCAATCATTCCGGGCTGGTCTCTACTCGTGTCAGCCATAAGTTTTAAAAGGTCTTTCCTCTGTGTGGGGTCTTTCCATAATGTTTCTAAAGTCTTAGCAGGCTTACCTCCTAATCCAGATTTTTTTATAATTTCTTGTATCCCCTTACCCTGTGACATACCTTCCTTAAGAGCATTTATTAAGCCTTTGCCCTGTGCTATTGAAACTTGTCCTGCGGCTCCACCATCAAACATACTCATCTGAGCTATCTTAGTTGGGTCAAACTCTTTTCCAGCACCCTTGGCAGTCACTCCACCTACCTTATCAATTATTGCCTGTACCTTACTCGTTGCTATATCAGGAACCTTTGTTCCTTGCATTGCTATATCTACAGATACATCATCCCCTACCTTGCCCATTCTCTTTAGAGACTCTTTAGCTTGGATGATTACATCATCTCCGTATTTAGCAGATGCCGCAACTACATCATCGACAGAGCCCGTCTTAGCAATTTGAACAAGTCTCCCTGCTACATCGTCTCCATATTGTTTAGTAGCTTCCTTAACAAATTTACCAGTTAAAGGGTAACCAAATCGTTTTGTAAGCTGTGAAAAACTTGTAACTGCGGATGGTCCCCACTTAGTGAGTATACCCGGCAAGGTCATGTTACTAGCTACCCAATTTACAGCCTTATTTCCGCCTACTTTTTTAGCCGCATCTATTGCACCTTTCATAGCAACTGCACCAGATGGATTTGCACCAAGCCTAGCGGCTATGTAGCTACCAGCCCTTGACAATCCATGCATTCCACCTCTCATAAGTCCCATAGCCCCTAAAGAACCTACTACTGAGCCTATGACTCCTGTAATTTGACCTGCCATACGAGCAGTCTCTGTGCGCCTACTTGAGTATAAAGAATCAGGTATCAAGTCAAGGACTATACCATCTATTGCGCCCATGATTGATGCCCCTACGTTCTCTAGAGCAGTAGCCTTATCATTAGGATTGGACGGAACTCTGATTCCATGCTGAGACGCCATAATTTGCAATTCATCCCAAGCTTCATTACTAAAAGACGCAGGGTCATTGTAGTACATTTCTACAGCTTTATAAAATCTTGTTGCACCCTTCATCCCTTCACTTTGCAACATAGCCTGTTGGAGTCTTTGTGTCTCCCCACCTAATCCGGCTCTTTGTAATACTTGGTCTGCGTATCCCATTTTATTTCTCCAACTTTTGCATCATACTCTGAGCTTGCATCATGGGGTTACTCACTCCATAAGCATTTATGTATTTCATGATAGTCTCATATTTGTCATCAGCATCATCGTCCCAGTCTGTAAAGTCATCCGTTTTATACCTTTCCTCTATCTGGTCTAAGCCTTGCTGATACAACTGGTCTTTTTGTTCTTGAAACTTTCTATATCTCTGGAGATGTTCAACATTCATTGCGGATGCTTCTGCCCCAGCTTCTAATTCCTGAATCATTCCCTTCCCAACTTTATCCTGCTGGTCTATATCAAAGTTTCTAAGAGCTCCATCTGTTATCTTAGCTTTTATATCAGCATCACCATACTTAGCCTGCTGGTCTCTTATTCCAGTCTGTATCGCCTGCTCCTTTAGCTCGTTTTTTTCTCTCCACATACTAGGGTCATAGTATTTCCCAACATTATCCCCTCTCCCTTGTATCTCATTCTTCTGAGCCATATCTTCTAGACTAAGTTTGTGTGACTTTCTACTATAGAATAAGTCTTCCTGAGCTTGAGAGTTCTCAAGATTCTTTCTTGCCTCTAATAATGGATTAAAAGTTTTAGCATGACGAAGTTTTTCTTGTTGCTGACTCTCTGTGATAGGATTCAGCTTCATCGAATGCCTAAGATTTTCAGCCTCCTGTCCTTCCCTAGTGGGATTGATTGCTGTAATATGTCTTAAATCTTCTTGTGCCCTCGCTTCCGTAATGGGATTGATTGCCTCTTCATGACGAAGAGCTTCAACTTCCCTACCATACTTAGGCTTAAACATGTCCCTAGTTCTTTGTTCTTCATAGGCTTGAAATTGATTCTGTATAGCCGCCTGCTTTTCTGTGGACCTCCTATTTGCCCCTGACTCAAGGATACCAAATAAAGGGTGATTTGTTGGTGTAGCCATTACTTTATTCCTCCTACTCCTGCGGTTCCTGTTACTGGAGGTGGTGTCCATTGATATGGTCTAGCTCCTGCTTGCCACATATTCTGAGGACCACCTTGTGTTGGGCTACCACCACCCAGAGCATTCATCCCAAAGCCTAGCATTCCCCCCATACCGGGCATAACTGCATTTAGTGCCATACCACCTATACCTTGTATCATTCCAGCCGTATTGGACGCATTCTGTTGCATCTGAGACGTTGCGGCTTGGTTAGCTTGGTTCTGATAACCTGAACGGGTATCATACTGTTGATTACCCATCTGATGATAATTCTGACCTATACCTTGGTTCTGTTGAAAACCTTGCATAAAATTCTGTTGTCCTTGATTCTGCATGCGATTTGCGTTAGCCATACCAGCCGCATTTTGCATCGCATTTGGTACGCCATACCCACCCATAGCCATATTTCTTTGTGACATCATATTTTGTTGAGCTCCTGCATCCATTGACATTTTCAATAGATTATTTTTCATAGCCTGATTTCTGTCACTATCTATATCTAGGAATTCATCACCCATACTTGTGTACTTATCACCCCTTTTTGTATAAGCATCAAGCCCCATTCCCTGAAGCTGTGAATTTCTTACTGTATCAGGTTCAACATTCCCTGTTAGCATATCCCAAAAACTACCCATAATTTACTCCTATTTATCTTTTTTCTTAATTAATCGCCAACCATTAAAGACTTCACTCTCGGGTATCTGTGACCCAGCTACGCCGACTCTTACTATCTTTATATAATCATTACTTAGCACTGTACCACTATTAGTCCAAAGATAATGCTTGCCCTCTGGATACTCATTTAAAGACTCTAACCATCCGTCTGGACCCTTAATATAAATATTATACTTATTAGGACCTTTCTTCCTGACTCTAACAGTACCCGGTAGAGCACTCTCATCCATAGATTTTATGGCACTTCCACCTTTAGTCTCATTAACATGGTCAACTAACTTATTTAATATTTCGTAGATATCACTTAAAGCTCGTGTTAATGGAGACTCTTCTTCCAGTCTTGGTGGAATTAATTTTGAAATGAAATCTTTTTGTTCTCTACCCATTACTTAGGCATCCCTTGTCTTCTAAATATTGTGCCCACTGAATCAACTACAGCTCCAACTGCACCTATTAATTTAAAAGTTAAATTTGTTGCTTTTCTGTTGGGGTCATTATTACCACCTACTATGAATTTCTCTTTCAAAGGGTTGTGAGTATCTGCTGAAGTTAAAATTGCTAAAGAACTTTGAGCATTATTATCAAATTGGTATATCCTGCTGACAGTACCTTCTTTTATGTTTACCCTTAATTTATAGAAGACTTTCTTTAGAGTTGGTGTATCGCAAGTGATAGACTTTGAAAGAAATTGCCACATTCTTCTAGACGAACCACCTCTAAACTTTTGTACACCATTCCCCTGAGTAGAAAAAATGACACTTCCATCATCAGCATTATCAAGGGCAAGTACGTCCACATCTAGAGATACCCCATTCAATGACTGTTTAAAATCGTATAAGTCCCACCTATTTCTATCCACATGATAAGCCCAAGCGTAGGACCCATGTGTATTTAGATTTGAATTTGGCTTAAAGATACATAACAACTGTTTGTTAGCAAAATCAAAAACAAGTTTTGATGGATAGCTTTTTCTCTTAGCTCTCCAAGACCAATCTGGGTCACCAGCAATAATAGGTGTACCAATATTTATAGTCTTAGAACCGTCATGTTTAAAAATCATATTCTCGTCCGCCCAAAACATTCCATAATCAGTCACTACAACTGAACTCTCATTAGAACATCCTATGCCTTCAAATATATCTTCGATAACAAGGTTAGATGGGTTAATCCTGTACATAGAACTCTTAGACCAAGCCCATATCTTACCTGCAAAGCCAGCAAGTGCAACGGGTCTCTCTGGAAGAACAGCATAGTCAGAAGACCAGTCAAATATATTAAATTTACCCGGCTTTGACCTAAAAATATAGTTGGGTAGTTTTCCACTTTCCTTGTGCCAACAATCAGTTATGAAAAGAAAACCACTCTGATTAGCCGATACTCCATAATGTATCTGAGTGTCCTGTAACGTCTCTGGCATTCCTGTCAGCTCTTCATAAGAAGCAAACATATCTTTCTTATCGTATATTACCTTAGTCCAATCTGGGTCAGTAAAAGTCCAGTCAGATGACACTAATGGTACAGATTTCACTAATCTATAAAATTCTGGGGCATCTATATCTGATTCGGCACCCATTGACCTATATAACTGAACATGACTTATACGCCTATTCATTACATCTGTGGCATTCTTATGTAATTTTAAAGTTATTTTTGCTCTCCAAGGAAGAGTTGTAGTAGCGGCAGGTTGGGTTACAGTTGTCATCACAGATGATAATGGACTTTCTTGGAATCCATCGTATAAAAAAGATATTCTATACCATAATTTCTCTCCCTTTTCCCATTCGTAGTCTGCGTCCTCTGAAACTTCTGATGTTAACTGATAAGATGCTTCTTTAGTTGTTGTTAAAATTGGAATTGAATAATTAGCAGGTGTCATTCCCATAATATTTAACTCCCCCTTATTGGGAGAAAGTAACTGAAGAGACTCATACGTTGAAGTAATACCATCATCACCACTACCATTTTCAAGAGACCATCGTTTTACTCTTTGCTTTGCGGCAACAGTAGAATAAGCAGGTGTACCAAGGGTTATATCCCAAAATGCTATAGTACCGGGAAGGCTATCAAATATTTTATATGGGGCACTTGACCCACTGGATGAGTCATAAGCAAGACACTGTAGGTTTAAAAACCAACTTCTGCTATAATCCGATACTACAGCGGCATCCGCCCCAGCCACGCCCTCACCTGATGTTACAGGTTTGTTAGATGCCTCATTCTGAGCAGGATACATATGATTGTCCGAAGGAGAAGGGTGCCCGTCTTTTACTTCAAATAAAAACATCCCTCCATTGTAAAGCCCTGTGCCAGCTTCTTCAGGTATTGAAAAATTAGAAGATTCTTCTTCCATTGCTCCTTGAGTAAAACCAGTTGTTCTACTACCTAAAATATAATCTTTTGGCGCATAATAGTTTGTGGGGCTCCCACCAGAGTTTTTAGCTCCTCCACCTATATCTGTACCTTTTCCCCTTATTATATCGTCTCCTGCACCAGTAGAAAAAAGAAGAGGTTCATTAACATTCGCTTTAGTGGTATTAGTATGGTTAGCCATTCGTACTTTACCATAACCAGCAGTAAAAATACTTCTATCAAGTGGGTTTAAAAAGTCAACGTTCTGTAAGTCAACACTTCTTAATATTTGACTCTGGTTATCCTTGGTATAACTAACAAATAAATGTTGTGCTCCTGAAGCACTTTCAGGGTCCATATCAACTAAACGTGCACTTACAAATCCAGATTGATATGCTACTATACTTTCACCAGCTTCGTGCCATTTTACATATGGTTCCAATATAGGAAACTGTAAAGTCTTTTGACCAAATTCCCCAGAAGGACAAAGGTTCGTTTCTTTGCAAAATGTTACCTGTTGTGCTACAGCACCAGCCGCATTACCCGTATTTATTCTATGCGAATGAACAACATATAACTGAGTTTGAGGGTTTTTCATAACAAATGACCAGTGAGTACTCTGGTGACTAGAGTTATCATAACCCGGTCCGTTACCAAATCTACCATCTACTCTTATACCATCTGGAAATGGATTCTCTATTGTGCTACCAGAATGGTTCCCCCATGATACAGCATGATTACCACCTAATGTTTTATTGTGAGAATTATCTACCAGACCATCACCATAAAAATAATATACTTTTGAAGTAGAGCTTCCCCCAGAGTCATCGTCTGTATCATATTCATCTCCAAATCCATTATACTCTCTTCCCATCATGCCTTTAGCAAAACTAGGCACACAAGGATTTTGCGCTGTATGAAAAGAATCTGCAATATTAGGAGAAGGGTCTATTCCATCGAATGTACCACCCAAGTTAAACGTGTCCTGTCCAGTAGTACCAGATGTTCCATCTTCCCATCTCCTCATGTTTAATGCACCAAGTTTATCGTTAGTCCCTCCTAACGCGGCATTGGGAAACTCTTCAGAACTGCTATCTTGTTCCCAGAGTCCAGTAGTCATTACAAATCCCATTACACCACTCTTATTAACATTTACAAATGGTTGTTCGTAAGATTCTAAAACCCCAACCTTACCTTGATTATTAAAGAAGTCTACTTCATTTTGTATTTGAGTATTTAAGGAGTCATAGCTCGCATGAAGTTTATAAGAAGACTGATTACCAAGATTAGGCATATATGAAAGTAGTTTAACGCTACCAGCATCAGTGTCTATGGCTACATTAGTAGAGTAAATATTTGATAACCCACCTAAAAATATTAATGATTGGTCTATTGTACTTTCTGTACAAACAAACCTATTAAGTTCCATGTCTCTGTGTTTAGAAATCCAAATCTTATCATCGTAGTATACGTCATCAAGGAAGATTCCATTAGTGGTATATGTAGAAGTTGACGATTTAGTCTGATTATTTGCATTAGTGGCTGTCCTAGTATTAACAGGGTCATGCCAAGAATTAATACGGATACTAGACCAATAGCAACCTATTAAACTAACATGTGACTCAGGAGCTTCAAGAGAAAAATCTTGCGTAGAGACAAGACTCGTGAAAGCAGATTGTTTTACACCACCACTACTACTCCAAGGATTTCCTTGTGTAGAACCAGATGTACTCGGTGTAAAGGTTGGTGTAAAAATCTTTATCAGCCCATTCCCAACCATATCAAGTATAAAAATACTTCTACCATCTGTAGTAATTGACTGAGAAGATTTTAAACCAGATGATGCTCCATTTATAGTTTTAATAAGTATCCAATTACCCGGTCTTTCAGCTACAGTAGTATAGTCAGCCGACTGCCTGATATTTCTATAATAGAAAATATGTATAACTTTTTTATCTCGCTCTATACCAAATCCCCAATGGTTAGTTTGCCCAGCACCTAAAGTTGCAGTAGTATTGCTACCACCATAGTGGTCATAATGTCTTATAACACACATATCATGTAAGGAATCATAGGCTCCTAATAAATCTACTTCACCATTTTCCCAAGCCACTTCACCAGTATTCTCTTTATTAAACTGAACATGTTGTGGATATCCTGACCACATAGGTGGTGAAGCAGGGTCTGGACCAAAACCCCAATACATTTGCTGTCCATGAGTATCTGTTACTACTTGACCAGTCCGAGATGTCGCTCTACCTAACTTCTTTACTACCCCTCCTGCTGTATTTGCATTTGCATAATAATATACTGACCCATCGCCAGTAGAGCTGTATGCGTAAATATCATAATTATCTGCTCGCTGGATGCAGTCCATATGAGAATAAGATTTATCGTTATAAACATAATTTACCTTTATTATATCCCCTACTTGATATTTACTATCTGAATTATCTACCCTTAGTCTTAAGCCGTGAAATGATACTGTTGTATCGACACCTTTTGCGAGAGTTTTTTCTGCTGTCCAATTTGAATTCAGTGTCTTTAATTGAACCTTATTTGTAGTTGTCGAAACACTGGTAAATCTTAGTAGTACTTCTGTGTTACTAGAAAAATCAACGTCCCCACTAATCCCGATTCCGGGTGTAGACGTTTGTAAATCAGCAGAAACAAAGTTGCCTAAACTTGCGGCTAATTGGTTAACTTGTGGTACAGCCATTATGCCCCACTTGTGGTCCCACCACTCTGTGTGGGATTATCTGGTTTAGGTCTTTTACCACCTCCACCGGGATTATGTATCATTCTGATAGGAGAAAAGTTACCCACCAAACCCACTCTCTTAAGCATGAAGAATAAATTATTTACTACTTCTTCACCTCCTCCATTGTGGACTAAAACACTATTGGCAAAATAATTATGCGGAAACTTTTCTGTGTGAAAGTTATATACCTGAGTAAGGTCTTTTTTCCATAAAACATTAGACTTGATGGTTTTAAAAAACCCAACGTCCGTTCTCAATCTATCCCCTTCATTAAAGTTCTCTATCTGAAAATAACGAGCATGTTCTTCGTTCCAATACATATGACTTGCTGTTGCAAGAATAAAATCACCATCATTAAAAGTCACCTTATAAACTTCATATCCGTCTTTCAAGTCAAGGTGTGATAAAAGTTTACCTACCTTGTTAGTAACCATTTTCCCTTTCTTAGTATCCCAAGAATATACTTCTTGTCCTTCTTCTAAATCATGTATGGGCACATCACCATCTGGGGTTGAAACTTTTGTCCACCCTTCAAAACAACTTCCGGGACCACCGGGTGTATCATCATCATCACCACCGCCGGCTGGTTCGTCAGAAGGGTCTTGATGAATAGATATCCCTATATTTACTAATAATTCTTCTCCCAATTCATAAGTATGATTCATTACAGCGTCTGTCTGTGCTTGACCGCTATAAAATATATTATTCCAGTTAGTTCCTGCAAAGCTACCATCAGGTGAAGCCGCCACCAATCGAAGATGTCCATCTATGGCTTGAGAACCGTGCCAATTACTATCAGCAACTGCATTGAATGATATCGTTTTCCATTGATTCCAATAATCAGCATGGGTAGTGGTTGTTGTATTTGTCCAAGATGCTGTTCGAGCAGACCAATTCCACCCATTCTCTTCTTCGTAATCGGGAATACCTGCTTCTATACTTACATTAGAAGTGGGTCTGCTCCTTAATCTAATCTGTATACTGCCAGTATTAGTTGCATCAGCTTCGTCAACTATCATATCGACAAATTTAATATCGAATCCAGTGGGTTCTATAGAACTATGAAAAACATCATAAGTTATAACCTTATCATCCCAATTCACATCTGTAGAAGCCGCTGTAAAAGTTATAGTTCTTTTTATTCTACCCGTGTTTTTGAAATAAGCATTACCAGCTGTAAAAGTAATGTTCTGAGCCGTAGCATAATTAGAGTTAGTAAAGGTTAATGTAGATGCACTAACATTTATGCCCGTTTCTGCTTCGTCAGTTGTGGTTGTGCTAGAACGAATAGTCCATACAACATCACTACCGGGTTGACTAAACATTGAAAGACTGCAATTAGCAGATGTTGTTCCACTCAATACATCCTGATTTTCAACCATGTCAAAACCACTAGGGAGAAGCTCTATTACTTTATTAGATGCCGCACATTCAACGAATGTCTGCTCAGATTGAGTATAAGATGATATAATAAATTTATCATTTTGGATACCCTGTAATCTTCCATCAGACGCATCAGCTCGTAAATTCATACTAAACGATGCGGCATCTTTAGGTATATCTGCACTATCGGGAGTTGTCATTGTCCCGTGCTGAAATAACTTTATTTCATAGAGCTCTCTGGGCATAGTCTACTCCTAACCGCCCCTTTGATAATCCATAAATTGTGAACCCTTATCTTTGAGATAACTTCCCATACGTCCAAATCCCTCTGAAACGTCACCCCATCCTAAGTCACCGCTATTATCTAAGTCAGCCGCTTGAGCTACTTGTTGACCCATTGGTCTCTGAGTGCTTTGGTCCATCTGTTGGTCATACTCTGGAGAAGTTTCTCCTCGAGCAGACTGGAAACGTCTTAAAGCCGATAATGATTTGGGACCAAATATCCCATCAAGCTCACCTTTATAGAGTCCCTTTTCCTTAAGTCCTCTTTGAAGGTTCATTACCTCGTCATTAGAAGCCCTGTTAAAACCACCTTCGTCTCCAATTCCCTTAGAGCCTATGGCTTTTTGCATTGCGTCTATTTGTTGTGAACCAGAGTACTGACCGGGTTCAGGTGCAGATTGGAATTGTTCGTCACCACCAATCCTCATTCTGTCCATACCAGTTCTTGCACCCTGCAACATGTTTTGAAAGAATCCCATTGTATTCTCCTTATCCTGTTATTAGCTCGCCCCACAAGGAGGTTCGCCCGTTTATTATTTGAACAACATGTACAGTAAAAAATCCACCTCTGTAGTAGTCTACTACCGCAAATGCATGCGCCCAATTATGACTTCTATTTCCAAGCCATTTGTTTGATTCATCGCTCATGTTTTTTAAACATCCTATGCTCCAAGCACTCTTACACCCTTCAAGGTGCGTTACAGTTGCCTGTTGTAAATCATGGTGATGACCGTACATCACATTTGCTCCTAATCTTAGAAGATGATTTCTCGTGTGCATAATTCCAGCATAATGATTTCCATGGTAATAATTTAATTTCCCTATCTTTAAAAACTTCCCGTTAGGGTAATACTTATAACCACGTTCCTTAAGCTTCATTGCGTCTGGAAACCTTAAATTATCTAAATAAGGGTTCTCATCAACAAATCGGTTTAACCAATCATCGTGATTGCCTTCTATGAAGTATTTCTCTTTGCAATTTACCTTATCAAGAGCCTCATCTATTGTATCCATCCCCTTATTTACATCTTTCACATCTTTATGTACCCAAGGTAACTGATACTCAAGTGGTGGTCTCTTCTTTTTCTTCCATTGCCAGTGAGAAACTGATTTAAACTCGCCTACGTCACCAAGGTCTATGTAAAAATCAGGCTTCACAATCTCAATACTTTGTATCAAACAGCTGATAGCCTTACTATCATGCAGAGGAAAATGCTTATCTGGGGTCACTATTCCTCTCTTAACTACCCCTTTATCTAATTTGGTTGTTGCTCCCAAAATTCCTCCCACTTATCAAGGTCAACATAGAGCCCTTCTGTCTTTTGAAGATGCTTCTCTGTTGTTCTTTTTGTGAATCGGAGAAGAAATTCATGGCATTCATTGCACTCCCAAAACAAGTCCCCATTGTAAGCCGCAAGAATCTCTACACCAGAGATACTTTCTGTCCCACAGTATGGACATTTGTCAGGTTTAGCATGCCAGAATTTTGTTCCTCTGATATTGAATTTGTCTATTATTGACAATAGTTCCACTCACTTACCCTTAAATACGCCAGACAATAAATCCGTAACAATATCCATCATCTCTTCAAAGAATTTCTGCTCTTTCTCTTCCTTGACAAATGGAATATTAATTTTCTCATTCATCTTAGTTGCTAACATATCAGAGAAATCGTCAGAAGCTAAATGCTTCATAGCTTCGTCCTGCATCTTCTCTGCTTGTTCTTCAGCTATTTTAACTAGCATTCCTTTAATGTCCATATTAGGACTCCTTTATCTTTTTGGTTTTTAAATATAAGTAATAAATCTGTGCTAAAAACATTATACACATTAATATCCCAGAAATAACTTCGGTGTAATATATTGCTCCTAGACTCGTACTGATTGCACTAACTTTTAGACTATCCATATTAATGATTTTTCCCATTTATTCTGCTTAGGCTACCACGTATTTCAGATACTTGGTTGTCTAAATCGTTAATTTCTTTATTCAGAGCATCAAATTTCCTGTCTAATTTATCATCACTAGCATTCCATCTGCCAATTAATTTAATAATCATACCTTCCATATTCTCAAGAGTCTCACTCTGACCTTTGTTCTCAATTTTTAAAGCTTCTAATGTTTCTTGCTGACTTGAAGCTTTGTTCGACATCTGAACTACTAGATAAACAAACATTGCTCCCACAACCCCTATCATCCCAGCTTCTCCGTAAACTGCTATAAAGTCCATTATTTCTTTTTCCGCTTTCCCCAACTAAGAGGATTAATGTTGAATTCTTTCTCATAGAAGTTTACCTTCTCTTCTAATTGCTCTCTCTGTAGAGTTTCTTCCACGATGTGTTTACCAAGGAGGTCCCCGATTTTAACATCAGCCGTAACCATCGCTTCCTCAAGGTTTCCCAATCTACTTTCAATACGCCAATAACCATAAACGAGCATACCAGTAAGCACAAGTAACTGACCCAACCATTTAAGGTTAATAGAAACAATAGCATTGTCATCAACCACAGTCCCCCTATAACTTCTAGCAGTTTTGGGATTATCACTCATCTCACCTCTAGGTCTCTAAATTCTCAACATAACTAACCCAAGATGCTTTTAATTCATCTGTCCAAACTAGATTGGCTATATCTTGAACTTCGGTTGATTCACCCGATACATCTGCATCTGGAGTTAAAACTTTTCTATGTAGTGAACGAGATAACTCTGTCCAGCCACTTGCATTAGTACCTTCGGAAAGAACTGTTGCTTCTCTTATTCCTATTTTCTTAAAGTCACCAACAACTTCAATTTTATCTATTATTGTTTCTTTTTTAAGTGCCATAATTTTGTACTTCCTTTATTGGTCTGTTTCGTATTGTATTGAAAAATATATGTCATCTGTTGTGCCTGAAGTAAGGTCAGCCGTAGATACTTTAGACCATTCATATGCAGAAGCTGTTTCAAAGAAATATAAGATTTCAGATGTATTTACATACGGAGAGACATTTCCAGCTTTGCTATTCCAAGAAATCCATTTTAACATACAATCACCACCAACTGCATTATGCTTAACTGTAAAGGGGAGCCCTGTTATTGTTAAATCTGCTGTTGACGAAGAACCAGAAAAACCATCAA
>Ga0209709_10000246_pt1 | contig 52363 bp, 39 predicted proteins | sample ArcticOcean_MG_C_2_FD_187435 | JGI IMG/M metagenome (GOLD analysis project Ga0209709, IMG submission 187435) | Marine microbial communities from western Arctic Ocean - ArcticOcean_MG_CB4_136 (SPAdes) (version 2) | ecosystem: Environmental > Aquatic > Marine > Oceanic | place: Arctic Ocean... | reverse complement strand
CCAATTCTCTTTGAAGTATTCAACACAGGTGCCGAAACTAACGGTGCTGGTGGCGCAATGTCATTGCTTATTTTCATTATCGCCATCCAAGGTTACTACGCCTCTCGACAAGAACTTCGTTCGGAATTAATACAAAAAGCATCGATTGTACTGGTTGGAGAAATCGTACTCGCCATGTATATCGCACGTATGGAAGGATTGAATCTTCATCTTGGTCCAATCAAATCGTCTGAGTTAGGAATCGATCACATCTTTGGATTAAGTGTCGCTCTTTGGATTGCTGTATTGATCTTCTATTTCCCAGCAGTTCAACAGCGTCGAGTGCCATGGATGCCGATTGGATTAGCGGCCGCCTTGGTCATGTTGCCAAATGATGGAAGTGCTTTGCCTTGGATCATCACACTCTTGATGATACCCTACATGCTCTTTTTTGCCAAAGCAACACGCCGTTGGGTTGCAGATTTCACAGTTACTGCTTTAGCAGCGTCTTACTTTTTGACCGACGTAATTGCCAACTTAGGCGACATTCCACTTCGAGAAACATTTGGGTTTGATGGGATGCAAGTCATCATTCCTCTCGCGTTATTTGGCATATCAGAATTCGCTCGACAAAAGGACAAAATATCGGCTTGGACACACCTCGCTATGCTTGCTTCGATTGTTCTTTCACGAACAATACTGCAAGCAGAAGACTGGTTTATGCCGTGGATTTTCATTGGCTACATGCTTTACCTCGCCCAGAACTCTTTCAGTCGCTTGACAACTGAAAGTTCGTGGGAAAAGAAGATGCAGGCCACAATGGTGGCTTTAATTGCGAACGCCTCAATGGTTCTTCTTGCTGTACTCGACCGATTTGAGCTTCCTGAATTCTTGCAAGATTTACCATTACCTGAATATTTCAATTATCAAATTTTCATCTTGGGAGCAGTGAGTTATTGGATGCTTTATCGTGCTCGCAAGATTGAATTGGATTTGGGGTTATTATTCAACTGGACCAAGCGATTTGCGGCTCAGGCCCCAGTTTACGATCCAAAGACAAATTCTTGGAGCGCTCAAAAAAGTGTCGGGGTACAAGAAGACGGTGACTGGGTCAAGAAAAACAGTTGGAGCCAATTAACACGCTTGTCTCTCCTTATTCCGTTTTTCATGATGAGTTTCAGTCTCATCACAATGGTAAATCCATGGGTTGCAGGATTCGACATACCGGGGACTGAATCATTTGCACGAGAACCGTGGATCTTGCTTCTCCTTATCCCAGTGACTGCTTTGGTTCTTGAAATTAAGAATATGGATATCATCTCCTCTACTGTTCGTTCTGCAGGGGTATGGGTTTTGTTCACAATCGCATTACCAATCGGTGTCGCATTCTCTATGATTCGCGCAAATATGTTGACGCATGACGATTATATGACCGATAGTATAGTTCCAGTCGCAATTCTTCTCGATGTCATACTTTTGAGCGCCCCGCTTTATGTCAATTGGCTCATCACCAAACGCGGCATAGATGATGACCATCTTTCCGTGAATGCTGATGCATGGGCAATGCTTGGACTCGTAGGTTTGGCTTGCCTTGACAACTCCGGTGGATTATTGTTAATTTCCATGATTGGATTGGTCACTGTTCGATGCGTTCAACATCGCCACATCTGGCCATTGATGCTTTCCCCGATTGCATTCTTCTTACTCAATGACCATTGGCTGGAATCAGCTGGAATCTCGAGAGTTCTTATCGAAGCAATCGATTCTACAAACTATGACTTTGCCGAATTCGGGTTACTTTCTCTTACTCGACTGGGTGGTATTCTCATCACTTTGCAAATGACGTATGTCCTCATCATGGATAATAAATTCGTCAAACAAAGTGAAAATGGACGCGAGATGTTACCTTGGTATGGTGTATGGGGATGGGCTCTTGTCGGCGTGCTTGCTGCAACTTCAAGCGTTGGTTGGATTCCAGCAATCATGTGTGCGTACCTCATTATCAATTCATGGACATCAGGCAATGTCGAAACGATTCCTGTCCTCCATCTAGGATTGGCAATCAGCCTCCTCATTGGCATGGGCGTTGAAGATACGTTCGATACAGTTCAACTTGCATTCTCTTGGAGTGTACTGCTTACAGCTTGTTCTGCACTCACCTTTGTCATCATGGACAATAAAGATCTACTGTTCAAATATTCATCAACTGAAATTGGAAAAGAGATTTCGCCAGAAAAGAAAGAGGAAATTCTCAATGCTCTTTACATTCTAACCTATGTCTCGTTTATTTTGAGTTTCGATGCATTACTTGGCATTGGAACATTGGTTGGAGCAATACTGCTGACACGAGATATTCTCGTAAAGGGCTACTCAAACGCTTTGTTCTTTGTTCCAGCAATACATGCGGTGGCATTAGCAAATCTCATCATCCAACTGGAAGTTGATGCGATTGATATCGGCATACCAATTGGGATTTTCCTCATACTTGAAGGACTAAGTATCTCTTGGTTTTCTTTACAGAATGAGCGAATGTACGAACTTGAATTCTTTGAATGGGAAGATGATAATGAATTCCTAGATTTCCTTGATCGCTTAGGAATGGCAGGTGTGCTCAGTGCACTTGCTGGAATCTTCTTTGTGTTTGGCCAAATAGACCAATGGTCTTTGGCTTGGATTCTTACGACTGTTGTTCTGGTTGCGGTTGGAATTCAAGGCTATGCCCCCGAGTATGAGGCTCGATGGAGACGTATCTTCGGAGGCTATGGTTCAATTCTTTCCTTTGTTGCATTCAGTGTCGAAGTTGAGAGCGATACTATGCAAGCGCTTTCATTTGTTGGCGTCGGGTTAATCGCACTTGGATGGGGATTCCTTACCATGCAACGATTAGAAGATGATGATGTCGTCTACGAAATGGAACAAGTTCCTGCACAAAGTCCCGCACCAAACGTTCAGCAAGCCTCTCTCTTAGAGAAGGGACAGAAAAAGATCAAAGTGGAAGCAGAGGTCGTGGAAGTCGTGGAAGAACTGACCGAAGAAACTCCGGAAGTGGTTGAAGAAGAATTCAAAGGAATCCCTGAACCCGTTACCAAACAATCTGAAAAAGAACTCGTAGTGCATGAGGAGGAGATTGTTATTCCATTACTAGCCACTGTTGAAACATCACAAGGATTTGATATCCGCTTCCCTCCTGGGAAATTGGAAGACATTCTCAGATCAATTGACACAACACCACACGAAGGGTACAAACCGGTGATTGGTTTCAATTTAAACGGTCAAATTGTGATTGATTGGGTTGCAGCGTAATCAAGCAAATCGACGCTCAGCACCTTGAGAACCTGTAACAAACAGTTCATCAGGTAGAACTGGAGCTGAGGGGTAAGCATTCCAATATGCTTCACGCATGTCTTGATTCGCATTCATGCATGCTACGACATCACCGGGTCTTTCAGAGAGGTCTGCAGATTGGTTAAGATGTGCAATCATAGGCTCAATATTTGAAAGATTAACCAAACCCCAACCGGTTTGTGTGCAAGGAGCAACTGGTGAGATCGGCATTGTTCCCGAAGTGGGGTCCCATCCAACATCCGGATACCATGCAGACCGGTTGAGTGCTTCACGGACATCAGCGTTTGAAACGATGAAAGGGTTACCATCTGCATCAGTTCCGTCCACTAACATGCCTTGACGGGATTCAGGAGAGGCTCCAGCGCCATCATCATTGAACTCAAAGCGTAGGGATTCTAAGACAAAAGAAAGAATTCCTGCTGTACGAGGTGTAGCAAAGGAAGTTCCAGACGTTTCATGGTACCCATCGATATCGTCATGGTTTGGTAGGTTCTGTGTCCAATCTGCAGAGATATCAGGATATGAACCCGACATTATTTCCTTTTGGTCGTCGCCTTCTTCGGCATATCCTGCGATACCTATGGACCAAGGAGGCCCGGCAGTTGAATCTTGAATGGCGGGAGAAGGACTGTTATCTGCAGCCCCAGTATGCATCTTTCCTTGTTCAACAACCGCAACTTCAGTCCCTCGCTCGATTCCAGAGACTGGTACTGAACCCGGTGCGCCAAATGAGGTCGAAATAACATCGACCAGAGGCTGATTCGCTGCAGCAAGTACCGCTTCAGTGCTGAATCCTTCGACAAAGAAAATGACTGCTTGCGGGTTGGCATTCAAAACTGAACCGGTGACTGCCGAGCCGTGACCGTCACTTGGGTCATCTAAAATTAATATCTCGCTATCGCCATCAGGAGAAGTACCAATGATTTTCGTTCCTGGGAAAGAGACGATGTCGCTTGCAACTAAAGTGTCCCAACATGATTCTTTATCGGCATCATACCGTTCTTGCCAACTTCCCTCGAAGGTCAAATCACATACTTTGTTCACGCCAAGGCCGTCTAAGAGCCAAGAAGGGTATGTTTCATTGGTTCGAAAATGATCGTGGTAAACGTTGATTCCTGTATCGACTGGAGCAACAACGGAAAAGGCTCGCCAACCATCATTCTCAATCGTTTCTTGAGGCGCTAAAGAAGGCGATGAATCCCCCGTTAGTGCAAGGGCAAAAAAGGAGAAAATAAGTAAAAAGGTAAGGACACTCACAGCGATGAGTGTTTTGGGTTCCATCAAAGGTTGAGGCTCGAGAGAGACTTCTGAGGCCACCAGTACTGTCTCTTCCGCCATGACGAGCCCTCCAATGAGAACTTCATAACCCTACGCCCAATTCAAAAACCCCGACCTGTTGGCGAAATCATGGGTGAAAGCGACGAACGCTTGGTTTGGATTGACCTTGAAATGACTGGACTGGATATTGAAAAAGAATCCATCATTGAAATTGCAACGGTTGTAACCGATGGAGAACTCAATATTCTTGCAACTGGACCGAATCTGGCTGTTTCAGTATCGGAAGAACTCTTGGCAGGAATGGATGAATGGAATACGACGCACCATCATGAAAGTGGATTGGTTGAACGTGTCCGGACTGAGAGCGTGTCTTGCGAACAAGCAGAGGCAGAAACGTTGGCATTTCTCAAGGAATGGGTGCCACAGGGCGTTGCACCTCTCTGTGGAAACAGCATTTGGAATGATAAGAAATTCATGGAGAAGGAAATGCCACTCCTTGTCGACCATCTACATTACCGGATGATCGATGTTTCAACAATCAAAGAATTAGCTCGAAGATGGTATCCTGAAGCCGGTCGGTACGAAAAGAAAGGGGCCCACCTTGCACTGGATGATATTCTTGAATCAATCGAAGAACTTCGTTATTTTAGAGAGCGGATATTTGCTCAAAAGTGAATTAAGTTCGCCAAGTCGGTGCATCAGCATCGGCGCCCTTGAACGAAGCCATAATTTGGGCAACAACTGCTACAGCAATTTCTTCAGGGGATTCTGCGCCGATGTTCAAACCAATTGGGCAGACCACTGCATCAAGGATTGATTGTTCTATGCCTTGTTCACGACATATTTTCTCAAAAGCCTGCCATTTTGAACGACTACCAATCACACCAATCCGAGGACCTTGTTGGCCATCTGGGATGGCTTTTCCATTATGGAAGCGGTGGAGGAGTCCTAACAATCGCTCTTGGTCTTCTGACCAGTCATGGCCAAGAAGCAAAATATCTGAAAACCGACGAAGACTCTCGAGCGTTTCGGCTTGAAGAAATGCGTCGACTGAAACAGAGGAACGTTGTTGTGCATTCGGATACATTCTCTCATTCGAAAATTCTGTTCGAGTGTCCTGAATTGAATGTTGCCAGCCTAATGCATCTAACGACTTTGCAATTGCTTGACCGCAATGACCACCACCCATCAACAATACATGTGGCATTGGAATCATCACCTCAATTGCAAGCGTAACTTGACCGCCGCAAAGTGAATCAAGCGGTGTTACTTCATAGCCCTTCGCACCTTTGTTTAACCCGTACCTTACAACTTCTCCAAAAGGTCGGTGTTGTGTTTGAAGATGCTCTTTGCATCGTTGAAGGACTTTCAGTTCTAATCCTGCACCGCCCACAGTCCCAACCCATTGTTCATCAGAGGACATTGCCAAACGGGCACCGACTTTACCCGGTACGCTGCCCGCTGTTTCAACAACACTGGCAAGAACCACGCGTTGACCTGCAGCAAGACGAGAGAGGGACCAAGCCATCACCGTCGCTGTCATGTTTACCGGTTGAAGCAGTGACACATACCCTTTTCCCTACAGGTTTCAGGCCATGTCGAGCAAGGATAATTCATGTTGTTTGAGTAAAATTAAATCGTCGGGATGATCGATATTCAGACCAAGATGAGGAGCATCTACAATCACTTCAGCAAAAGATACTAACTCACGTAAAGGTGACTGAGCAGGCGCTGCGAGGACCGATTGTATCGCATCTGCATCCAAAAGTAAGGGATGACCCCTCCGCCCATTGGACGCAAGTGTCGAACTTCGTTCCTGTAAAAGCAAAGATTTGACATGTTCAATGGACCATCCAGGTCGGTCAACAGGGGCAATAATGACTTGCCTTGGCATTCGTCCTTTATCTCCAGCGAGCGATAATATTCCACATTGAATACTCCCCGTTCGCCCTTCTTCGGGTGTCTGATTTACAATGACGGTCGAACCGATGGTTGCTTGCATAATTGGAATTGAAAGTTCACTCCGGGTGACAATCAGGATGGGTGAACACCCTGCTTTGACTAACTTTTGATAGGCAAGGCCCACCAATGTTGTATCCCCTACAGTGACCAATGATTTCGGTTGACCAAGCCGTTGACTGGCCCCTGCGGCGAGTATAACTGCAGGACAAGCCTTGGCCATATTCCAAATTCGAGGCCCGAGGGTTTTGTTCTTTGCTCTTGATATAGACTCGAAATGTTCGATGCGTATGTCGAAAGGAAAATACCGAATGTCTGAACCTGAACTACGTTCACTTGAGATGTTGCAGTCTGTTGCAAACGACACATCGAATGTTGAAATATTCATGTTGACCAATGAATCGATCAAGGTTCGTGTACAAGGTGAATCTCATCGATGGTACCAAATCGAATCGAATTTTCAAGGAGGAATGAACCCTGAACTCTTTGGGGCCATACATCAATGGTCGCTTTCAGTGACTGCCGGACGTTGGCAAAACGATGTCGTCTATGAAAATCGATATTCTGTGAATCTGTGCCTCCATCCCCAAAATCAAAATTTACCTATTGGTGATCGAATCGTTTCTTTGGTACTGGCACTTTACAACGACATCAAAACAGCTCTACAAATCCCTATGCTGGCACAATTCCTCATATGCACGCGTGAAATGTTGAAGGAAATACTCATCTTTCAAGATACAATGATCGTCACTCAAGCAATGATGGATGAAGATGATTGGGAATTCCCCGGACCGGAAGACGATGAGGATATAGACATGAATGAGGAAATGGATATGTATGGAGCATTTGAAAGAGACGAATTGGAAGTTTCAACCGATGAGATGCTTGACTTGCAACAGGCTTGGGAGCAAGAAATACATGGACTGGCTCTGAATCAAGAAGAAGAGACTGGACTCGAAAAAAAAGAGAAAAAGAAACAAGAGTTGATCGACTTTTGGGACTTCATGACCGATAAATTGGATGACAAGTAATCAAAGGTCTTTGGTAATTTCACGACCGATAATCATTCTTTGAACTTGTGAAGACCCTTCATAAATCTGCATCACTTTTGCTGCTCGCATAAGACGAGCAACTGGGTATTCTTCGGAATATCCGTATCCGCCATAGACTTGTACGGCATCAGTGGAAACTTCCATAGCAGTATCTGCTGCGAACCGTTTCGCATGAGCGGCCGATTCAGTGTTTGGAAGTCCTGCATCCGAATCTGCAGCAGACCTCCAAGTCAATAAACGAGAGGCTTCGATTTTTGTTTTCATATCTGCCAGCATGAATTGGATGGCTTGATGACGGTGAAGAGGTTTACCAAAAGTCGACCGTTCACCGGAATATTGCAGTGCATGCTCGTAAGCAGCACGGGACAAGCCAGTGGCGTGGGCTGCAATGTTTGGACGGCTCATGTCAAAAGCCTTCATGGCGTTCATCCAGCCACCAGATTCGGAACCGCCAATCAATTGATCTGCTGGGACGCGAACATCATCGAACTGAATGGAACGAGTATCTGAACAACGCTGTCCCATGTTAATTTCTTTCTTTCCAAGCGAGAAACCTTCAGCATCTTTCTCAACGATGAAGCCTGACATGCCTTTGTATCCAGCATCGACATCGGTCTTAGCGAGTACGAAGAAGAAATCGGCATATCCTGCGCCTGTAATCCACATTTTAGAACCGTTGATGATGTAGTCGTCACCGTCGCGAATTGCACTGGTTTTGCACGCAGCAACATCAGAACCTGCACCAGGCTCAGTTACTGCATAGGACGCTAAAGCCCCGTCTTCTGCCACCATTCGAAGCCATTTCTGCTTCTGTTCTTCGGTAGCACCGGTAATGATTGGCGCACATGCAAGCGAAGTGGCATACGCAGCAGTTGCAAAACCAGGGTCTCCCCATGCAAGTTCTTCATTGACAAGGACTTCTTCAACTGAACCTAAGCCTGGACCGCCATAATCTTCCGGAATATGGAGATTAAGCAATCCTATTTCGTGAGCAGCTTGAATGGCTTCTTTTGGGTAAATCGATTCAGTATCCCAATGCTCAGCATTTGGACGGATTTCATCGACTGCGAATTCGTGCGCAAGTTCTTTCAACATCTCTTGCATTTCGTCGAGTTGGAAGTTCACCATGAAGAAGGCGAAGAAGTCGCCCCTTATGTCTTCATTGTTTTCAGAAGGCTATCCAATTACGGTTGTATGCCTCAAGAGTAATTATGAACAAGATATACATGAGAATCAATGTGTAGCCTTCCCATTTTTTAATCTCATAAGAAGTTCGCATCAACAATAAAGCAGACATACATCCAACGATGGTGAACGGGATAATGATGTAGACAATCAATTCGAATCCATCAGGGCTTATGGCAAGAGGATGGACTAAACCTGCCAAACCAATGGAAAGCAGTGGGTCGGTAATATTGGACCCAATAAGCGTACCAATCGCAACACCTTGGCTTTTCTTTGCTGCCATCAAAGCAATGGTTAACTCAGGTAAAGAGGTCCCAATTCCTGAAACAGTTGTTCCGACGATAGCGTGAGGTACATTCAATTTTATCGCAATTAGACTTGCGTATTCGACCAGATGGTGAGCGGCAAATAATGCGAAAGCAAGACCTCCGATGACCATGATGGTGTAGGCTGCAGTACTCCAAGTAGAGCCACGAACTTCGACTTCTTCTTGATTTTCGTCTTCTTCCATTTGTATCACTTTGCGATGCATCAGGAGCCATACGATGTAAATAACATACAAGAGAACAAGGATTCCAGACTCCCAACGTTGTAAGGTCCGTTCTGTAAGCAGGAAAAAGGTGAGAATCAAAACGGATAACAGCATGATGAGACCATCACGCTTCAACCATGATTCTCGGATTTTGAATCCTTTATTGACCACGACAATTCCCAAGATGAGAGTGATTTGTACAAAGACCGAACCAAGGATCCCACCGATTGCAAAATCAGCAACTCCGGGAGATGAAGCAACATCAGCGGCTGCCGTCGTCGTCACTAAGATTTCAGGTAACGAAGTTCCAATCGAGACAATTGTCAACCCGATGACCACTTCAGGCAAACCTCCTCTGCGAGCTAATCCTTTCGCTCCTTCAATGAAAAAGTCAGCAGAGAAAACCAGCAAACCAAGCGCTAAACAAGCGATAACTAATGTGATGAGAATACTGCTACCCATATCCGTAGAGTCCGATAAAAAACTAACACCAATGATTCCCAGGAATAACGCTCCAGTGGTAATCATCGTTTGGAAATGAATAAGTTGGGGGATTCCCATTACTTTATCCTCCGACCCCATGTTGTCTCCCAACAGTCTTTACTTCTTCACGCTTGCCTTGCGATTCTTGTAGAGAACAGGTTTGGTAAAGAACATAACATAAAGGCTGAAGCGGTAGACATGTGGCGAAGGGGGTTGGCTGAATTTTTCGGCACAGCACTCATGGTTGGCGTTGGCTGTGGCAGTATTGCTTTGGGTGCATCCCATGCTGTTGTTTCACTCTCTTTTGGGATTGCAGTTACAGTGGCGATCTTGATTTTTCAGCCAATCAGTGGAGCGCACATTAATCCAGCCGTTTCACTTGCTTTTTTTCGGACTGGACACCTCGAGAAAAAGGCAGTACTCACCTACCTCATTGCACAATTAAGTGGAGGGAGCGTTGCTGCTTTTTTGCTTCAGGGTGTTGGACCAACCAAAAGGGCCGCTGACGTTTCAATTTCTATGGGTGGATTGATTGAAGTATTCATTACCTTTTCACTGATGGCAAGCATATATTGGATTGTTCTACGTTCTCAGACTCATGTTTCTATTGCCTTTTTTGTTGGTTTCGTGGTTGCTTTGCTGGCCTTTATGTTTGGACCTTTAACAGGTGCCTCAATGAACCCTGCTCGGACATTTGGCCCGAATATTTTTGCCGGAGAGGCTTCTAGCATCTTATTCTATAGTTTTACCACAGTCATTGGTGCATTGATTGCAGCCGAGGTCTTTGTCCGTATGAAGCTTGGAGATGACGACGTCGAATCTCAAGACTGAACCGTCAAACGTAATACTTTGATGACATGTTCGAGAGAAGGTATGGTGAAATTTTCGAGAGGTGGAGAGAATGGAACTGGCGTATCCAAAGCACCGATAACAAGAGGGGCTGCTTCAAGTGAATAGAAGCATGATTCCAAGATTCTGCTTTGAATACTGTGCCCCAACCCACCACACCATTGCCCTTCTTGAAGAACAACCAAACGACCGGTTCTTTGAACGGAATCAATGCATGTTTGTGCATCGAATGGAAGGAGTGTTCGCAAGTCGACGATTTCGACTTCAACATCTTCAGAAGCAAGATGTTCTGCAGCTTGTTGAGCAACATGAAGCATCGAACCCCAGGTGACCAACGTCACATCACGGCCACCACGGACGACTGCGGCTTTACCGAGTTTGTATCTCTCACCTTTAGCAATGGCTTGCTTAACCGTTTCCGTGTCGACCACTTGATTGATATTTTGACCCCAGCCAGTGAGTCCACCACGCAGACCATACAAGCCGATGTGTTCCAAGAACAATACGGGATCATTCAGTTCAGCACCTTCCATAAGGAGGTCATAGGCATCTTGGGGGGTTCCTGCAGCAACAACAACCAACCCGGGGTCATTCGCAAACCAAGATTCAATCATGTTCGCATGGAAGGGGCCAGAGCGTGTACGGCCTCCGAGAGGAATACGGATGGTCATTGGACAATCAGCACCCCAGCGCCATCGAAGCATGGCTGCATTGTTGACTAATGCATTGAATCCAAGCGCTGCGAATCCACCAAATTGTATCTCGACCATCGGACGCATACCTGAAAGGGCTGCTCCCACACCAGTGTGAACAATCGCTGCTTCACACAAGGGCATATCCAGAAGCTTTTCTGAATGACCTGCGTTTTTCAAAGCCATATTCATTCCAAAGGCACCAGCAACTTCCATGTCTTCACCAATAAAAATACAATCATCGCCATGACGCGTAGCGATATCTACCATTGCTTGTTGAATTGAACGCGCATAGGTCCAGCCACCTTTTTCGGCATATGTGAGTGTCGTTTCACCAGTCCCAAGTGAAGATTCAATGAGTTCGGATTCTTGATTTTGCGACAAACGAGTAAAACGTTCTTCATGTGATTCAGCATCATTCAACAACGTCACGCCTTTGGTAACTGTTTCTGGCTCAGGCCATGCCATTTGTTCAAGTTCTTTTCGAGCAGATTCAACATCGAGCTGTTCTTGGGCTTCCATTTCCAATAAGACTGTTTCTTCGAGACCAAGGTCAAGAAGTAATTGGCGATGAGTTGGTATCGGGTCTTTTGCTTCCCAATAGGCGAGTAAATCACGATCGACATAACCTGGAGGTGTTCCTGATTCGTTTCCGAGATACAAATCATCATGATGATGTGCATGGCCACATCCCCGCATTGTTTCGACATGAATGAGCGTTGGACCGCCACCGTTCAAAGCAAATTCTCGAGCACTGGCTGTACTTGCATACCATGCAGCAGGATCTGAACCATCGATGGTCCATGCTGGAAAACCCATTGCATCGGCCTTATCGGCCCAAACCTCAACACCGGATTGCTTGATTGGAGAGGTGTCTAAAGCAATCTGATTATTTTGAAGAATATAGGTGATTGGAAGGCCTCGTGCTCCAGCCAGATTCATTGCTTCCCAGAACTCTCCAGAAGACGAAGCACCTTCTCCAATACAAGCCACTTGGAACCGCTCCAGTTTTTGATGCCAGGCAGCAAAAGCAAGACCAGTCATCGTAACACTGGCAATTGGTAGAGGAGCAGTAGGAGGGAGTACGCCAACATGCCATGCTCCAACGTGCAAGTCTCGACCACCTGCATCATCCCAACCTCCATTTTGGTTTGAACCGACTTTTCCTAAATTGGCAGCCATGACATCCAATGAGGTATCACCCATTGCTAATCCAAGACCTATGTCCCGAATCATTGGAGCGACAAGGTCGCCGTCGTAGCCTTTTCCAGGGCGAGCATCACGAGGAGCGTCCGGTTGACGATTGAGAGCCGTAGCCACTGCGACAACGCCTTCCTGCCAAGTTGAACGGAAACCTTTGCCTCCAAATGAAGATCCATCTGGAGTTTCAAGTCCCTCTGAAAAAATAGATTTTAATTCACCATCCAACATCCGCGTCCGAGTCATCATGGTTTGCCATTCAATACGTTGGTCAATGGTGACGGACATGTAATGGGCTAAACGACGGAATACGAGCCTTAAATCGAGTAAAAAGTGTTGAGACCTACGATCCAAAAACATGGTCAGATTTCGACGAGGAATCACTTCGATATCGGCATCGTCTTTCATTTTAGCATCGACTTGGGCAACTAAGCCTCGTTGAACTGCGTCAACAAACCGCTGACTAAACTTGTGCCATGAAGGGCCCTCAAATTGTTTGGATTCATTTTCAATCAAGACATCCCACACATTCGCCATAAGGAAAAGATGACCGTCATGTCGTTGAGCTGCAAAACGTAAAATTTCTGTTCGTGCAGCATCTGCATGCAAAGGTTGAGAGAAAACCAATGGCTCCTTTGGAGTCCAATCGGTTCCATGGATAGCCGGTAAATCTCCTTGGCTCATGGTTTAGCCATAGGCCTCCCCCATACAAACGCGACGGCTAAATGGTACGGAGTGTGACACCAAAAAAGGGTTTCATTCTTCTTCAGGAACTGCATCTTGAAGCGCCTTCATCGACACACGTGTCACCACTACCGTCGCAAGTATCGAGGCGAAGATTCCTAGGATGAGCATTGCATTCCCCATTGGCGTTGAACTCATACCTTCAATCCCTGAGGAATTAAGTGCGAAGCGGCCCAAAGCATGACCATAGTAGGCGTAAGCTAACGAATAGACAAGTCCTGAACAATTTGAGATCATGTACACTCGAAGGCTAACCGGCGTTGCAGACATCAAATAATTGAGCCATTCGTCAGGTATCAAAGGGGATAGTCGAACCAAAACTGAGATTTTCATTGCATCGACTGTGAGGGCTGTTTCGATGTTTTGTAGTCTCTTATCGTTCTTGATTGAACGTTGGATGGTGTCTCGAAAAAGCCAACGGCCGAGAATAAAGGCGATCAAGCCTCCAAGAAGAGATGCCACAAAATTGGCAGCGGCAGCAATCCAAAACGGAAAAATCGCACCTCCTGCAACTTTGATGAGAGGAGTTGGTAGCATAATGACGACTGCCAATGAAAGTGCAAGCGTGAACACAATCGGACCCATTGGACCTAAATCTTCAAACCAAAACAGAATATTTACAGCATCTCGAAACAACAAAAAACCACACAAAGTGCAGAGAAGAAGTACAAAGACACCAATTAAAGCTCGCCAACGATAGATTTTCGGCTGACTCTTTTTGAGTTCATCGAGGTCTGACTTTCGATCAACAAGTCTCAATTCATTGGGTCGTGGAATTGAATACTTCGCCATACTCATTCCTCTTCTTCAGCCTCAGGTAAAGCCGCCAATACATCGCTCAACATCTGTGCAGCATCTTCGACTTGTGTAAGAAGAGTCAGATCAGAAACAGCACCAGGCCGACCAAGACTCCACATGAGGTCTGAAACAACTTCTGTTGTTAAACGTGTTAATGCAAGAACCTGTGGATCGATAGGAACCATCGTTTCAAAGCCGTGTAAAGCGATAAGATCAGGTTGTTCATCAAGGATGGAGTCCATCATACCTTCGACTTCATCTGCAATCCCTTGCGCTTGTGCTTCAAGAATCCCTCCCATTGATGAAGTGATTCCTAGTTTCATATCCTGTGCAGCGTTACCGCCAAGAGGTGCCCCTCGCTTAGATTGACTTGGAGAAGAAGGCCCAGAGGGAGTTTGTTCTTGTGGCAAAGCCCCTTCAGCGAGTTGGTTTGGAGGAATGAGTTCACCATCAGCACTTGCTTGTTCTACTAACTTATTGAGAGCTAAGCGAAGCATTGATGACATGGCAGTGGTGTCCATTTCAGTGTCAACTTCTAAGCCTTCAGCCCCCATTTGTGAAAGGATTTCATCAATAAAGTTCGTATTGATTTTTTCTGGTCCGACGAGCCCTTTCAACATTGGAAGGGCCCATGTACTGTCACCCATGGTCATTGAGACATCGAAACTTCCCCCACCACTCTGTCCCGTAGCCACATCTGCTGGAGGTGGAACAAATTGCTTCCGAGTATGTTTGTGTAGTTGCTCAATTAAGACCTTCATATCAACCGGTTTAGATATGACTTCAGACACACCCGATTGAGCCGCACTCACTCGGTATTCTTGCGAAACATTTCGTGCAAGAATGACAATGCGGCACTTGAAAGCAAACTCCGGATCACCCATTAGACGCTGGGCTGCATCGATGGCATCACCGTTTTTCCATTCTCCATCGATCAAAACGACTTCTGGCATAATGACAAGAGCTGTGCCTTCAGCCTGTCGAAGAGTAGCAGCACGTGTAATATCGAACCCTTCACGCTCAAGGGTATTGGCAAGAAGAGAACGGCGACCTTCATTTTCGTCTGCAACGATGACTTTGGCCATAAACTCCCTCCCTTCATTTGCAGGGGAGGCGGTAGAGACTTGAACCTCACCCTTGTCAAAGGATATGAATGCTTAATTCTCAGGTTCGAAAAGTAAAGCCGTATCAATTACGAACAATTTCGTCTGGAGCGACCGATTTCCAAGCAATGATGCCTCCCTCGAGATTATACAGTGAAGAGCCTTCATAGCCTGCTTTAATCAAAAACATCGCTGCCATTTGCGAACGCATTCCGCTTCGGCAGAGGACGATTACATCCCTGTCTTTAGGAATTGAATCCGTCATAGAAAGTACTGCTTCATGATTGATTTGTAAATCACTGGAAGCAACATGTGCTCGTTGATACTCGCTTTCAGAACGAACATCGAGAATGAAGGGCATCCAGCCGGTGTTTCTGCGTTTGACAAACTCATTCATTGAAATAGAATTGAACATTGTTTTGGTTGCAGAAGTATCTCCTTCATCAATATAACCCATCCGCGTCAGCCTCATACACCATGCTTCATCGTCAAACATGGCTGTACTCAGTGCTAAATCAGAGATAACATCACGTTCAGAGTTATGTGAGAATCGAAGGGTTTCAAAGGTCATCAATTCAGCATCATAGATGAGAAGACGACCGCTGAGGACTTCACCGAGTCCAAGAAGGATTTTGATGGCTTCATTGGCTTGTAACGAACCAATAACACCGGGTAACACTCCCAGTACGCCACCTTGCTCACATGAAGGAACAGATTGTGGCGGTGGTGGTTCTGAAAAGAGGTCACGGTAGCAAGGGCCATTCTTGAAATTGAAAACACTTACTTGGCCTTCGAAGCGATATATAGAACCATACACCCAAGGCGTATTATTCAAAAAGCATGCATCGTCAATGAGGTACCGTGTTGGGAGATTATCCGTTCCATCAATTACAACATCCCAACCTTCACTAAATATTGATTCAATACGTTCTGGCGTCAAACGGATTCCAAAAGTGGAGATCTTCAACTCAGGATTTAATTCAAGGAGGCGGTTACGAGCAGATTCTACTTTTGGTTGGCCGACAGCGGAAGTCGAATGAATCACTTGACGTTGAAGATTAGAGAGATCGACAGTGTCATCGTCAACAATTCCAATGTGACCGATTCCAGCCGCTGCAAGATAGAGGAGGACTGGACTTCCAAGCCCTCCTGCCCCGATAACTAACACGCTCGATTGACAAAGCAGTCGTTGCCCTTCAAGCCCAACTTGTGGCAAGGTGATGTGACGCGCATAACGTTGTACATCAATATCCACAAGCAATCCCAAACTGTCCAAGCAGGGCGCGAACATAAACTCATTGAGAGGTCAATGTTGATCTTCAAGCCACTTTTCGACATCCATAGCGGCTTGACAGCCCATGCCGGCAGCAGTAATTGCTTGTTTGTAACGGGTATCAACGACATCTCCAGCAGCAAAAACACCTTCAACAGAAGTCATTGTGTGCTTTTTGTGAAGAATATAGCCTTCTTCATCGACCTCGACTTGCCCTTCAAGGAATCCTGTAATTGGTTTGTGACCGATAGCGATAAAGGCACCTGTAACGTTAATGTTCTCAATTGTTCCATCTCTTGGATCTTCAAGTACAGCGCCAGTCAAACCTTTTTCGTCTGAAAGCCATTCCTTCACTTGGCGGAAGGTTTTGATTTCAATTTTCTCATGCTTAGCTGCTCGCTCATACATGATGGTTGAGGCACGGAAAGTATCTCGACGGTGAACAAGTGTTACTTTGGAAGCAAACCGTGTGAGGAAAGTTGCTTCTTCACAAGCAGAATCACCACCACCAATGACCATCACTTCTTCATTCTTGAAAAACGCACCATCACAGGTTGCACAGGTCGAAATCCCTCTCCCTTTCTGTGCTTCTTCACCTGGAGCATTCAACCAAATTGATTCTGCACCAGTGGAAACAATAATCGCTTGGGTAAGGAACGTCTCACCTTCGACAACCACTTTGTAAGGTTGTTCAGACAGGTCGACGGATTCAACATTTTGGTCACGAACTTCGAGTCCAAACCGTTCGGCTTGTTCTCTTAATTCCATCATCATCTCAGGACCTCCAATGCCCTTTGGATATCCAGGGAAGTTCTCTACGTCCGAAGTAAGCATTAACTGACCTCCAGACATATAGCCTGCAAACATAAGTGGTTCAAGCATTGCTCGGGCTGCATACAGTCCAGCGGTGTATCCTGCAGGCCCCGAACCGATGATGATGACATTGTGAACTTTTGACATGATATGTATCTCCTACAACCTTGTTACGGGGATTCATCACTTGAACATTGACATCGAAACATTAGAAATCATTCGACGGATTCTGAGGTATCAATCGAATTATTCCGACCTTTAATTTGTTTAAACAGCCAACGAGAAAAGACCATGGAAAGCAGAAGGAAGCCGATTGAAACGGGTAAAGGTGCTTCGGCGGAAGTGGAAAGGAAATAGGTGACTGCAAGAATTCCAACACCATAGAACGCCCGGAAAATTGAGAAAACAATGAACGATCGGAACAAGGGGTTTGCACGTAATTGCTGAAACCTTGATACTTGCATGTTGAAACCTCAATGAGTGATTCATTGAAGCATTGATGCGACTGCAGCAACAGCAGCTCGAGCATGCGCTTCGAGTCGTGGTTCAATGTGTTCTGGTTCTGCACCTGGCCCGATAATCCCTAGCCCAATTGGCTTTTCATGAACGAGTTGTAATTCTATGATGGTCTTGATGACGGCTTGACCCATTGCCAAACCATGTTGAGTCTGTCCTTTTTCAATGATGCCAAGACATGCAGCGCCATCGATCTCATCATCAGATAACTGACGGTCAAGGGCAAGAGGAACTTCCATTGCACCAGGCACCCACGTCACATCAACAATCTCGAGACCGTGCTGTAGGGCTTCATCACGAGCCCATGTAAGCATGCGTTCGATTTCAGCACGATGGAATGAACCACAGACGAGGGCGATATTTGGCATTTGATTAACTCCTTTTTTCTTCAAGAACACGTTCTACTGTTGCTACAATGGTTTGTGTTGTGGAATCGATTTCAAGATTGACTGCATCGCCAACTTCTTTGTCGACAAGTGTGGTCAAGCGGAGTGTTTCAGGGATAATGTGTAATGAAAATGCACCTTCGTCAACTTTTCCGATGGTTAACGAAATGCCATCAACCGCTATGTACCCTTTTTCCATCACGTATTTCCTGGTATTCTCAGGAACAAGTACAGTATAGTCAACACCTTCACCGTGTTCTTTTTTGGAATGCAGAATACCTGTCGCCATAATGTGGCCTGAAAGTAAATGACCACCGATCTCATCTCCAAATTTCAAAGAGCGTTCGACGTTCACATGCTGACCGACGCTCAGATGGCCAAGAGTGGTTCGAGTGAGTGTTTCTGAAATGACATCGAACTCAACAATTGAATCTTGAATGGTCACTGCAGTAAGACACACGCCATCAATCGAGACACTTGCGCCTGTTTCCAAGAGATGTGTGCTCGGCAATTCGAGTTGTAAAGTATGAATACTCTGTTTTTCTACAATACCAAGTACTGTCCCAGTCCCTTGAATAATGCCGGTGAACATCAAGCATCCTCCTCCGTATCCGATTGGGTAGAAAGTTGAAGAATTCGAGCGATAATCTTTCGCGTACCGTCCAAATCATCGGATAATCCTTCAACACGAGTCACCTGAATATGGCCAAATCCGAGTTGGTCTAATTTTGAACGGATTCTGTCTTCAGCGTGTTCTTGGTCATATCCCAAAGCAATGATATCGGGCTTAACATGAGGCAAGATGTCAAAAATTGGCACATCAGGTGGATTTCCAATAATGGCTTCATCAACCGGTTTCAATCCTTCAACCATTCTGCGACGAAGTTCTTGACCGGTGACCGGTTCATGCTTGCGCATGCGTACTGTATCATCGTGGGCAACGACGACGGTGAGATGATCTCCAAGCGATTTTGCCTGTTCCATGTAGTGCAAATGACCTGCATGAAGTAAGTCAAAAACTCCGACCGCCATGACCCGCTTCATCTGCTCACCTGTTGTTGTGAAAGTATAGTCCCTCAAGGTTTTACCGGCATGCCGATGTTCCAATCATCATGAATTCAAGGCTTCAATTAACTGGGCGCCTTCAATGAAGGGAATGCCTCGTTCTTGCGCCCAAAGACGCGCATCAGCGACTGAAAGAGCGTCATCACCATCACTTTGCAACATCTCTGCTCCAATCACAACAGGTGTTAGACCTGCAAGGCGTGAAAGTCCAACAGCCAATTCAGTATGGCCTTGTCTTCGTGAAAGTCCGCCCTCTGTTTCACGACAGATGGGGATATGGCCGGGAGTTCGGAATTCCTTACCCAAAGCAGATTGTGCCTCCTTTCCAGAAATTCCTGCATCGGTCAACTCAGCGGATAATTCCGCAAATCGACGAGTCGTAAGGGCTCGGTCATGGTCGGTGATGCCGGTATAGGTATCTCGATGATTCATCGACAAGGTGAAAGCGGAACGTGAGTCATATTGTAGATCATTGGTAACGAGGTGCGTGAGTACTGGGAATTGTTCGGTAAGAGACTTTTGCGTATGGAGGTCTTGGAGAAACGGTAAAGAAAATAATTCACCGATTTCATGACCAATTGCGAGAAACAAAAGGCCCCCACAATCCATCCGTAATTGACGCATTGTTGCAGGGACTGCATTTTGTGCAGGAAACAATAAATCAGTTTCTCCTTCCCTTTTTTCAGAATCAAATAAACACACAGGCATTCCGTTCTGGAAAGCGGTCACTGCGGCTTCGACTTGTTCGTCCATGAACCACCCTCCGCGGCAGGAGTTCATCAATGGTCGTATGCAATTGATTAACGATGAGAGGGCTAAAAAAGACAATTACAGCGGACAGCCAACGGAAAGGGGTTATCATAGGAAGACCCTTGGGTCGTTCCTGCGGAGTTGTGAATTATGCCAATTAAACTCGGACCTGCAGGCGTTCCTTTGTCTTGTAAAGGACGTACTATCGTTGAAGGAATGGACGATATTATCTCTCTTGGATTAGAAACAATGGAAGTCCAAACCGTTCGTATGGTCGCTCCGCAACACTTCGAACAGTATTGGCAAGCCGGTGTTCTTGCAAATAAAACCGAATTCGAAATGAATATTCACGGACCTTACTATTCAGAACTTCTTGGTAACCGAGTTGAACGTGGACGTTCAATGACCAAAATCGAAACAACTCTACAGGCTGCTCGAACCATCAATGCACGACACATCACCCTTCACGCCGGTCACTATGGAGGCATGAGCCCCGGGAGTGCTGCAAATGAACAGGTCGCCAATGTCTTCGCTGGTATCGTCGATCGTGTCCATGAAATTTGGCATGATGATGAAGATGAATTCCCAGTATTCCCTTGGATTAAAGATGGAACACCGTCAAAAATTGGCGTTGAAACATCAGGTCGCCAGGAATTGTGGGGCAGCTTAGAAGAAGTTTTGGAAGTTGTCAATCACGTTGAAGGAACAATCCCTGTGCTCAATATCGCCCATATTCACGCTCGTGGCCATGGTAAAATGCGAACTTCGGAAGACTATGGAGAATTGTTTGACGAAGTTCGTGAGACAATTGGAACAAAAGAATTCTACTGTCACTTCTCTGGCGTAGAACATCGCTCCGGTAACGCCATGCATTACACGCAAATCAAGAAGTCTGATTTGAACTTCGAGCCACTTGCTGAGTTCATTGTTGAAGACGGTGGATGGCTTGACATCACACTCATTTCTGACTCTCCACTGTTAGAACACGATGCTATGTACATGCTACAAAGCATCGAAAAATCACGCCACCGACAACTCGAACGCAAAGCACGTGAGGACCGTCGTCGGGCACTTGCTGCTCAAACCGGAACGACGCCAGCAGCATTGGCTGCTCGCGAGGAAGAAAGTGCTAAACTCGCTGAAGAAGAAAACGAGGACGCTGAACAACAGCCAGTTGAAGAAGAAAAACCAGTTGAAGCGGAAGTACCTGCAAAGAAAGCACCTGCAAAGAAAGGTGCTGCAAAGAAGGCGGCGAAGAAAGAAGATGACAATGTATTCGACCTTGATACAGATGATGACGACGATTTATTTTGAAGTCTGCAAAATCTCATTCCCATCGGAAACCGCACCCTTGCACCTCGAATGAGTGGCAATTAACATAAGTAAAGTGAGCGGCGTTCCGCTTGTTCTCTATGGCACACATTGCGATTTTAGGTTTAGGAAATTGGGGAACTGCAATTGCTCGCATGTGGTTAGCAGATAACCACCATGTCAAAGGATGGACTGTGGAACAGGAAGTCTACGAATCCATCACCATGAATTCTGTCAACACAAAATATCTCCCTGACCATCCGGTTGAAGGGCTTGAAGCGACCATGCATCTCGAAGAAGCATTGGAAGGTGTTGAAATTGTTGTTTTAGCCGTACCTTCATCCGTCATCTTAGGAGTGGTCGACCAGATCATTCCTCACCTTCGTCCTGGCCATGTTATCCTAGATTTAGCCAAAGGCTTAGCCGATGGAAACAAATTAATTTCAGAAGCCATTCAACAAAAATTATCAGATGCTGGCAAAAGTAATCCTCTTGCTGTAGTTACGGGACCAACAATTGCTCCTGAAGCTGCAAGTGGCGTGATGACAACGGCTCTTGTGGCAAGCGAAGATGTCTCAGTAGCACAACACCTAGCAACAACGTTGACCACGCAAACCTTCATTTTGCATCCTGCAGCAGATCCTGCTGGAGCAGAATTGTGGGGGGCGTTCAAGAATGTCGTTGCCCTTGCATGCGGACTGGTCGACGGTTTGAAACAAATTGGGACTCTTGGTGGAGACAATCTCAAAGCCGCTATTTTCATGGCTGGGTTCAAAGAAGGTTGTATTCTACTTCCACAACTTGGAGCAAAAGCAGAAGTTGCTTTCGGCCCAGCAGGGCTTGGCGACTTGTATGTTACAGCAACCTCCCCTCATGGACGAAACCGTTCAATGGGTGAAAAACTGGGCACTGGACTCACGATTGAACAAGCCCTTGAAGAAATGCACATGGTTGCAGAAGGTGTCCGAGCAGCTCGAATGTTTGGCGAAAGAGCAGAAGATTTAGGAATCGAAATTCCATTCACAAAGGCGCTTAATACTCTACTCGACGGTTTCATTGATGCTGAAGAGTGTTGCAGAAGAATGGTTGCACTCCACTGAACCCTTCTGATTTCAACCTCAAATCAATCGGTGCTGTTTTGAGGGGAATCGCTCTGCGGTATTCATGGCGGAAGAATTAACTGAACTGGAAGCGCGTATCTTTGAATGGATTCGTCAGTCAGATTTCGAGAACGTCGCTTGGTCAACTCCTAAAGCAGCCAAGTCTTTCAAAGTCAAAGAAGATGAAGTCTATCAAGCAGTTGCGGCATTAACTCGCAAAGTTCCAAACCGGATTCAAGTGTTTTACAAACAAGGTTCACTTCACATTGCTGCCGAGTGAACCTTGACAAAGAGAGTTTCACTCTTCTTTAGGTGTAAGAATAAAATTCAACCAGGTCGGACGTCGTACATCTCCTTCATCGTTCACAAACGAACGAACCATCATTGAGAGTAAATCGATGATAACAACGACGACAAAGATCAAAATGAGGAGCGCAAAGACTTTCTCATACTGGAGAAATTTGAGATATGTACTGATGTAATATCCAATCCCTCCAGCGCCGACAATTCCAATTACAGTTCCATGCCGAACATTGTATTCAAACATGAACATCAGTTGACTCAAGAGATGATTACTGTTTTCTGGAATGACCACATTAAGCAGAATACTACTTCGTGAAAGGCCCATTGCTCGACTTGCTTCCAAAGAATCACTCGCCATTCCTTCAAAGGTTTCATATTGTAATTTACCAAGATACCCAACCGTGTAGAAGGTCATTGCCAAGACTCCTGAAAGAGGTCCAAAGCCGATTACAATAACAAATAAAATTGCCCAGATAAGACTTGGAAGACTTCGAGTCGCTGAGAGTAAAATTCGTACTGGGATAGCGACATAAAGGGGCACAAGATTACGTGCGGCAAGAGATGAAAAGAACAAAGCACCTATGAAACCAAGAATGGTAGCAACAAAAGCAATTTTGATGGTTTCCATCATACCAAGATAACCAACTGAACAGAAAAATTCGATATCCGATTCACATACTGGATACGAGCGAGCTTCAAGAACACTCCAATTTGGAGGCCACATACTTTCTGAAAAGAAGACAGAGAGATTTTCAAATCCACCCCCAAGTCGGCCCCAGTCCCCTTCAATTAAACCGTTCAACGTATGCCAAGCCAAAAACAGCAAAATGAATATAATTCCGAAAAGGCGATATTTCATTCCTCTTCACCCCCAAGTGTACGAATATTCCACTCTTCGAGTGAGAAGTCTTCAAGTGTGTCGCCTTTAATATTCCAAATACGAGTAGCGAATAATTGAGCGTTATCATCATGGTGTTCAACCATAATGACTGCCGTTCCATTCTCGACCAATGTTTGTACTGCTTTGAATACAATTTCAACATTTGAATGATCAAGTTCACCTAGGAATTCATCTGCCAGCATCAATTGTGGCCTCTGAGCCAACGTTCTAGCAGTGGCGACACGGCGTTGTTGTCCACCGGATAATCGCCGAACTGGTTCATTTGACTTTTCAGCAATCCCGAGCATACGTAATGCATCCATTGTTCTCTGTGAACGTTCCTTCCACATGTTGAGTGAGAACTTAATTCGTGTTCGGGCACCGAGTGAAACATTGTGCGCAACAGTTGCATGACGTACCAATCCCAAGCGCTGAGGAATATAACCGAGCCCACCTCGCTTCTCGACCTTCAAGTCAAAAGAACCTGAAAGAGGTCGAACAAGCCCTGAAATCGTACGAATCAACGTTGTTTTCCCTATCCCAGATGGACCGAGAATCGCTATAATTTCACCGGGGAAAACTTCCACATTGATATTGGAGATCAACGGTTCGTCATAGCCTACACTCAAGTTCTTGAGGGTAAGTACCGAGTCTTCCATAGATTCCCCTCATGCTGTCCTGCTGCCTTTACTTTTTGAAACGGTTGGGTGGAAATGGAAAACAATTAACTCTCATTCATTTATATCTCTACAAAAAGTCAGTGGAATGGCCCCGAAAGGGTGAGGACAAGGGCCATTTCACCGACAATGTATTTTCAAAGGTGTCTTCAGTCATCATTCTGCAATTTCGAACTTTGAGTCAAAGTAAGCTGAGATCCCTGGAATCGCGCTGATGAGACTGCTGTAACTTCCAAGATGATCTTGGGTATTCGCCTCTACTAATCCGGGTGTGTTGAGAACATTCTGAAGGATTTGATCTCCGCAGTGGTTTTGTGGAGAGGTGCTGTCCACTATGTGCGAAACCGTATTGTAGCATCCAGTAAATGTTTGTCCTTGCATAGTGTAATTTTCCAAATACATTTCGTCATTCAAAGAGAGCAATGCGTTGAGAATTGCTGTACGTGTTTGAACATCAAGTTGAGCAGGATTATACATCACTGGGTGGGAAGGAGCTGCACCATACGAAGGAAGCAAGATGTAATCCGATTCAGGCAAACACCAAGCGAGGTTGTCGGTAGCGTTGTCGTTACCACAGTATGAAGCAACGGTTGAATCCTTAGCAAAGGCGACATCACCAACGCCTTCAGTAAGACACTTGACTGCTCCAGAGTAGGAATAGTAAGGAGTTCCCGAATCAGGAATACTTGCATTTTCGTTAAAGAAAGCATGGATGGTGTCTCGAAGAGATTCAATATCATCCTGAGGTCCAACGACTGGAGCATAGCCTTGGGAAATCAAGTGACCCATTGGCAGTAACATTCCAGCGGATTTGAGCCAACCAGTGTGACAGGAAGTCTTTCCTGCCATCAATGCAAATGGATCGGTTGCTGAATCATTATCAAGATAAGCCTCGGCAATATCTGAACCATTCAGAACGACTGCATGTGCATTGTAATAGGTACGTCCATCGGATTTCTGGTCTGCAGCCATCGAGGCAAGACCGTATTCTTTCCAACCAACCCAAGCGGCTCCTCCATCCATAAAGGCGATGTCGACGTTACCAAAGCGAAGTGCTTCGATAATGGCACCTTCAGATGCAACAGGATACAAAGTCACAGTTACACCGGTTTGTTCAGCGATGTAATCAGCGAGGATTTGCGGGTTTTCATCAGCATTGGTGTAGTCATCTTTCAGTTCAAAAGCAATTCGGATGTTCGAAACTGTCGGAGCTACGGTCTCATTAATCGAGAATTTTGTGCTGTAATAGGCTGAGATTCCAGGGACATCTTCAATCAGATTCCCGTATGAGCCAAGGTGATCAAGTGCATTGGTAGCAGAGATTGCAGGTGTGTTGAGAACGTCAGAAAGAATTGCAGCCCCTTCTGTTGAATCTTTCATAGCAACCAAAGCATTTTGCACTTTCGTAATTGTGTCAGAAGTCATAAATTCTGGATTATACATCACGGGGTGTGATGGAGCATTTCCATATGAAGGAAGCAAGATGTAATCCGATTCAGGCAAACACCAATCGAGGTTGTCAGTAGCGTTGTCGTTACCACAGTATGAAGCAACGGTTGAATCCTTAGCAAAGGCTACATCGCCAACACCTTCAGTAAGGCACTTGACTGCTCCAGAGTAGGAATAGTAAGGAGTTCCTGAATCGGGAATACTTGAGTCTTCGCTGAAAAAGTTGGTAATCGTGTTACGAAGTGATTCAACATCGCTGGAGTCGCCAATAACATTTGCGTATCCATTTCCAATAAGGAAGCCCATTGGGAGTAACATTCCTGCGGATTTCAGCCATCCTGTGTGGCACGAAGTCTTACCTGCAAGTAGAGAGAATGGATCGGTTGTTGGATCATCGTCGAGGTATGCAGCAGCCATATCAGAGTCTTTCAAGACAACTGCATGAGCGCTGTAATAGGTTCTGCCATCGGATTTCTGGTCCGCAGCAAGTGCCTCAAGACCGTATTGTTGCCAACCGACCCAAGCAGCACCGCCATCCATGAAAGCCATGTCTGCGTTACCGAAACGAAGCGCTTCAAGAGCTGCGCCTTCGGAGTCAATTGGGTAAAGTGTAACATCCATGTTGAGTTCTTCGCTCAAGTAGGAGGCTAATCGTTGAGGATTCTCATCGACATTCGTGTAATCGTCTTTCACACTGTATGCGATGACAAAATCTTCTAAATCAGGAGTTTCTTTTTCATCTTCACTTCCGATACAACCTGCAAGAGAGGCAGTGGCGATTAAAAATACGAGCAATGTTGTTTTTAGCGTTCTTGTGCTCATGATCTGACCTACTGGTTTAGGGCGCCCTAAATCCTGCGGTATATGAAGTTTAGGGCACCCTAAATCTCCTTTTAAAATGGCCTCTGCCAAACACTAAAAGGGACACTGCTCAAGCAGAAAGCCAATCAAACACCAACGACTCTGCAAAGCGATCGTTCGAGAGTCCCGGGTGGCCGATAGGGCGAACGATGACCAAAACATCGAGTTCACCGCCCCAATTACTCGCGCCTAAACAAAGGATTTCACCTACTTTCACTCCATCTTCGTTTGCACCAATCGAGAGACTTCGCAATTCATACATACGGACACTGACAACTTGATCGACAGAGGCTTCTGTTGAAGAGTAACGATGCGTACTTTCTACCAACATCGGTTCCAATTTCATTTCATCAACATCAAGACGGAAAGCCGACAATTCTTGGTCCAGTAGTTCAACTGCTTGATTCAATCGACCTTGCTCCATATCAAGCAGTGATGCAAGCATGAAGGCTGAAGATTCTGCACCCAGCGGCCCGTATTGGTAAGGTAATCGAAGTGAGAGCGACTGAACAATCTCGACATCGATGCCTCCCGATTCAGGTAACATCAGCCAGGTGTATTGCTCTCCTGCTGGATAAAAAGGTGCATTTGGGTTCTCTGTAAACAAGGGTTCGCCCCATTCAGAAGGTGAAGTTGGAGAAGATGTTGGTGTAAAACCACCTGCAACAACCATGAGTACCAAACAAACGCTCACCAAAATACGTGGCCGCTTGAATTCAGTCCAAGCCAATCGGCCGGCTGGACTAAGCGCAGAAAGAAGAAGCATCACTGGTCCAATGAGAAGTATACCTCCAGGGACAAACCACATCAGTACAAGTGTGGCTACAAGTGCTTCAAACCCCATCGGGCCGAATCCACTTCTCCAATCAAAGAGAGCGTCTTCTTCCAATTTACGACCTTCAAAAAAAATCACAAACACGATTGCTAAAATGAGTAAAAGGGTCGGAACAAAATACCCAATCATCTTCAACCCGTCTTTGGAAGAGAGGTGTTCATCAAGAGTCTTGGGGTTTGAACCATGTTCAAACGGTAGTTTGTCAAACCCTGACGGTGTGGCCGAAGTATGGAGGAGGTTGTATTACGGCTCAAGGATGCAACATATCGACACTCTTTGTACGCACCATTGGCGTTCAAGCCTTGGCGTAAAATCAGTGGCCAAGGTATTTTTTCAGCAAACCTTTCTCTTCACAAAGGTACGATTTTGGGCCTCGTCGGCCCAAATGGTGCTGGAAAAACAACGCTGTTACGCATGATGGCAGGTATTCTCCCACTTCAAGAAGGGTCCATCTATGAATCCGAAAAGAACTCAAGCGCTGTACTTTCAGATGTGAACTTGAGAAATATGGTTGGGCATATGCCAGAACAAGTACGCTGGCAAGGAAGGAAAACCGTACGTGATGCATTGTTAGAGATCGGCGAGATGCGTCAAGTCAATGAATCACGGATTGATGGACTCTTGAAACTGGTGGGATTGCGAAGTCGAATCGATGCCCCCTTGAATGAATTAAGTCAAGGTATGCGCCAACGACTCACTCTTGCCGCTGCATTACTCGGTTCGCCAAATATACTCTTACTTGACGAGCCATTGAATGGATTAGATCCGGTTGCAGCTGCTGCATTTATCGTCTTACTTGGGAAATTAACAGACAAAGGTGTCTCCATTGTGATTTCATCGCATCAAGTCGAAGGGTTGGTTGGAATCATTGGTCGCTTAGCACTTATGCACCGAGGACAAATCCTTGCTGAAGGCACCATGCTAGAAGTTGCTGAACAACTTAATCTCGAGAAAAAGACTGAGGTTTCAGGTGAAGGTAAGGCACCTGATTTCTCGAAATATGTATCGACTGCAGAACTCATTGAAGTTGAACAATCCTCCGGGGAATGGCGAGCAGTGCTCAATAAAAGTGAACCCGGACTGTTAAAGAATTTAGTCGCTGATGGAATCGAAATCACCTCATGGACCATCCGACAACCAAATGTGATTGAGATGCTATGTGCGGCCACAGGCCAATCGATTGAGGATGTAGGACTCGAAGTATCTTCGACTGCTGTCATGCCACTGCGAAATTTCCGAGGTGAAGAAGAATGAGTGATTTCTCTCGAATCATGGTGTTTGCAAAACGCCTCATGCGAGAACGTTTATTCTCTACACGGATGTACATCATGCTACCAATCTTGTTGCTGTTTATTCCTGGGATGGCTTGGGGTTTTTCTGACCCAAATATTGTCCTACCGGGTGGCCATCAACCTGAAAGTCCAATGGAGGTGTTGTTCTATGCGAGTTTAGGCGTCGTGTTTGGAGCAACAATGTGTGCAGTTTTACTTTCATACGATTCAGTGAGTCGTGAACGAGCCAGTGGTGTGTTAGAACTACGCCTCTCTCAACCAATGCCTCGTGCTCATCAAGCTCTTGCAATGATTCTCGGCTCATGGAGGGCCATCTTGGTTCCGACATGGATTCTACTGGTTCTTTCTGTACTCATCGTTCGATATCGTATGGGTGATTGGCCTTCTCTGGGTGACTGTTTGGTATATTTTATCTCGACGGCATTGATTCTACTTTGGTATGTTTTGTTCACTCTTTTAGCCTCATCATACACACGTGATCAAGGAACTGCAATCTCTTTTGGAGTTGGCCTTTGGTTCCTTTTCACATTCCTTTGGGCTCTGGTCACAACCATGGTAGCCTATGCTTCAGGTGTATCCATCGGCCAAGAAAACGATGCTGCGTGGGTCGTTTTAGAAGGTGGATTAGATTTACTCTCACCCAACGGCGTGTACCATCATTTGCTTGAAACCCGCTTATCGCAAATCGACAGAGGCATTGCAGTATGGCAAACCTGGGCTATGGCTTTGGCTTGGACACTTGTTCCATCTTGGCTCTTTATTCGAAGAATGGAAAAAATTCTCCCGTGATAAAAATCACTCATCTCCACTACTTTTCGTCGAAAGCCTCTTTGAGGCTGGATGATGACGGTTAGGTATGGCAGGACACACCCGGTATAGATTCACACACCTCCTCTCGCGCAGTTCAACAGCAATTGGTTTGATTTTCTTAATGATTCTCATGGGATGTTCACCACTTTTCACAGCACAAGTCACCTTGGACTCAAGTGAGCAATTACCTGCGGATGGACGACAATCTCTTGCTATCGAAGAGGAATGTGAAGGTTTGAAATTTGAAGACCTTTTTAATTATGATTTTGCTAATTTTATCATCAACGTTGGTGACGATTGGGCTGTTGCTGAAATGGATGCTGACGCATTTGTCAACGGTAGCAAATCTGCAATCGTTCGAGCGAACCTCGATGGATTATTCGAAGGGCTTTCCGGCGGAGACAATGGATACATCAGTACTGATGAACGTGACGCAGTACGTGCAATTGGCCCGAAATGTATCGGCGTCATGGACACTCGCGTAGGAATACGTGAAGGTATCCCTCATCGCGGCACTCCAGACTGGAACAACATGTCTTTTGTCGAAGATGGAATTGGATTAGAGGAAGTTGACCTTGTCCCAGCAAACCATCCTGAACAACGCTCTTGCCAGAATCTTGGTTCAGCAAATGGATGTAAAGAAGTACCTGTGGAGGTGACTGATGACTTACAGATCCAGTTATTCTTGGCGGATGCAGAATCAAATAACGTTCGCTTCGACCAACTTCCGAACAGTGGTGATTCTAATTTCACTTTAGCATTGAATATTACCAACATGTCCTATGCTCATCTTGAACTCAATTTCCCTCTTAAGCAAGGATTGCGAATGATAAATTATTCAATTCAAGATACGATCACGAATAATGACGGGTCAGTGAACGTTTCTGAAAACATGGCATTGAGTGGCCCTGAAGCAATATATCTTCCTGACGGTCGTCTGCGAGTGAACCAAGTCGTTACCTATGCAACCTCTGAATCTTCAATTCTTCGACAATTGTTTATCGATTTCACGACGATGGCTCCAGAAACAAATGATGCACCTGAATGGAGTTCGAATGCTCCAGAAGATGGAACTGTCATCCCGGTACTTGGGTTGACTTCAGGTAATGATGTCCTAGCCGTTGCTGGTGAAAGAACAGAGATGTGGGCAACCGACGATAGTGGGTGGGGATTGGAATGCAGTTTCGCTGAAACCGGATGGAGTGCTTCACTCGATGGTGAAGGAGATCTGATGGTCTCTACAGTAAATACTCAAGCACAGTCTTCGGATGCGGAGTGCTACGTTGTCGACCCGTTTGGCTCAATGTCCATCGATTCACGAAACTGGACTTTTGGCGAGGTATTCACTTCAAGTGGTCTTCTCTCTGAAACTGGTGACAGTATCGAATTTACCATCACACCAACTGGTTTAGTCAACGAATTAGAAATTTCTGCACACGCTCATCAAATGAATACCATGGGCCAAATGCGTAGTGTTACGCTTGCTTCAGATGCTTCAACGATTTCGTTACCTCTTGATGGATTATCTCCTGGTGCAATCATGGTCATGGGTCAAGCTGAAAGTTCAACCATGTTGGCCCTTGATTTTATGCTCGACTTTGACCTTGAAAAAGCAAGTCTGCCACCGCTGGTCACAGTCAAGAAGAATCTTGATGGCGAAAATGCAACGTGGGACGCAAGTGGTCTCACCTTTACTTTGCAAGGTGATGTGTTAGACCCCGATGGTGAAGATGTGTCACTCTCACTTCGCCTATGCGGCTATACAACAAACGATTTCTTGCGCGCTGGAAGTGCTTGGGAGATCGATGTCAATATCGTTTCATGCTCCTCTCAAAACCCTCCTGTAACCGCTTATGACATCGTCTTAACAGCAACTGATGAGTCGGGAACCATGACGACACTGTCGGTATATGTTCCAGACCCATATGCGAACAATGACGGTGATAATAATGGTGATGACAGTACGATTACGGTTGAAGAAGAAGGACTCCCTGCCATCTCTATGATGGCAACGTTGAGCATTGTTTTACTCGGTGCTGCCTTCGCAGGAAGAGCTCGAAAAGAGTGATGTCTCCAACCGGCACCCTCAAAAGAGGGGGTTCGGCCCATTAAGCAGGTGAAGGTATGTTCGCGGGTGTAATTGAGTCAAAAAGTCATGAAGGAGGATTTCTAGTTTCGTTTACTGGATCTTCTCCCGCCCTAGAGTCCATCATCATCAATGCTGAAACTGGCATTTACATCGGTAAAGTCGATGCAGTACTTGGAAATACTAATTCTCCACTCGCTCACGTCGCACATGTTGACCGAAAACTCGATCTCGACTCACTGGTCGGTATCAATGTAGGAATTCGTGCCAAAAAACAACGTGAAGAACGTCGAGAGCGTGATTCGGACCGTGGCCAAAGAGGCAATGACCGAGGATACCAAAGTCAAGACCGTCAAGGTGGACGCTTTGAGCGAAACGACCGTGGGCAAGACAATAACCGCAACGGCGGAGATTGGGATTGTCCAAAATGTCAGAATAACAATTTCGCTTTCCGAACTGAATGCAATCGCTGTGGAGAAGCTCGTGGCGCTGGTGGCGCTGGTGGAGGACGCAGTCCTCGACAAGATGACCGTAGAGATGGAAACCAAGGATACCAGAGCAGAGACCGTCAAGGTGGACGCTTTGAGCGAAACGACCGTGGGCAAGACAACAACCGTAACGGCGGAGATTGGGATTGTCCAAAATGTCAGAATAACAATTTCGCTTTCCGAACTGAATGCAATCGCTGTGGAGATGCTCGTGGCGCTGGTGGAGGACGTGGTCCTCGACAAGACGACCGAAGAGGTGGAAACCAAGGCTATCAAAGTAGAGACCGTCAAGGTGGACGCTTTGAGCGAAACGACCGTGGGCAAGACAACAACCGCAACGGCGGAGATTGGGATTGTCCGAAATGTCGAAATAATAATTTCGCATTCCGAACTGAATGTAACTCATGTGGACTTCCGCGAAGCGGTGGAAATGACCGAAATGGTGGAAACGACCGACGTGGCGGCAATGACCGATACGGAGGTAATGACCGACGTGGCGGCAATGATCGTGGTCGAGAAACGAAAGTCTACACCGATAACGATTGGGATTGTCCAAAATGTCAAAACTCAAACTTCGCATTCCGTCAAGAATGTAATCGCTGCCAAGCACCTCGCTCTGGCGCCGGTGGCGGTGGCGGCGGTGGAAGACCACCACAACGCGATGACCGAAGAGCACCTCGACGCGATGATGGTGGAAGACCTCCTCGACGCGATAACGGTGGACGACCACCACAACGCGATGACCGAAGAGCACCTCGACGCGATGATGGTGGAAGACCTCCTCGACGCGATGACGGTGGACGACCTCCACAACGCGATGACCGTTCTCGAGCTCCTCGAAGTGATGATGGTGGACGGCCTCCACAACGAGATGATGGTGCAAGACCTCCTCGTCACGAAGGTGGACGACAGCCTCGTCGAGATGGCCGAGACCGAAGAAGTGACGGTGGCGGCTATCAAAGCGGAGACTCATACGGTCAAGGTAGAGCACCTGAACGCAAGTCAAGAGAACCTCGAAACTTTAGAAAATCACAAGGCAATGGACCTGGGCATGCACATAACCGCCCACCAAAGCCTCTCATCAACCCTGACCGAGATGATTGAAAGGGGATGAAGCGATGGGTGCTGAACATCACTATCTCAACGCCGTAGAAGCCTATGACGAAGGTGATGTGGAAACTGCATATGAAGAAGCCTTCAAAGCAGTTGAGATCGATCCCGAACATGTTGACGCTTGGCAATTGTGTGCTGAAACGGCACTTCCACAAAAAGGAGAAAAACCTTCTTTACTTCAAGCAGCAAAATCATTAGCGGCAGTTCGAAAGATCATTGCACTTGACCCAAACCGCACCTCAATGTGGATGCTTGGTGGTCGACTACTCACAGATGAATTGGGATTGCTTAGCGAAGGTTTGCAATGGTGGCAAGACCTACGTCATCAACTTCCCAAAGAGGTGACACCCTTGGTAGAACAAGCAGCATTACTCGCTGACATGGGCCATTACCTTGAAGCAAAGTATCGCCTTGATACAATCATCGAGGATAAGTTAGACGGTGGACCAACACAAATTGCTAAAATTCATCAATTACGGAGCCAAGTAATTGCTGCAGCCAACCTCCAAACTTCTGAACATTTCAAACCCTGGGAAAAGCATCACAACGGCTGGGGCGCAATTGAACTTAAGATGGGCAAGGGCCCGGTATCGGAAAGTTTCCTTTTCCTCATAACAACAGTACCTGTCTTGATGATTGTCGTCTATTTCTCTAACCAAATTGCTGGTAGGGGTTGGGGAGCGTTTTGTCTGACAAGTTTGGTAATCTTTGGCACAGTTCTGTTTGGAATGCGGACTGCAAAGCGTATGTTCCACAGTATCAATCGGCCAGCGTTTAACTTGCTTCGCGCAATGAATTTCGAGGCAAACACCGGCTATTCGATTATTCATTCCGATATTCGAACTTCTCCTCTTTACATGTTCATCATGCAAAGAAAACCAAAAGCATGGCAAGAGCGGATGTTGAAAATCATCGATTCCGATACTGCTCTACCAATGAACTGGAAACCAAATTTCCCCGATTTCGAATCTCACTTGGATGAAGTGGGATATATTGACGAAGAAGGTGAAGAGAGTTTCGAAGCCTTTGAAGAAGAATGATTTCAGGAATCATTCACAGTGGTCGGTTCTGGAAGAATAGACATGATCTCTTCGCGTGACTGGTCGAGAAACAATTCAAAATCTTCGAGGTAAGAGTCCCGGGTGGAATTGAAGTTCTTCTCAAAGGAGGCATCGAAGCCAAATTCATCGAGATCTCCATAAAACCCTTCGAGAAAAGCCGATTCACCTTCATTGTGAATGAGGAAAGCAATGAACCAAGCGCCGACATCATAGACATTTACATCAGATTGGTAGGTCAAATTATCAAGTCGGATATCTTGAGCTTTGTAACCATCAAGTGAATGATTAAGTTTCCTCTCCATGACTTCACGAAGGTAATTATCGTGAACGCCGGGTTGTTGAGCATACAAGGATTGACCCATGAATTCTGCACCACCTTCGGAAAACCAGGGCGTATTTTTACCACCCATTTTGTCATCTCGAAGACAAACATCACGTGAATCATCAGTGCATTTATCTTGAATATGTGCATGTTGGTAAATATGGAAATATTCATGCAGCATCACAGGTTTGTAATCTTCTTCATCTGGCCCAGGATACTTTGCTGACATGATGAGCATGCTGAAATCATATTCAGTATGGGCCTTCATGAAGGTCCCCACTGCTGCGCCGCCTTCTTCAATATATTGAGTGAAAATTTGATAATTGGCATTGGCGCAATCCCATTCTTCTTTCCAGTTATCATCCAATGCTTTGTGTCGTTCACAGTATTCATCTTCAAGTTCTTCAGCAGCAGAAAGGTTTTCACCAATAATGTAGATTTCAATTGGCCCGTAATTACCCCAAGCAATGCTGCCAATTTCGTACCATTCCAGCGTCAAGTTAACCGTTTCTTGAGAAACATCAGAGGCGGCAAAGACTTCAGGGGTAGCGCAGGTTTGTTGCCCCCATTGAACCACTGTCGTCGAACCATCTAGACATTCCACTACACGACCATCCAATTGTTCATCGGACTGGTTGCCTGCATCATTATCCGAACCATTATCCGCATCATTATCAGAATCGACAATGGAATCGTTTTCTGAGGCATTATCACTCGGGTCATCTAATTCATCATCGGAATCGTTTTCTGAGCCATCCTGGGAAGGATTTTCTGAATCGCTCTCTGAATCGTTTGAAGCGTCGAGATCACCAATACAACCTGATAAGCAGCTGAGTAAAAGAAGCAAAGCAAAAGCGAGGGCATTCAATCTGTTCATAGCCCTCGGTCATGGCTCCTGCCAAAGGTATACCGTTGCAAAACGAGGTATGGCTCACACTCTTACTGCTTTTCTCAAAACCGGTGACTTGTGGGTCACTGTTGACTTTGAGCATACTGTAACGCATATTGTTGCGCATAGGTTGCTGCGGTTTCCGCATCGTAGCCCTGTGAAACAAATTGCTGGTAGTATTGCTGGTAAACCGCATTATCCATCGCTGGTGCTGCGGCGGCTGCAACCGGTGCTGCTGCCGCTGGGGCTGCTGCTGCTGCCTGTGCGGCATACTGTTGGGCATAAGCACGAGCAGTTTCTTCTGGGTAGCCTTGAGCAATTAATTGCTGAACGTATTGTTCTGTTTGATCCATAACGCCACCGAATCCGGAGGCATCAACTGAGAAGTCTTTGGTATCGTCTTCAGAACCCTTCCGGATAAACAGAAGCGTAAAGAGAACAACGACAACCAAAACGAATCCAATCAGAGCAGGAACAAGCAAGCCGTCAATTACGCCTTCTGCGGAGTCATCTCCAGTTGTACTTTGAGGGGCTTTCCATTCACCATTTTCAAAGGTCCATTCTCCAGACCATGCACAGTTTCCATCTTCGTCGAGAATCCATTCTCCACCTGCTGCTTCTGCATCGAGATTGGCTTCAACACCCTGACATGCAGGCAATGAAATATCAATTTGCTTGTAGACAGCATTCCGTTGGTTGAATTCATCTCCTTCGTAGACCTTGATGTAAATCGTCTGAATAAGAGATTTATTCGAATAGATGCCATCAAGGGAAAGGGTAAGTGAGAAGGTATCTGAATCACCTAGGTTGACTGCCTTTCGGTAAACATCATCATTTGTTGCCTTGAACTTATCAGGTCCAGAAGCATTCAATGTGTCAGAGGAAAAAGCAATTTCAACTGTTACGTCGCCTTCTCCACCTTCGTTTCCAGCCAAGATCGTACCGATGAGGGTAATGGTCTCGTCTTCAATGCGACATGGTGCTTGAGGGCAATCCTGGTTGACGGAAAGTGAATAGTCGAACACTGGAACTTCGTCGCCGAAATCAGCAGGTACAATCTCGAAATACATTTTATGCGTTTCAGAATATTTATCTGCACCATCATAAACAACGAGTTCGATTCGAATCTGCGTGCTTGGAGCAGTTGGGTCATCACCCTTGACTGTTGCATTACTGAAGGTGTAAGCAAACAATCCATCGCTTGCAGCTGTTTGGCTAAAGGAATGACCTGTAATATCGAAGTCATCGTCACCGTACGGAGCATCGAACAGAACTCTCCATTCATAGCGTTCAATTCCACTGCCGTCAAGTGAGTCCTCGTCAGAGGAGTTACTTGCATCAAAGTAGATGGTAACTGCGCCACTGTCATCAAGAATAATTCGGTTCACGTCCCATTCCTTTCCGAGGATTGTGTTCGTTCCGATGAACTCAACTTGTTCTGCATATCCTTCACGCATGTCGATTTCTGCATCGGCAGTTGGTTGGAATGAATCCGCAAACACATCGTTGGTTTCAACGGTTACAGTAATCACTCGGGAATGGCCTGCTGCATCGTGAAGAATGAGGGTAATATCCCATTGTTCGCCTTGAGCGCACCCTGTTGCTGAAGCAAGGTCAACCTTACAGAATGTCGCCATTGGAGTTGTGTCGCTGATGTGGTCGGTTCCAGTTGCCATAGTTGCACCAGTCCAAGAGGTTGGACCATCGATGATCCAATCGGTCTCTAGGGCTTCAGACGTTTCTGTAATGTGGGAGAACGTCAATTCAGCATTACTCTTGATATAAAGTTCGGAATATCCGCCGGTACTTGGGTCATTATCTGGTACGATACCATTGATTGCCAAGTCGAGGCCGTTACCGAGAACACCGAAACCAGTTGGGTAAGGTGTAACTTGGTAGCTGAGCATGTTTCCAAGAAGGGGTAAGGTTGTACTGTCTGCACGTTCAGAGTGCGTTGAAACGTCCATGGTTGAAACAATTATTCCACCAGATTGGTAACTGCACACACCAAGAATTGTATTCTTCTGGTCTGCAAGTGTTCCATCCTGTCGAATAATCCGTTGGAGAGTACCATCTTTCTTCGATTCACTGTCTCCACCACAAACGGATGGAATTGTTTGCACGCTTTGTTTACTGGTATCCATAACAGCAAGAGCAACTGTGGAAGACGCATCAAATCCTTGGAAGGCTGCCAAATCTACATTTTCCATCAATGGATGATAGGGGTCTGCGAAATTGGTATTCGAATAGGTGATGGCATCATCAACAGTGTTCTTTTGTTTGATGAACAAGTCCAATGGTAGTCTACGGGACGTTTCCTCACCATACACTTGGGTTCCTTGAGGTCCGAGGTGGGCTTGAATAGTACCACCAGCAAACATGAAACCTTCCAAAGTGATCTTGTTCGCAGCAGTTCCCAATTGCTCATAGTATCCTTTGCCACCCGCATCGCCATCTTTCGCAGCAAGATCCGTTTGCCAAGGTAAAACAATCTTGTCGTAATGAGTAAACCAACCACTCAAAAGGTATGTCTCCCAATCTTTAATTTCGAATTCAGTATAGGTCATTCCGAGAATGTTGAGGTCTTCTTTGATCGTTGAAGTTCGGGTTGAGCTATCAGAAAGAATAGCAACGTCGATGTTCTCTGCAAAGGTTGCATGGAAATATCGAACGTTGCCAGATGGGTTCCCGTTAACAAGTTCAGCATCGAAACTGATGTTGTATTCATGCCCATCCATCCAGCCATTCCATGGTGTGAAAGTCACTTCATGACGAGCATTCTCGTTCAAATTTACTGCTGGCCCTGCTGTTGTAGCGTGGACTGTTTGACTGTCGGTCATGTCATAGATGTTCATGTTAAAGACATAATCACCAGCAAGAACTCCATTTACTGCATCAAATTCCCAATTGTGGTTCAAAGCACTGTCAATTGGCATTAAACATTCCAAAGTTTGGTCACTCATGCACTTGAGTTTGTCTGGTTGTAAAAGTGTGATATCGACAGATTCAACATTGAAGATCACAGTCTCTCTGTTATTCGAGACTGACAATTCGTTATCATTGAACCAAGTTTTACCAACGGTTGTGTTGTCAAAGATTGTTTCAACATCAATTTTATAGACGCCTGCGAAGAACTCGTGGCTCGCTACAAAGTCGGTTGAACTTTGGTCAGCATCGACATTGGTACGGGAAATAGTGTAGGAATTATCTTCAATGAAGGTGAATTCCTTAAGAGTAATATTGTTGAATGCAACACCCTTGAAACCATCATTGATACCGTTTCGTCCATCATCATCTGATTGGAATTCGAAGTTGATATCGACCGTTGAGCCTGCGAGTGAACCGCATTCATAATCCCAGTCCCCAGGGTCTGTAGAAGAAGTGTTAAGCGTATACAAGTGAGTCAAATCAATACTTGTCGTTTTAACAAGTTTATCGCTGTTGAAGAACACATTGTAGTTGCCACCTGTACCGTCTTTTGAAGCATCGTCACCGATGTAACTGATTTCTGTGAAGTCAATTGGTTCAGAAGCATTGACGATGTTATCACCGTTTTCATCTTCTTGGCAAGTGCCGTCTTCATTGTAATCATTCCATTGGCCCATAACAACGCTGCTGTAAGTTGCACCATCACGTAGGATATCCAGAGTCATTGCAACATAGTCATTGACATCGACAATGCTGGAACCATCTGAATCGATTCCATAGAACGTATCTGCATAGTATTCGAAGTTAAGTGAAACGAAGTCACCATTCATAGAAGTCAAATTTACACTAGGAATTGTAAGTGTTTCATTGGCCCAAGCCTCACCGTATCCATTAGCACCCGTATCGCAAGGGTGACCAAACCAATAAGCATAGTTGTTGAAAATCTTTTCTGGACAAGTCGTTTCACCATAGATTGCACCTTGAGGGTTCTGGCTTTCTTCATGTCGGTATCCATTTGCGTCAGTTTCGAAGGATTCTTGGCACACGTCTGTTGAACTACCAATACCACAATAGATGTCGGAAGGATTGGCAGAGTAAACAGTTGCTTTGATGTCAAAGTCTACCTCTGTATTACCCCAGTTATTGGTAGCAACTTCAATGTCAAAGGCACCTTCAGCGTACAATCCACCTGGATTGAAGTATTCGAGGCCTTCAACCATAGGATCGTAGAGGTTAAATGGCGTTATATAGCCAATGATTTCATCATTTTGAGATTGTTCGTCCCATGAATTGCCAGTGAGTGTTGCGGAAATACGGTAGGTTGTATCATTCAACAAATCAGCTGTAATAGAAGAAGTGTATTCTTGTCCAGGGCCAAGGTTGTTGAGTGGTACATTGGCTTGCTGGACCTGTGGGTTTGCCTCGAAAGCAGTTGTCTGCTTCCAAATACTCAGATTGTCAACTGCATATCCATCACGGCCACTCCATAGGCTTTCGTTATCATCAGAAATCGAACCTTCAAATCCAGTTCGAAGACGGAATCGGATATCGACGGTCTCACCAGCCCAAGGGCTGAGGTCGAAGGCACCAACGCCTTCTTCTGTGAAGTTATTCCAACCATAATAGGTTCCGAATGAATAGACTCCGTAGTAATAAATTCCTTCTGGAGCGCCACCGATAGATTGTTTGTACATTCTGTCCCTGTCAAATCCGCCCCACATTGATTCACCGGATGCACATGCACCAGCGAGTTGAGCTGTTTGAGGGCAAGACAGGGTAGACCATCCTGTTTCAACACTGCCGATTTCAATCATTGCAATGTCATCCCAGACATCTCCAGCGAGGTATTGTCCGTTCGCATCCAAACTTCCCAACACACCGTGTCCGAGGTGCTGGAACAGTTCGAGACTCATGAAAGCACGATCTGAGCCGGTCAAATCGACGTCTTCGAGAACCATTGCATCGTCCCAGTTCCGTCCATATCCAGTCCAAGTGTCTCCACTGGAGTTGGTATCAGAGTAACCTGCCCACATGAAATCAGTTGGGTTGAGGTAATTCGCTGAAACGTTTGGATCATTGTTTCCATCGGTTGCACCCGTGGAATGGTTGGTTTCTTCGTGCCAGTATGTTGATTGATCAACGTATTCTTCGTAGGACCACGTACATCCGCTACAGGATGCCTTGTTCTCTGGGGCATCCCAATCCATTTCGTAAACGGAGGTGTTGGATGAGTTCGCTTGGTCGACAACCTTCAACTCGACGTTGAGGGTCGCTTGTTGACCGTTGAGAATATCCATTCCAGTGTTGGTAACGGTGACGTTGATGTCACGAGTTCCTTCGCCGACAACTCCGTAGAATTTGTCAACAGGAGAAATTTCAATTGAAGAGACTGACAAATCTTTGCTGTCCATTTCAATGACAGAAATGGTATCGTATTGTCCTTCCCAGCCGAAATTGTCTCTCCAGCCAGAGAATCGCCAATTTGCATGTCCGACCACTAAGTCCTCAGCAGAATTGCTTGAACCTGCAAGTTGGCCAACATCAACAACATTCGGTCGACGACCTGCAGAATATGACAATGGGCTCAAATGGCCGCCATTACCGTCTGAAAGAGTTACCTGGACCGTTGTTGGGAAATTCAAAAAGAATGAGGAAGTTGAACCACCAGCAGAATCGGTCGTGTTTTGCTGATAAGCAATTGTCGGGTTAATGAAATCAGGTTCTTGGTCACCGTTCAAATCGGTAACTGCAACCTGCCACGAAATGTAAGGGCCGAAGTATGCAAGTGTAGGTGTAGACCAAGTTCCAACAGCAGAAGAGGTTACATACGTAACATTCTCCAAATTAGCATCGTTGAGTACCATGACGTCAATAACGCCATCGTCATCCATGTCGCCGATATCGAAATTTTCGGATGTAGGAGTGTTCATGTTAATGACATTCGAGTTCGGAGGAGGGTTGGTTGCACTGAACGTGTAGGTTGCAGGATAGGTGTTGGTTAAACAACTGAATTCGATGATGGTCATGTTATCATCATCACCGGGGTTGGTCACTTGACCTGTGCTGTAATCGAGTCCTTGTCCACGTTGTAGCCAAATATCATCGTCAGTACAAGTTCCGGAAAGACCCCCAGTTTCTGTTTCGCCCCAGTCTCCAACTTCCAGATTCCGGTAGGTGTTTTGCTGAGAGGACCCCAGTGTGGTGATCATTCCTTGTGTGTTGCTCGTGATTGGTCCACGGTAGGTAACAACACGCTGTGTTGTAATATCCGCCATTAGATCGAGAACAAATACGTCATCATTACCATCTTGATTTGCATCGCCCACAGCTAAGTCCCAAGCGTAGAAGTGGGTGAAACGAGCACCTATGCTCCAAGATTTTTCATTGCATCCACCGTTTTCAATGATGGTGACGTTACCCGGTTCACCAGCAGGTGCACCGTTATCATCGGTCTTGAACGGGTTGTTTCGTTGGTAGATGACGATATCCGTGGCTGAGTCGCCGGTGAACTCGCCAACTTCGATGAATTGAACATTGGAAAATTCATCCCATTCAGCATTACGGCTGGTGTTCTTTGAAACCCAAACGTCTTGGCGTTCACTAAAATCACCGTTACCATCGTTCCAGAGGATACTGATGGTGTGTGTTCCGTCTGTCGCCATAGCCAAATCATTGAAGCCATCACAGTTGAAATCGCCAATAGCCACATCATGCGGGTCACGGTTAGTTGTGTACGAACGAGCCATGGATGCACTTGCAGTAGAAGCGATTGCAACAGTGGTCGAAAGTAACATCAGCATGACAAGGAACATGCTTAGGGCGCGGCTCTTGAGGTGGTGGTTCTTGGGAATCATCAACATCACTAGTCTTCTCCAAACTCTGTTGCACTTTAATTCCTTTGCTTTCTAGTTCTTATGGCAATAGTCAAAAGGGCCTTGCAGTATTGCGAAAAAGGGCTAAAATAAAGAAAAGAACCGTTTTGGAATTCCTTTCGGAATGAAACTCAATGTTTTCAAAACTTACCAGCTAACCAACGAGGAGAAGGGCCCCATCCAGTTGCATCTCCACCGTGTACTTTGACAAGTTTTCCAGCAGAGAAAAGTGATTCAAGCCAAACCTCGAGTTTGGTCCCTTCCCTGCCACCAAGTCGCTTACTCGCAATTTCTTCGATGTCTTCTGTTTTGAGTGCAGTGATCCCATATTCACGAACGACAAGATGGAGTAATTCTCGAAGCCATGCTTCCGCCATTGGATCGATACTCATCGCACCTTGAACAGGTTGAGGTGGGTCCATCTCTTCCAATGTAGCCATTAATTCAATCGGATCCGGGCGGATTGGTGCTTTGAGACCGAGTAAATCGAGTTCCTCAGCGAGATTCAACTTGCCGATAGGGCGTCGAACAACAGGAATGCGCGATGGGTCAGGAGTTGGACCCATGTCTGCTGGTTTTTTATTCATAGGAGCATCGTTGTTTGAGTCCCGCTCCTCTTCGGCTGGCATTTCAATACCGGAAGTATTGGTTGCCTGAACTCCGATTGCGATTGGCATAGTCCATCCTACGCCTTCTAATCCGAGTTCTTCAACTCGTTGCTGCACCCATTGAGATTCGCCCTCAAGCAGAACTTGAACATCGTGTTCATCTGAACGGAAACGATAACGCACTGGTCCCCGTAGTTCAGCCATTAGTCTCATTCCATTTTGCAAAAGGTAATCAAGTTGACGCCGGCTGCATTTCAATCTAATCTTGTTTCGCAAGTTGTCGAAGAACCGTATGTAAAATACCACCGTTTCGATAATATTCTACCTCGACGGGTGTATCGAGACGAACTTGGGCTTGGAAAGTAGAGGTCGTACCGCTCGGATGAGTGGCTGTAACAGTGAGCATTTGCAATGGTTTGACATCATCAGCGACAGGAATGGAATAGGATTCAGTACCATCGAGACTGAGCGTTTCATGCGATTCACCTTCTACAAAAGTGAGGGGGAGGACACCCATTCCAACAAGGTTTGAGCGATGAATTCGTTCAAACGAAGTAGCAATTACTGCTTCAACACCAAGAAGATACGTACCTTTGGCAGCCCAATCCCGTGAAGAACCGGTACCATATTGGCTTCCAGCCAAAACAACCTTCGCCCCTGCATAGGAATGTGCGGCGTCATAGACAGAAACAACTTCACCTGTGTTGAAATCAATCGCATATCCGCCTTCAGTCCCAGGAGCCATTTGATTACGGATGCGAACATTCGCAAATGTCCCTCGCATCATAATTTCATGGTTCCCTCGACGGCTGCCAAATGAATTGAAATCTCCTTTTCCAACACCATGTTCCAACAACCAGTTCCCAGCAGGTCCGTCCGCAGGGAAGGCACCAGCAGGTGAGATGTGATCTGTAGTAATCGAATCACCTAACTTCAGCAAAACTCGTGCCTCGTCAATGCTGGTTATCGGTTGTGGTTCAGGAGAAAGGCCGGAGAAAAAGGTCGGCAATCGAATGTAGGTCGAATCGGATTGCCAAGGATAGAGAGGGCTTGGTTCAGAAGGAATACTGTCCCATCGTGGCTCGCTCATTGCATCCGCATACCGTTGACGGAACATATCTGGTGTAATCACACTCAGTGCTTCTGCCAATTGCTCATCACTTGGCCACACATCACTCAGCATTACTGGTGAACCGTCCGTTGAAAAACCGAGTGGCTCAGTTGCTAAATCAACTTCCAAAGATCCTGCCAGCGCATAAGCGACCACCAGCGGTGGACTTGCAAGATAGGACGCCTTAACTTTACCATGGACTCTACCTTCGAAATTTCGGTTTCCGGAAATAACTGAGCCTGCGATAAGGCCTGCTTCATCAATTGCTGCTTCAATCTCTTCAGGAAGAGGTCCAGAGTTGCCAATACAAGTGGTACAACCGTAGCCAACAACGTGGAACCCGAGAGCGTTCAAGTCCTCTTGGAGACCTGATGCTTCGTAATATTCAGTAACGACTCGACTGCCAGGTGCAAGTGAAGTTTTGACCCATGGTTTGACTTCAAGACCGTGGGCTCGAGCATTGCGTGCAAGAAGACCCGCAGCCAGCATGACACCAGGGTTTGAGGTGTTGGTACACGAGGTGATGGCTGCGATGACAACATCGCCATGATTGAGGTCATAGGTCTGTCCATTGCGTTCAACGATCGCTCCGTTCGAAAGTTGTTCTGTGGAAAGACCGTGTCCATGATGGCCGAGTTCGGTGGTAAGTGATTCCTTGAAATGATGCTTCATGTTTGTGAGATCGACACGGTCCTGTGGCCGTTTGGGGCCTGCGAGTGCTGGCTGAACTGTTGTAAGGTCAAGTTCCAAAGTATCGGTATACGATTTTTCTGCATCGCCTGGTGAAAACCACAAACCTTGAGCCCGAGCATAGGCTTCGACTCCGGCGATCGCATCATCTTCTCGACCACTTAAACGAAGATATTCAAGTGTGCGTTCATCGACAGGGAAAAAGCCACACGTAGCACCGTATTCTGGCGCCATGTTGGCGATGGTTGCTCGGTCGGCCAAGGTGAGAACAGACATCCCCGGTCCAAAGAATTCTACGAACTTTCCAACAACGCCGTGATTGCGAAGGATTTCTACGATTCGTAAGGTCATGTCAGTTGCTGTCACTCCGGGATTAAGAGCACCAGTGAGGCGCATTCCAACCACATCAGGAGCAAGCATGTAGATGGGTTGGCCAAGCATAACTGCTTCAGCCTCAATTCCACCAACACCCCAGCCAAGAACACCAAGACCGTTAATCATGGTCGTGTGAGAATCGGTTCCAACCAGTGTGTCTGCAAGCCAAATCCCATCTTCTTGACGGGCAACACTTGCAAGATATTCTAAATTCACTTGGTGAACAATACCGCGTGAAGGTGGGACTGCTTGGAAATTATCCAAGGATTGTTGGCCCCATTTGAGGAAAGTATAACGTTCCATGTTTCGATGGTATTCAATGTCGAGATTGAGTTGTAAAGCATCACTGTGCCCTCCATCAACATCGACTTGAACCGAATGGTCAATGACCAAGTCGACTGGAACTTGTGGATTGACCTTTTCAGGATCGCCGCCCATTTCGACCATAGCATCACGGAGTGCAGCTAAATCGACAACTGCAGGGACTCCAGTAAAATCTTGGAGAATCACTCGTGAAGGGCGAAACGGTATCTCGCCACGTTCGCCGTTAGGCGTCCATCCAGCAATGTTCAGAATGTCTTCATCCCGAACAAGAAAACCATCATTACCTCGAAGGGCACCTTCAAGCAATATCCGGATCGAATAGGGGAGAGAGGACGTGTCGATTCCATTTTCATCAAGCCCATCAAGGGCAAAATACTCTCCGCCAACCGAGAGACTGCGACGAGCATTGTAAGGGTCGAGGGGCGTCATGATTCAAGCCATACGGCTCTCGTCTATGAACAAAACCCTTCATCGGGTTAGAATGACGTGCAGGTGGAAAACCGTTGGCTCACCAAAATTGGTACCAAGGTTCGCCGCCGTCATTACCGAAGGTAGCGCTCTCCAAAGTCACCGGATATTCCGGCGTGCTTCCTTGAGCTCCAGCAGTGCTAACAACATCGATTTTATCGACCACATCTTGGCCTTCGATGACCTTGCCAAATACGGTGTGAACACCATCAAGGTGGCTCGGAGTAGAACCTGGTGAGACGATAAAGAATTGAGAACCACCCGTATTGGCTGAACTTGTTTTGGCCATTGAAAGAGCATAGGGTTCGTGAACCATTCCATGGTGTGCTTCATCTGGAAGGGTCCAAGAGGTTTCAGCACAATCACTCGAAGAGGATGCTATTTGGCCGTCACAATAGCCCGACCAAACAACTGCATGCCCACCCGTGCCATCGAAATTAGTGAAATCGCCACCTTGTAGCATGAAACCTTGAATGATTCGATGATAAATGGTTTCATCATAGTAACCTTCACTGACTAATGCTTTGAAGTTTTCAACATGCATTGGTGCTGCATGAGCATACAATTCGATGGTGATCGTACCAGATTCTTTAACGCCGTTCGCATTGGTCCAACTCATTTCAAAAGTCACTTCATCGCCGTATGTTTTCGGTTGAGAAAGAATTGACAAGCCTGCCAAGATAAGGATAACGCTGGCAATAAAGGCAAAAGCACCTGCAACGGTTGGTGTGCCATCGTTGACCAATCTCGGAATGATACTCTCGCTGATTCCCTTGTCTTGCATTTCATTGAGAACTTCATTATATGAAGTGTTGGACTTTTTGTCCTTTGGATTCATGCTGACTGAATCTCGAAGCAGGGAAGCAGCCTTTCGGTAATCTGACTTCGAATTACTTCGTTGAGCGATTTTGTGCGTTGCCTCTCCAGCAAGGCGTAGGGTCGTTGGATGTGAACCACTTGAGTCGACCTCTCTCAATGCAAGAAGAGCCCCTTCAGACTTTCCTTTCGAGATCATTTTCTCAGCCTTGGTCCAAGCACTCTTTCGATTTTCTTCAGAATCAAAGGGATTGGCCTTCTGAACTTTATCGACTCCAGATTCAACCTTGTCTACAGTGTCCGCCATAGACATTCCAAAAGGGATGAGGTTTTGAGCATCACGGCCAAAAGGCAAGGAATCGTTAATTGAAAAGAATGCGGAAATGAGGCGATTTTGCGGACTTGCCCATCAACATGTTCAAGGGGTGTATGCTAAACCCAGCGATAAGAGAGCCAAGTGCAGAATCACGGGGGGCTCACTTTCAGGGGAAAAAACAATGGAAACCATTGCCAACGACTTCACCATCAACATCGCAACTGCCAACGGAACTGGTTCGCAATCAGCCAACCTTATTCTTCTTCAATCACTGTTTGAAATGGGAGTCCCAGTCAGTGGGAAAAATATGTTCCCGTCGAACATTTCGGGCCTACCCACTTGGTATATTGTCCGTCTCTCCGACCGTGGCTACCAAGCACCTGGAAATCGAACACACATCCAGGTTCTTTTGAATCCCGCAACTTGGCATGAAGACTTAGAGAGTCTCGAACCGGGTTCAGTTGTCATTTGGAATGAAAATGCAAAGATGGAAATGACTCGTGACGACGTTGTCTCATACCCAATCCCAATGTCAGCATTGGCCCGTAAAATCAATCCAAAAATTGCAAAACTCGTCACCAACATCATCTATGTCGGCGTTCTTGCTGAAATGCTTGGCATCGATCAGGCAGAACTCGAATCTGCAGTTGCAAAGCAATTCAAAGGAAAGACATCAGCGATTGAACTCAACATTACTGCTCTCGGCCTTGGTAGGGATTATTTCAAAGACAATCACACAAAGAGTGACCCGTACGTGGTCGAAAAGCGGAAAATCGAGAAACCTCAGTTTTTCATTGAAGGAAATGAAGCGGTTGCTCTTGGATGTCTTTTCGGCGGCGTACAATTGCTGGCTTGGTATCCAATTACGCCTTCTTCTTCACTTGCAGAAGGCATCATCAATTACATCCCTCAACTTCGAACTGATGATGATGGAAACACAACATGTGCTGTCGTACAAGCAGAAGATGAACTCGCTGCTGCGGGCATGGTCTTAGGTGCTGGGTGGGCCGGTGGACGAGGGATGACTGCAACATCTGGACCAGGTATGTCTCTCATGCAGGAATTCATTGGCCTCGGCTATTTTGCTGAAATCCCATCCGTGTTCTGGAATGTAAACCGTGTTGGACCCTCGACTGGTTTGCCTACTCGAACTCAACAATCTGACATTACAATGCTGTACGAAGGGAGCCATGGTGACACACAACACATTGTCATCATCCCTGGGACTGTCGAAGAGTGTTTTGAATTTGGATGGCGAGCCTTCGATTATGCTGAGCGATTCCAAACACCTATTTTTGGACTCAGCGACTTGGATTTAGGAATGAACCGCTGGGCTTGTGAAGGATTTGAATATCCGGACCAAGAAATGGACAGAGGCAAAGTTGTTCGAGACCGAGATGTGTTCGAAGCTTTTGAAGAATTCGGGCGATACCTCGATGTCGATGGAGACGGTATACCTTACCGCACCCTCCCTGGTTCGGGCATGGACCCAATCCTTTACCGCGGAACTGGCCACAATACGAAGGGCACTTATTCTGAAAAACCTGATGATTATTACGAACTTATGCAACGGTTAAAGCGTAAAATCGACGGCGCAAGAGACCTCTTACCAGCACCAATTCTGCGTGAAGAAACCGAGTGTGAAATAGGAATCATTTACCTCGGGAGCATGGAAAACACCATTCAAGAAATTGATGATATTCTCGAAGCAACTGGAATTAAGGTCAGCCAATGCAGAATCCGCGCACTTCCAATGCACAGTGAAGTTGAAAACTTCATCAGTCGGCATGAAATGACAATTGTTTTAGAGATAAACCGTGACGGGCAATTGTATGGTATTCTCCGGAAAGAGTTGCCAAATAATTTGATTACAAAATTACGTTCTGTCGCTTACAGCGATGGAACACCCCCCAGAGCAGGTATTTACGCTCAACGTATTCTTGATACTTTGGAGGGGGAAGGACAATGAGCGACAAACCTGAACGACCAGCACGCACCATAAAACTCAATGTTCTCAACGAACCGAAGGACAGTTACACTGGTGGGAAATCATCTCTCTGCCCCGGCTGTGGACACGACCAAATCTCAAGCGTCATCATTAACGCGGCTTGGGAGAACGGCATTGAACCTCACCGTGTTGCTAAGATGTCCGGAATAGGTTGTTCGTCAAAAACACCTGCTTACTACCTTGGACAATCTCATGGATTCAACACGGTTCACGGAAGAATGCCATCGGTCACGACTGGCGCCTACACCATCAACAAGGACTTGCTCTACATTGGCGTCTCTGGCGATGGAGATTCTGCTTCGATCGGAATCGGGCAATTGATTCACGCTATTCGACGAAACATGGACATGGTCTATATCATTGAAAACAACGGAGTCTATGGCTTGACTAAAGGTCAGTATTCCGCCACAGCCGACATTGGTTCAAAAAAGAAAAAGGGTACGCCAAACAAGACACAACCAATTGATTTGTGTGCACTTGCGGTCAATCTTGGTTGCACATTCGTGGCACGCTCGTTCTCAGGCTCTAAGAAGCAATTGGGCTCGTTAATCAAGGCTGCAATGTCGCACAAAGGTTTCGCTCTTATCGATGTCATCAGCCCCTGTGTCACGTTCAACAATAACGATGAATCAATGCGCTCGTATGGATATGTTAAAGAAAACGAAATCACTCTCCACATGACCGATTACATCCCTCACTTCAACCCAGTTGAGGAAATCGATGTACCCGGAGGACATTATCGGGATATTACGTTACATGATGGCTCTACGATTCGTCTCGAAACGATTTCTGCAGAACATGACCCCGAAAGTGCAGTTGCAGCACTCACTGCACTCCACGCTGCAGAAGCTGACAAGAAACACGTCACTGGACTCTTGTATTTCGACAATACCAAACCTTCTCTTGCTGAAGATTTAGGCTTGGTCGATATGCCACTGGTCGATGTACCTGACAGTGTGTTGCGCCCTGGTAAAGAAATGCTAGACAAAATCAACGCAGCATTACACAACTAGTTCTTGAATACTGGAGATCATGTATGACAATCGCTTGGATTTTCCTCGTCATTGTCATCATCGGCGGAGTACTCTTTCTCCGAATCCGTTCACGTATACACCAACGTAACCTGCTTGATGTAGCGGCTCGAAGAGAAAAGCACGCTCCAAAAACCGCCGAAGTGCCAACACATTTCACTTCTGCTGGAAGTAAAATCCAAGAATACAAAATCACACAACAAGAAACACAGGCTGAACACAACCGAACTGCATCATCGGTTGAAAGTGAGGAATCACCGATACTCGAATCTCCAAGTCGTCAAGTAGATGAATTGACAACGAAGGAACGCGAAAGTTATGATGCTCGAGACCAAGCACGAGACGAAAATATCATTGCACTTCGCCTCTTAGTGGGCGATTTATTTGAACCGAGTAAAGGCGTAAGTGGTGAAATTCCGACTGATTTGAAACAAGAGCAATCCTCCGTTGAATTACGGAACACGTGGATTCAACACTATGAAGAACCCTTGAATCAGCATGCCGCATTTATTGAACAGGAAGAAATTGGCAGTGGCATCAGAATGATGGAAGCGAATGAAATTGAAAACGATGATATCCAGTACCGTATTGAACGCGAAGGCGGAAAAACAGGTGAAGTGCAGATTTCCTTAGCCTGGGATGATTTCAATGACCTCGATCTTCACCTCTTCTGCCCTTCTGGAGAACGAATTTATTTCAACAACAAAAAGAGCGCTTGTGGCGGTGAACTTGATGTTGATATGAACGTAAGACCGACCAGCGAAAAAGCAGTTGAGAATATTGTGTGGCCCGAAAGTGCACCACTTGGACAATACAAAGTCGGCGTTCATTTTTACAAACACCATTCAAGAGACGACACGACAACGGTCTGTAAATTCCGAGCACGCATCACAACATATGGTAAAGTTCGCGATTATTCAGGGAGTATTACTCACGGTCAAGCCATGCAGATGGTTACAAGCTTTACTTTGAACAGATGATTGAAACTGCTTTAGTAAATACGACCGGTAAGTGTTCGAAGGAGTCGTTGAAACACCGAGACGTGAGGGCGCTCACTGAGGCCTAAACGCCAATCCAATTCATTTGCCTGTTCATATTTTTGTAACTCTGCAAAGCCACCAATCCACTCATCATCAATAAAAATTTGTGGAATGGTTTTGCTTCCATTGGTACGAATATGAAACTCTGCATCGGTACGCTTAGATGAACCAAGGCGTATTTCTTGATATTGAATTTTTTTAGAATCCAGTAAACGTTTGGCATTGACACAAGCACCACACCCTCGATTGGTATACAACTCAACCTTCGCCATATCCATCGGAAAGGCACACTTGTATCAAACCCTTTCATTCGACAGAAGCGGTGGTAGTCCCTCCCGGATTTGAACCGAGGTCAGAGGACCCAGAATCCTCCATGATGGACCGCTACACTAAGGGACTATATTCGGCCCAATGTTCACTCCCTCTTCAATTCAGCGGTACGTCAATCCCTCAAAAACAGCGCACAGAGGCCATTTACACTGTTTTTACCTATCCTTTAATATACAGGTTGTATGAGGACTAACAATGACTGATTCTACATCAATCAATATGAAGCCTGGCGCAGCCATCCTTATGGCACTCGCCCTGATTACAACTACATTTGCTGGCGTATCTTACGCAGACCCCACAACAGGCAACGGTTCGATGAACACGATGGCCTCTATGGATTACGATGAACTCGATATGATCGTCGATTTTGACGCAAATGGTACCGACTACACAGCCTTAACAGCAGAAATCCACGTCTATGACGGCGACGGCTTTTCCGCTTGGTTTGGACCCGAAGACATGATGGAAGAATCTGACAACACCTCGTGGAACACCCACTGGGCTGACATCAGCCTTACTCTCTTCTTTGAGGGAAGCGTAGACGCATCCCCAATGGCTGACGAAGGCACCTGGTACAGTGTCGACGCATATGTGAACGACTCCTACGACGGCTCCACTGTCGGACATGCATTCACCGAAATCTGCATGGCTAACGGAAGCGTTTGTGAAATGCCCACCTTGGACACTGAAGCAGAAGACACATTCAATGAAGTCGATGTTGATGGCGATGGTGCAATCAACGGGACTGAACTCATCAATCACGAGAACTTGATGCGATCTCAAAACAATGAATCCCCAATGAACACCTCAGAAGAAATTATTTTACTCGATGCTATGGCTGACTACGACACAGGATTCACGAGCGCAGACGGCAATGATACCGAAGATGCGAACGACGGTATGCTTGAATTCTATGAATTCATGGATTTCTATTACGATTATATCATGGGCGACTATGAGTCAGTTG
>Ga0209709_10000245_pt1 | contig 52679 bp, 54 predicted proteins | sample ArcticOcean_MG_C_2_FD_187435 | JGI IMG/M metagenome (GOLD analysis project Ga0209709, IMG submission 187435) | Marine microbial communities from western Arctic Ocean - ArcticOcean_MG_CB4_136 (SPAdes) (version 2) | ecosystem: Environmental > Aquatic > Marine > Oceanic | place: Arctic Ocean... | reverse complement strand
GTTACTGCAAAAACAAAAAGAGTAAAACCAAGGACTAAAAAAATATTTATTTCCATAATATATCTCTAACCATAGTTATCTAAAAGGAATCATATTTTTTATCTTCAAGTCGTTAAGAACAGCTAGAGCCATAACAGCCATAACAATACCAATAGCATTATTAATAGTGATCATTTCACCAAAGAAAATAGCGCCTAATGCAATTGCAAAAAATGGAGTCAATATACTAAACGCAGAACTTTTTTTAGAGCCAATAATCCTAAGGCCCGTATAGTAGACTGCTGTAATTGCAGTTCCTGCAATGACTGAAACAAAAAGAATGTTAATCCAAAATATATAATCCATGCCCGCCAATTTAAACAATTCATTACTATCATAAGATAAATTCCAATCGATTAAGAAGCCTATAAGACAGACATAGAAGTTAATGGTCAAGACATGAATATTTCTCATGTAAGAGGCAGCCACTGTGAACATTGCATAGGTTAGAGCGGCCAATACAAAATAAATATTTCCCCCACTTACAAGTCTATCAAGATTCATTTGCTCCAAATCAAGCATTAAAGCAACACCTATTGCACCAATAGTCAGTGCGAACCAATCCTTCAAAATAGGTTTAGATTTTTTAGAAAAAATCATCATGATATAGACAAAAATTGGAATCAAAACGGTTACTAGGGCTGCCCCTAAACCAACCGCACCTCTCTGCATTCCCATGAAGTAAGTTCTATAGTTTCCAATCAGGAAAAAAGCCAAAAGAATGCAAATCACAAAGTTTTTTAAACTAATTCTGATTGGGATTTTCATCCAAATCAGCAACGGAAGGGTAGAAACAACTGAAAGGAAAAATCTATAAACAACAACTTCATCCTCACTGATATAAAAAGAAAGGTATTTTGCAGAAACCCCAGACAAGGCCCAAACTAATGGAACAAGGAGCATGACAAATGTCATATTTTTTTCAGATTGAAACACTATACCTCCTCAGTTAGATTAATAAAGCCCGACAAAAATGCCAACTAAAATCATGGTTATGCCAGTAACTTCATTAATACGTTTTATGAATACTGGATTTTCAATATGCCTTCTAAGCCGAATGCCCAATATATTGGCTAAACTTAATACACAAAAGACAGTGACTCCGATTACAGCTATTACTTTAATTACAGTTAGTGTCGTTAAATGATTTAAATCTACAAAGATTGGTAGAAATGACAAATAAAAGATTATTGTTTTAGGGTTGGTAACTCCAACAACAAAACCAGCAATTAAAAGTTTTAACGTTGAACTTTTTTTATTTGACTGTTCAAAGCTGATTCCTTTTGAGCGATATTGCTGATAACCGATGAAGATCAAATAGGATGCGCCAAAAATCTTAACATACAGCATACTATCACTAATTAGTCCAGCCAAGGCATTGAGAGCCAACATGGCAATTGCTACATAAATAATATCCCCAATAGTGTGTCCAAATGAAAGCCACATCGCAGGGATAGGCCCATGTCTTGTAGAAATTGCCAGTACTGCAAATAAGCCAGGTCCTGGCGAAATTGCATAAACAAAAGTTGCAAAGGTTAGAGATAGTAAGGTGAGCAAGTCCATTGCAAGATTATAAACATTGCATCTGCTATAATTATCATTAAATTTTTCACAATTATTAAGCGTATTAAATGAACTTAAACTATCTTGACTTCGAACAGCCAATAGCCGAACTTGAAGAAAAAATTGACGCATTAGAAAGCATAAAAGATGACGCTGATATTGCCAAGGAGATGGACTCACTTAAATTAAAAAGTGAGCTTCTAACTCAGAAAATTTTTTCGTCACTAACTGATTGGCAAATTTCTCAGCTGGCAAGACACCCTCAAAGACTTTACACTTTGGACTATATTGATAATATCTTTGATGAGTTCACAGAGCTCTGTGGAGATCGAGCATACGCAAACGATCATTCATTGATTGGAGGCATTGCAAAGATTGACGACCTAACATTTATGTTTATTGGTCAACAAAAGGGTCGCACCACAAAAGAAAAAATTTTTCATAACTTTGGCATGACGAGACCTGAAGGTTATCGCAAGGCTCTTCGACTAATGAAGATGGCTGAAAAATTCTCACTTCCAATCATTACCTTTATCGATACCCCTGGCGCCTATCCTGGAATTGGAGCTGAAGAGAGAGGTCAAAGTGAGGCGATTGCGCGAAACTTATTCGAAATGTCAACCTTAAGAACGCCAATCTTATCAGTAGTTATTGGAGAAGGTGGCTCAGGTGGCGCACTTGCAATTGGACTTTGTGACACAATGATGATGTTTGAATACAGTATTTATTCTGTTATTTCTCCCGAAGGCTGCGCCTCAATACTTTACAAGGATGCATCTAAAGCGCCAATTGCCGCAGAGTCACTCAAGTTAACTAGTAAGCACTTAAAAAAACACAAATTAATTGACAAAGTAATACCCGAACCTCATGGAGGGATTCATAGAGATCCTGAAAAAGCTTCTAAATTTCTTAAAAAAGCGCTAATTAAAGAATTAAACAACCTAACTGAACTGCCTATCAATAAACTTATTGAAGATAGGCATGAAAAACTACTTGGCTTTGGAAGATTTAGCGAATAAAGATCTGTATTTGGTTGACAAGAAAATTGTCGTTGCCTTAAGTGGAGGCATTGACTCAGTTGCTCTCCTTCACTTTTTAAATAAACATCACCCTGGAAATATTCGAGCTATCCATATCAATCACAACCTTTCTAAATACAGTAACGAGTGGTGCACTTTTTGTGAAAGCTTATGTAATTCAGCCAAAATCGAGTTTAAATATATAGATATAAATATCAAAACTTCTTCTAATGTCGAGGAAAATGCTCGTAAAAAACGTTATATATCACTAACATCTGAATTAAGAGAAGATGAGACTCTTTGCACTGCACATCACCAAGAAGATCAAGCTGAAACTTTTTTACTGCAATTATTTAGAGGGAGTGGGGTCGCAGGCCTCGCCTCAATGCCAAAAATAAAAAGTGTTAATGGTTCAGAACTTTATCGTCCATTTCTGAATATTTCAAAACAACAAATCATAGATTATGCTTTAACAAACCAATTGGATTGGGTAGAAGACGACAGCAACCTAGATACAAACTTTAAAAGAAACCTATTAAGAATTGCATTTATGCCTAAGCTCTCGAGCGCATTCAATGGACTTGTCAAAAATGTATCAAGAAGTGCGGCGCATCAAGGTGAAGCATTAAAACTTATGCATGACTTGGCTAAACTCGATATTATAAATTTTGAATTGGTCATTAATAACAGAATTCAAGTTAGCTCACTGGCTAAGCTTCCAAATCGAAGAGTAGTTAACGTGCTTCGCTACTTTATTGCTAAACAAGATTTTCTATTGCCTTCCAATAAAGTACTTAATGAGCTTATTTCGCTATTAAGCGCTAAAACTGATGCAAATGTCATTTTGAGATGGCATCACTATGAAGTTAGGCGATACAATAATGAGTTATATTTTTTTGACAAACCTTTTGAATCTTTAAACTTGCCATGCCCATATTTCGATTCATTAAAAAACCTTCCTAATTTTGAAATACGCTTTCGTCTCGAAGGTCAGCGTATAAAACTTAAGGGCAAAAGTCACTCACAATTACTTAAAAAAGTACTTCAAGAATCAAACATACCTCCATGGGAAAGGGATAAATTAAGGATGTACTATGTAGATGGCTCTTTACGAGCCATGGAAACTATAGGAGAAATTTCCGAAATCTAACTACTATTCCGCAAACTAACTATTATTAAAGTCCAACTTAAGCGCATTTTGTGTTTCAGAATTCAAGATAATTTCAAAATTATAATGAGGGTGAGTTGCGCCAACCTTGACTGAAGCTCCTGAGCTAAACTCAGCAATCATGTCTTGATCAAACTCAAAACGCATGAAGTGGACAGCTGAGGTTTTGACATCCGTTTCTCTTTCCATATCTTCATTACAAATAGCAAAGACTTTGTCATGACTGCCAACTTGAAAGTAGATGCTTCTTTCAACGCCTATTAACTTAGAAAGTGCCTCTACGCGCTCTTCAACATCTGTATATTCAATCATCATGGTTGCCTTTAAGTTCGAACCTTCAGGAACCAGGGAGTTGTATACATCGAGCTCTTCCTCGATACCATCAGCCTCAAAGATTTTTTCTATACGAAGCATCTCTTGAATCTGAAACTGAACTGTTTTCTTATTTTCAAATAGCATCCTTATATGCTCTCCAAGGTTGACCTCTCTGAGCTTTTTTATTTGAATAGTATCTGAGCGAATAGCTGAACGTTTTTCTGCATATTCTTCAAGAGACAATAGATCTTGTCTTGTTAGCATTTAATTAACCTCATTATTAAAATCATAAGCCATTTTCACCAAGCTAATTGGATGAATGGATTCAATATCTTGTTTAGCAATATGCGCAACATGGTTTCCAGCCATAACGCAATCACTAACAACCAAATCAGTTGTGTCAGTTATTTTTTTTGCAACTGGCATTCCAATTTGGACAGAATAAGTATGTGTATCTTTTCTGACTCCATAAGTACCATCATGTCCAGAACATCTTTCTGCAATATTTACATCTAAATCTGGAATTAAACCTAGAATTCTTTTCGTATGTGACCCTATGTTTTGTACTCTTTGATGACAAGCAATTTGATAAAGCACTTCTTTATCAATTGGCTTGAAATTGCTATCAAACTGATTGTTTTCTTTCAAAAATGATAGATATTCAAAAGGATCATAAAATGCTTTAGATATGTCATTAATGTTTGTATTTTCTGACATTATCATTGGAAGTTCATTTTTAAACATTAAGACACAAGAGGGTATGGGTGCGATTAGTTTATATCCCTCTTCAACTAATTTTATCAATGGCTTTATATTTTCATTTGCATACTTAACTACTGACTCAAGATCACCAAGCTCCATTTTAGGCATACCGCAACACTGAGTTTTTTTAATGAGTTTTACTTCTACACCGTTGTGCCTAAGTACATCAACTAAGTCCACAACAGTTTGAGGATCATTATATTCGCCATAACAAGTTCCAAATATTGCGACCTTGAATTCGCTTGCAGTATTATCTTCAACGAAAACCTTTGAGAGTTTTTTAGTGTGATATTTAGGAACAACTGCATCAACATGAACACCTAAAACCTTTTCTGTAACCCTTCTCATTGTTTTATTGCTATTAGACCAATTTACAATGGGTGAAATTAATGGAATTGAGGCAACTGCACCTACTTTTTGCGGTGATGTTAAGATTTTATGAGATAGTTTTGTCTCGCCCTTTTTAAATTGAATTGCTTTTGCCCTAAGCATTAGGTGCGGGAAATCAACATTAAAATCATGTGGCGGCACGTAAGGACATTTTGCTACAAAACATAAATCACATAAATAGCATTGATCGACTACTTTTTTGAAGTCAGCCTTGTCTACACCATCAACTTCGAACGTTTGAGATTCATCAATTAAGTCAAATAGTGTTGGAAATGATTTGCAAAGGCTCACGCAGCGTCTGCAGCCATGACAAATATCAAAGACCCTTTCTAGCTCTGTATTTAAAGACTCTTCATTATAAAAATCTTTATCTTTCCAATTTAGAGGGTGGCGAGTTGGAGCCTCTAAGTTGCCTTCTTTAAATTTATTCATGGTGTTTTAGTGTTGTCGCCATAAGACAAGCTTATGGCAACAGGGTTTTTACAAGCTATCAAACGCTTTTTGGTAGCGGTTTGCATGAGAACGTTCTGCCTTAGCTAACGTTTCAAACCATTCAGCAATTTCATCAAATCCTTCTTCTCTTGCTGTTTTAGCCATGCCTGGATACATATCAGTGTACTCATGGGTTTCTCCATGAATAGCACTCGCAAGCATCTCGCTAACTTCCTTAGCAGGCATATCTGTACCTGGATCACCGACACCACCTTCAATTAGATGCTCCATATGACCATGAGCATGGCCTGTTTCACCTTCAGCTGTTGATCTAAATAGTGCAGCCATATCTGGCTCACCTAATACATCGCACTGGTTAGCAAAATACAAATAGCGTCTATTTGCTTGTGACTCACCAGCAAACGCATCTTTTAAACTTTGTTCAGTCTTACTTCCACTTAATGACATAATTGTCTCCGATTGGTTTAACGAGTCATCATCATACCAGTGATTTATATAAAAATAAATTGAATAAAACTGTATATAATGTCCGTAAAAAACGAATATAAAAATGACACCTTCACTAAAAAATCTACAGTATTTAATTGCATTAAAAAACACGAACCACTTTTCCAAAGCAGCCAACAATTGTTTTGTTAGCGCCTCAACATTCAGTGCAGGAATATCAAAACTTGAAAGTGACTTAGGAGTTCTTCTTGTTGAAAGAGACAACAAAAATGTTCGATTTACACCCGTCGGAAATCGAGTTGTCAAACAAGCTTTATTGGTGATGGCTGAGATAAATGTTTTATTAAGTACTGCGAAGTTAGATTTTTTTGACTCTGAGGTTACTATAGGTGTAATTCCGACTATCTCCACCTATATTCTGCCTAATTTTTTATCAAACTTAAACAAACTTTATCCAAAGCTCAAAGTTTCATTTAAGGAAGATACAAGTGAAAATTTACTTAAACAACTAGAGCAAGCTAAGATAGATTTTGCCATATTTGCTTTTCCATATGAGTTGCCCAACTTTATTGAAAGCTTTCAAGTTTTTTCTGACCCGATTTATTTTATTCAACATAAAAAACGCAAATCTAAAGTAATTGATGATGGGTCACTTCTAATGCTCGAACAAGGTCACTGCCTGAGGTCACATATCTTACAAAATAATAAAATTTCAAAACAACATATTTCTAGCTTTTCATGTACAAGTATTTCAACACTTGTTGCGATGGTAGACACAAATATTGGTGTGAGTTTTTTACCCAGAATGGCGATTGATTTTGGAATTCTTAACCATTATCCTAATATAAGCATTGATATGAATTCAACCAATTCAAAGCGAGATATTGGAGTAATTTATAGAAAAAATAATCAGCAAGAGGAGAACATCAAAAAGCTCGCAAAACTACTTATTAAAACTTAGTTTTTTTCTAATTGTAAGGGTTATTAATACCCAATGTCTTTAAAAAATCAATTTCAATTGACTCCATTTTGTTGGCAGAGTCAAGGTCTGCATGATCATGCCCTACTAAATGCAGAATGCCATGAATCGCCATATGAGTCAAATGATCCGAAAATGTTTTACCCCCAACTAGCGCCTCTTCTCTTACCACGTCAGCACAAATAACAACATCCCCCAATATTGACTCTCCAATTTCTTCAGGAATGTCACTTTGAAAAGATAGCACATTAGTAACTTGATTTTTATCTCGATACTCTTTATTAAGTACTTGAATCTCAACAGGTGAAACTATGCGGATTAGCAACTCACTTTCTTGAATCCCAGCTTCACTCATGAACTTTTGGCAAACCAACCCTAGCTTGTCTTCATCTATATTTATATCGTTAATGATATTTTGAATAACTACCATGGCTAATTTATATTGATAAAATACTTATTTTATCCCTAAAACATTTTACTTTGAGCCAAATCATAGAAGTTGCCATTCCAGTACCTTTACATAACACATTTGATTACATTTGTAACCAAAATGTGGATGTTGGTGCCAGGGTAAAAGTTCCTTTTGGTCCAAAAAAAGTTATAGGCATTGTCCTTTCTCTCAAAGATAAAAGTGAATTTGATAAGCTTCGTATTGTCGAAGAAGTAATTGATACCGAAGTATTATTATCCAAAGAGATTCTTGATTTTTTATTTTGGTCCGCCAACTATTACCATCATCCAATTGGTGAAGTTCTTACCAATGCACTTCCAAAAAATCTAAGGATAGGTAAGCCAGCAATTATTAAAAAGCCAACCTCGATAAACAATGTTACTTCGCCAAGTAACTTCAAGCCCACATCTGAACAAAAAAATGCAGTAAATGAGGTGCTTAAATATGAAGATAGCTTTCATGGATTTCTACTTCAAGGAGTTACAGGAAGTGGAAAAACTGAAGTGTATCTCAATCTTACTAAAAAACTACTAAAGGAAGGAAAGCAGGTTCTTGTTCTAGTTCCTGAAATTGGATTAACGCCCCAAATGATCGCCCGCTTTGAAGAGAGGATAAAAGAAAGAGTTGTTGCTGTTCATTCTCAACTAAACGAAACTCAAAAACAAGACGCCTATCTATTGGCTAAAAGTGGCGAAGCAAAAGTTATTCTAGGGACTCGCTCTGCTATCTTTACTCCAATCCCTAATCTCGGATTAGTCATAGTGGATGAGGAGCATGATGGATCTTTTAAGCAACAATCAAGCTTCCGCTACTCTGCGCGAGATCTTAGTTTTATGCGCGCCAAGTTTGCAAATATTCCTCTGATTTTAGGAACTGCAACGCCCTCACTTGAGACTTTAAAAAATGTTGCTGACAAAAAACTTACGCGTCTTACTTTAAACACTCGCCCCGGTGAAGCGATCATGCCGGTTGTTAATTTAATTGACATGCGGAGCCAACCTGCAGAAGCTCTATCAATACCTCTAGTTTCTAAAATAAAAAAATACTTAGAGGAAGATAAACAAGTCATGCTCTTTATTAATCGTCGAGGCTACGCACCAGTTTATTATTGCACCGAATGCGACTGGCAATCTGAGTGCACTAATTGTGATTCAAAACTTGTTTATCATCGCAACATTAATCGACTAAAGTGTCATCACTGTGGACTCGAAAAATCACCAGAGTCCTCTTGCCCCTCTTGCAATAGCCAAAACCTAAAGATACTAGGCTATGGCACTGAAAGGTTAGAGGAAAATCTTGAGTCGTATTTTCCTAACTCTGATGTAATTAGAATTGATAGAGATACAACACGCAAGAAAAAAGCATTCATAACACATTTAGAAAAAATAAACTCTGGGGAGCCCTGCATTATCGTAGGCACTCAAATGTTAGCAAAAGGGCATGACTTCTCTAATTTAGCATTTGTTGGTATTTTAGATGTAGATGTTGGCCTCATGTCTCTAGACTATAGAGCAACAGAGCAATTAGCTCAATTACTTATTCAAGTTTCAGGAAGGTGCGGAAGAGGCGAGTATAGAGGGGAAGTTAATATCCAAACTCGTTATCCACATCACCCTATTTTTAAGTTTGTAAGAGACTCACAATATATTGAATATGCAAAAACCTTATTATTAGAAAGGGAGGATGCACAGCTGCCACCATATGCTCACCAAGCATTAATTTGCGCAAACGCTAAAAACAAAAATGAAGCTGAAAATTTTTTAAATGAAGTAGCGCAGTTAATTAATAACATTGATATAGAGTCAATTGAAATTTGGGGGCCAGTTCCTGGTGTAATTGAGAAGAAGTCGAGCTATTACTACTTTAATTTATATTTACAATCTAAAGATAGGAGTCAGCTGCATAGATTAATTAAAACCTTTTATAAGCATATTGAAACAATCAAGGTTAGCTCATCAGTTCGCTGGTTTATCGATATTGACCCAATTGAATAGTCAATAAAACTTTTTTCCTAAAGGTTTTCAGCCACTCCTTTCATTGCATCCGTAATTTTTAATAACTCTTGATCGGTAATTATGAAAGGCGGCATCGTATAAAGTAATTTTCCATAAGGTCTAAGCCAAATTCCACAGTCAATTAGTTGCTCTTGAGTTTTTTTCATATCAAGAGGTTTTTTGAACTCTAAGACTCCTATTGCCCCAATTATTCTAACGTCAAATATAGACTTATGCTCCTTTAAAGTCAGAAGTTGAGCGCTAAGGATACTTTGAAGCTCTGAGATTCTTTTTTTCCAATTGCTACTTAGAAGTAAATCAATACTAGCATTTGCCGCTGAACAAGCCAAAGGGTTTGCCATAAAGGTAGGCCCATGCATCAAAACACCAACAGTACTTGAGACTTTTTCAGTAGTTATTGCAGCCGCCATAGTCATGTAACCGCCAGTTAAAGCCTTCCCTATACAAAGAATATCAGGTGAAATATTTGCATGATTGCAACCAAAGAGTTCGCCTGTTCGGCCAAAACCTGTAGCTATTTCATCTACGATCAATAAAACCTCATATTGATCACATAATAATCTAACGCCTTGGAGATAATCAGCATCATAAATATTCATTCCGCCAGCCCCTTGGACAATAGGCTCAAGAATCATTGCTGCAATATTATTATGATTTTTTTTAAGTGTTGCCTCTAGATCTGAAAGAGCTTCACGGCTTCGACCTGATTTAGGCTGAGTCACAAAATAATGCTTTGGAAGAACACCACTAAATAAATGGTGCATGCCATTATTTGGATCGCAAACACTCATTGCTCCAAAAGTATCTCCATGGTAGCCACCTCTCGGGGTTACAAAATGTGATTTTTCTTTTTTGCCTTTATTGTGCCAGTACTGTAAAGCCATTTTAAGAGAAACTTCTACAGAAACAGAGCCAGAGTCAGCAAAAAAAACCTTATCAAGCCCCTGAGGAGTTATTTTTATGAGCTTTTCGCATAAGTCAATCGCAGGCTGATGAGTGAGACCGCCAAACATTACATGCGATACAGCATCTATCTGGCTCTTCATTGCCTTATTTATAAAAGGATTATTGTAGCCATGAATCATTGACCACCATGAGCTCATACCATCGATAACACGAGAGCCATTTTTAAAGTTTAGATACACACCATCTGCTGTGTCAACTAAATAAGTAGGGACTTTATTTGGTATCGTAGCATAAGGATGCCAGATATTATTTTCATCAATACTCATTAAAGGTAATCTCGTAATTGCGCCATCGAATCGATTACAAGGTCAGGATTTTCATCTGATATATTATTACCGTGATTATAGCCATATGACATACAAATTATATCAAATCCAGCTGCTCTAGCAGCCTTTACATCGCTTACTGAATCTCCCAGCATAAGGCACTCATTTGGATCTATATTAAAAAAACCAGCGCTATGCAGGAGCGGCAAAGGGTCTGGCTTTTTCTTTTCCAAAGTGTCACCAGAAATGACTATTTTGAAGTAGTCATAGATATTTAATGACTTTAGTAATGGGTGAGTAAACTGCTCTGCCTTATTAGTTACGCAACCTAAAAGGTAGTTCTTAGATTGTAAATAATCTAAGCCCTCTTTGACACCATCATATAGACTTGACCTTACTGCTGAATTGTCGGCATAAAGGTCTAAAAAAATTGGATATGCCATGTCGAATACCTCTTGACTTGGCTTCAGATTTAAATCGCCTGTCAAAGCTCGCTCTACTAATCTGGGAACACCATTTCCAACCCAATGCCTTACACTTGATTCTCCTCGAGCTGGCATACCAAGCTTAATCATCATCTCATCTACACAGTAAGCAAGGTCAGGAACACTGTCAACTAAAGTCCCATCAACATCGATTAATATTAGTTTTGGCTGAAATTTTTTCATTAATGTTCTTTATTTATTACAAGTTTGGTAGAATTGAGTTAAGCACTTATAACTAAGATATTTTATATGGAAAACAAAACAGTCATTGGATTTATTGGAGCCGGAAATATGGCATATGCTTTGATAAAAGGTCTTCTCAGTAATGGCTTTGATGCTCAAAACATAAACGTAAGTGACTCTAATAATGAGCTTCTGATTAAACGTAAATCTGAACTTAATATCACAACATACCCTGACAATACTTCTTTACTGCATAATAGTGATATCGTTGTTTTTGCGGTGAAGCCTCAAGTACTCTCATTGGTTTGCCTTCAATTAAAAAATAAAGTTAAACCAAGCCACCTTTTTGTCTCTATCGTAGCTGGAATTAGAAGTAGTGATATAAATCGCTGGTTGGGTGGTAATTTTGCTCTTGTAAGAACAATGCCTAATACACCTGCACTTTTTCAAAGTGGCGTTACAGGGCTGTTTGCAAATGAGCTAGTTAGCAACCAACAACAAGAATTAGTAACCTCAATCTTATCTTCTGTAGGAGAATGTTTTTGGGTAAATGATGAAAAACTAATTGACGCAATTACTGCCATATCTGGAAGTGGTCCTGCATATTTTTTTCTATTAATGCAATCTATTACGCAAGCTGCAATTGCTCTTGGTTTGGACGAAAAAACTGCAAACTCACTAAGTATTCAAACAAGTTTAGGAGCAAGTTTAATGGCAACTAAAAGTGGCAAAGACTCGAAAACACTGAGGGCAGAGGTTACCTCTCCTAATGGAACTACACAAGCAGCTATAGAAAGCTTTCAAGATCAAAATTTTGAAGGAATAGTTGCAGCTGCTACAAGAGCTGCTTATGACCGTGCCCGGGAACTAAGTAATGATCTTGGTGATGTTGATTAACTAAGAAAATCTTAAAAAATTATCAACTTCCCCATAAAAGCTGCATATTAGCGATAGCAACAAGCGATGCAGTTTCAGTCCTTAAAACTCTTTTGCCTAATAATAGAGACTTAAATCCAGCATTCGTTGAATCGATAACCTCTTGATCAGTTAATCCACCTTCTGGCCCAATTAGAATTGTCGCTCTTGAATATGAAGGCACTTGGATAAGACTTAAATTTGCACGATGGTGCAAAACAAAACCATTATGATTTTGATCACTCAGCAAATCACTAAGCAAAGTTGGAGGTAAGATACTAACCATTACAGATCTCCCTGATTGCTCACATGCATGGTTTGCTATCTTTTGCCAATGCTCTATTTTTTTTTGGGCACGGTCACCCTTTAGCCTTACTACACAACGCTCTAACTGCATTGGGATAATATTTGACACCCCTAACTCGACTGCTTTTTGGATCAAAAAATCCATTTTTTCACCTTTAGCAATTCCTTGCGCAAGTGTTAAATGAAGTTTAGACTCAGAGTCATTTTTCAACTTAGATACAATGTCAAGACTGGTTATTTTTTCTAGCCTTTGAACCGTTGCATTGTAGTCAAAACCGTCACCGTTAAATATAGTGATATCTTTCCCACCTGGGAAGCGTAAAACTTTGTTAAGATGATGACTATTATCTTTACTTAGTTCAACACTTTTGCCCACAGTGAGAGCAGTATTTTGATAAAGTCGTATCTTTTTCATGGTATCTTTCTTGGGTTATTTATCAATGAATTAATACACCTAACAAAATGATACATAAAAAAAGAAGAGAAGAGTTGCTAAGCATACTAGGCGATGATGCAGTAATAATTGTATCTACCAATAGTGAGCAAAAAAGAAACAGTGACGTCAACTACCCCTTTCGACCAGATAGTAGTTTTTGGTATCTTACGGGCTTTATAGAGCCTGATGCAATTGCAGTTTTCTCTAAAAATAATTACAGCATTTTTTTAAGGCCTAAAGATCAAACCAAAGAAATATGGAATGGATTGAGACTTGGAATAGACCTCGCACCTGAAACCTTATTAGTTGATCAAGCATACGACATTGATAGTTTTTTTGATGAGTCATCCTCCCAGATAAATGAAAGCTCTTCTGTATATTTTGATGCTCCAACTGATGGAGGCTGGAAAGACAACTCAAGTACAAATAAACTAAACCCAGCAATTACAGCGTTATTAGGAGAAAAATTAAAACCGTTAAACCCATACATTTCAGAAATGAGACTTATTAAAGATACTTCTGAAATAAAAAATATGCAAGTTGCAGCAGATCTAGCTTCAAAGGCCCATATACAGGCTATGGTAAAAACTCACCCTGGACTCTATGAGTACAATATTGCCGCTGAATTTGACTCAGTATTTCGAAATGAAAACTCACAGCACTCGTACCCTCCGATTGTTGCAGGAGGGGAAAATGCATGCATACTTCATTACACCGAAAACAATAAATTATTAAATGATGGTGATCTTCTTCTCATAGATGCTGGCTGTGAAATACTTGGTTACGCGTCTGATATTACAAGAACCTTTCCAGTTAATGGAAGGTTTAGTCCGCCCCAAAAAGAAATATATGAAATTGTATTGGATGCTCAGAAGCAAGCTATCGCCTCTATCATGCCTGGTGAAGATGTAAACAAGCCGCATGAGATTGTATGTGAAATTATTACAAGGGGACTTATGAAGCTAGGGATAATGGAAGATGTCAGTAATTTAAGAGAATTCTATATGCATGGCACTGGCCATTGGTTAGGTTTAGATGTTCATGATGTTGGCACTAAAGAAAGTGGTAATTTATTTCGAGAATTTCAAGTAGGAATGGTGACCACTGTGGAGCCAGGAATCTACATCCGCAAGGATGATAAAATTGATCCTAAATATTGGAATATTGGAATCAGAATTGAAGATGACGTATTGGTTACTATAGATGGAAATCATGTCCTATCTGCAGCAGCTATTAAAAATATAGATGATATTGAACTCCTAATGAGCCACCGCTAACTATGAATATAAACCAAGCTATTAAATCAGTGATTTCAAAAAAAGATCTAAATGAAAGTGAAATGATTGATGTTATGAATAGCATTATGACAGGCCAAACAACGGATGCTCAAATTGGTGCTTTTTTAGTTGGACTATCTATGAAGGGTGAAACAATTGATGAGATTACTGCCAGCGTAAAGGTCATGCGCTCACTGGCGACGTCGGTCGAAGTCAGTAGCACTGAGTATCTTGTTGATACTTGCGGAACTGGTGGAGATGGCTTGGGTTTATTTAATATCTCAACTGCCTCTGCCTTTGTTGTTGCCGCTGCAGGTGGCAAAGTTGCAAAGCACGGAAATCGATCCATTTCGTCGAAATCTGGAAGCGCAGATGTTTTAGAAGCAGCCGGAATAAATCTTAACTTAAGTCCAGAATCCATCAGTCAATGCATTGAAAAAATAGGCGTTGGCTTTATGTTTGCACCCGCCCATCATAGCGCAATGAAGCATGCGATTGGGCCACGAAAAGAATTAGCAGTTAGAACAATTTTTAATGTTTTAGGGCCCCTAACTAACCCAGCTAAGGCCCCTAATCAAGTTATTGGGGTTTATGATAAAAACCTAGTAGAGCCAATTGCTAACGTCCTAAAAAGCCTTAAATCCAGGCATGTTATGGTGGTTCACTCTGCAGATGGACTTGATGAATTTTCTGTAGCAGACAAAACCTTTGTAGCAGAATTACATAATGGTGAAATTTCAACCTATACTGTTCACCCAGATGAATTTGGATTAAAGCTAGGCAACCTTAATGACATTAAAGCGGAAAATGCAAATGAGTCACTTTCTCTAATTTATGAAGCCTTTTCTGGACAAAATGGTACTGCAAAAAATATCATTTCTTTTAATGCTGGCGCTGCTATTTATGTAAGTGGTCTCGAAGATTCGCTAAGCTCAGGAATTGAAAAAGCAAGCCAAATATTATCAGATGGAAGTGCAAAGGAAAAACTTGAAGAATATATTTTCGCTAGCAATAATTAAATTAAATATGAATAAAAAAACTAATCTTATCTGGATAGATCTTGAAATGACAGGACTAATTCCTGAACGCGATGTCATTATTGAAATAGCTACAGTGGTTACTGATGCAAATCTAAATGTAATAGAAGAAGGGCCCTCGTTAGCTATTCATCAAAATAGTGATCTCCTTGATGGGATGGATGAATGGAATACGAGCCAACACAATCGATCTGGACTTGTAAAAAGAGTACTAGAAAGTACAATTTCCACCGCTGATGCAGAATCCCAAACCTTAGAATTTCTTATTAACTATGTCGACCAAGGGGCATCGCCAATGTGTGGTAACTCAATTTGTCAGGATAGAAGATTCTTATACAACTATATGCCAAATCTTGAAAAGTTTTTTCACTATCGCCATATCGATGTTTCGACGTTGAAGGAGCTAGCAGTTCGCTGGAAGCCGAGCATTCTTTCTTCCTCATATAAAAAATCTAGGCACCTCGCTTTGTCTGATGTTTATGACTCTATTGACGAACTAAAACACTATAGAGAGCATTTTATTAACACATAAATTGACTTACTTATCCCCCGCTAAAATTAATTTATTTTTACATGTAACCTCAAAAAGGCCTGATGGATATCATAATCTTCAAACCATTTTTCAGCTTTTAGATTATTGCGATGAGATAAGCCTTGATTATAGAGAGGATGGAATAATCAATCGATTAAGTGGCAATGAAAGCATTCCACAAGATCAAGATCTAGCAATACGCAGCGCCACTATACTGAAAAAAATGACTGGATCAAAAGGTGGCGTAGATATTGGTATAGCTAAAAAAATACCAATGGGAGGAGGCCTAGGAGGCGGGAGTTCAAATGCTGCGACTGTTTTAATTGCTCTAAATAAGCTTTGGAGTCTTAATTTATCTAAAGAAAAGCTAATGCATATTGGTCAAAATCTTGGTGCAGATGTCCCGGTATTTGTTAATTGCCATAGCTCATGGGGCGAAGGTATAGGTGAAATACTTACCCCAATAACCCTGCCTAAATACTTTTATTTAATTGTTTCAATTGACAAACATATATCCACGAAAGAAATTTTCACACACAAAGCATTGACAATGTCTCCAGTACAAAGGAAAATAGCAGACTTTTCAATGGTCTCTAATCCACATAACGACTGCTTAGATGCTGCAATTCATTTGGAAGGTGAGATAGAAGAGGCTTTAACTCATCTAGACTCAACTGAAAACCACCTTGGAATTGCAAGAATGACTGGAAGTGGATGTTGTGTTTTTGTAGCCTTTGAAAAAGAAAAAGATGCATTGATAGCAAATAATAAATTGCCATCACAATGGTTTGGTTTTGTCGCAAAAGCGATTGATAAATCACCATTACATAATTGGGGTGTAGCCAAGTGGTAAGGCATCGGGTTTTGATCCCGTGTACCGATGGTTCGAATCCATCCGCCCCAGCCATCTTTGTATGAATTATCTTCTAAAATAAGGCAAGATTCATGAAGGAAAATATATACCAATTTAAATTTAACCAGCTTGATGGTGAAGAAGTCTCTTTAAGCAAATTTCAAGGCAAGGCGATTTTAGTTGTAAATACTGCAAGTTTCTGTGGACTAACTTATCACTATACTGGACTAGAAAAACTCTACCAAAAGCACAAAGAGAATGGCCTAGTAATAATTGGCTTTCCTTGTAACCAGTTTGGCAAACAAGAGCCTGGAACTGCAGAAGAGATAAAAGATTTTTGTAACTTAAATTATGAGATTTCATTTCCTATGTCTACAAAAGTTGACGTCAATGGTGAAAATGCCCACCCTCTTTTCAAATATTTAAAGAGTGAACTAAAAGGAACATTAAACAATAGCGTCAAATGGAATTTCACGAAATTTCTAATTGACCGTGATGGCATCCCTTTTAAGCGCTTTAGTTCAACTATTGAGCCTGAAGACATTTCTACATCAATAGATAAAATACTATAAATCATCAATTAAATCTTAATTCAAATTCAAAACTATTGTGCTTAGCTCCGTAATTTGTTTGTATAATTGCACCCTACATCAATAAAAGCACAGCCGGATGTCTCTAGAAAGAATAAAAATCTTTAGCGGAAACGCAAACCCTGATCTCTCATCCGAAATTATTTCAAATCTGAACATCAAACAAAGCAAGGCTTTTGTTGGTCAGTTCAGTGATGGTGAGGCTCAAGTTGAAATTCTTGATAATGTTCGTGGATGTGATGTTTTTGTGATTCAGCCAACCTGCGGCCCCTCTACTGCTGAAACCTTAATGGAATTATTAATAATGGTTGATGCACTTAAGCGCTCATCTGCCGGGCGAATCACAGCTGTCGTTCCATATCTAGGCTACTCAAGACAAGACCGACGCTCAAGATTAACTCGCGTTCCAATAACTGCAAAACTTGTCGCTCAAATGATTGAAACATCGGGAGTAGACCGCATACTAACAATGGACTTACACGCAGATCAGATTCAAGGTTTTTTCAATATCCCAATTGATAATATATATGCACTGCCCGTGCTTGTTCAAGATGTTTTAGATCATAACTATGAAGATGTAATTGTGGTGTCTCCAGATGTTGGTGGAGTTGCAAGAGCAAGAGCTGCAGCGAAGAGAATTAATGATGCAGACCTTGCAATTATTGATAAGAGACGACCAGAGCCAAACTTAGTTAAAGTCATGAATGTAATTGGTGAGGTAGAGGGGCGCACTTGTATTATGATTGACGATATGGTTGATACTGCAGGAACTCTTTGCCAAGCGGCTGAAATATTAAAAGAAAAGGGTGCAAAAAAAGTTGTTGCATACGCAACTCACGCAGTTCTTTCTGGCGGCGCTATAGAAAATATATCAAACTCTAAACTAGATGAACTTGTCACAACAAATACAATCCCATTGACAGAAAAAGCAAAAAAATGCAGCAAGATTAGGCAATTATCTATTGCAACAACTCTTGCAGACGTTATTCGACGAATTAGTGACGAACAATCCATCAGTACAATTTTTGCAGATTCAAACTAATCCTGCGCCTCTATAGCGCTGAATTAATGGTAGAAACAATCTACTCTTTTAGGTATAATTTCCTCTCTGTTTTGAAAAAATCAAATTATGAAAACAACTACTGAAGCTCACAAAAAAGCCCTTAATAGTCTTATAACAATTGGAAAAGAACAAGGTTACCTGACTTATTCAGAAATCAATGATCTGTTGCCACAAGATTTATTAACGCCTGAACAGGTAGAGCCAATTGTCACAATTTTAGAAGAGCTTGATATCTTAGTTGCTGATGAAGCGCCTGATGCTGATGAGCTAGTAATGAAATCGGGCGGTAAAGCAGAATCTAGCTCTGCAGAAGTTGCAGTAGCTGCTCTAGCAGCTCTTGATTCAGAATTTGGAAGAACTACTGACCCCGTTAGAATGTATATGCGAGAAATGGGCGTGGTTGAACTTTTAGAGCAAAAAGACGAAGTTCGTATTGCAAAAGAAATTGAAGCAGGCGTCTATCAGATTTTACAAGCAATTTCTCTTTACCCTGAAATCTCTGACTACTTCTTCAAGGCATACACAAGACTAGAAGAAGGTAAATGCAAGATGACTGATGTTGTTATTGGATACCAAGGTGATGCTGAAGAATTTGAAGAAAAACAAGTACTTATAAAGGAAAAGCAAGCGCTTCTGGATGAGAAACAGGCCCAGCTTGATGCAATGGAGACCGACGAACTTTCAGAAGAGATTGATGAGGATGAAGAAGAAGATTTTGATGAGTTAGAATATACAGGGCCTGATGAAGGGATGGTATATGAGCGCTTTGATAAAATACAAAAATCTCATAATAGCTACGTTAAATCCTTTGAAAAGAATGGTTATCTTGATGATAAAACTGTTAAAGCTAGACAAAAATTTTCTAGCTGTATATCAGAACTAAGACTCGCACCAAAACTTGTTAGCACAATGATGGAGCTTGTCTCAAGTCGAGTGGACAAGGTTAAGAAAGAGGAGAAACTTATACGCCAAGCGTGTCTTGATGCTGGCATGAGCTCAGAGCTTTTTTATGCATCATTTCCAGGAAATGAAACTAATTTTGATTGGCTCAAATCTATTGATCTTGATAAGGCAACCTTAAAATCATTAGAAATAAGTGGAAAAGAAATTTATTATTCACAAAAGAGCCTTTTAGAGCACGAAGAGGCAATGAAGCTAACAGTTGCAGAGCTTAAAGAAATAAACAAAAAACTTCGCAAAGGCGACAGGAAAGCTAAGGTAGCTAAAAGTCAAATGATTGAGGCAAATTTAAGACTTGTAATTTCGATTGCAAAAAAATATGCAAATCGTGGCCTACAATTCCTAGATCTTATCCAAGAGGGTAATGTAGGCTTAATGAAGGCGGTAGATAAATTTGAATATCGAAGAGGTTATAAGTTTTCAACCTATGCGACATGGTGGATTCGTCAAGCAATTACTAGGTCAATTGCCGATCAAGCGCGTACTATCCGTATTCCAGTTCACATGATTGAAACCATTAACAAACTAAATCGAGTAAGACGCCAGCTTCTTCAAAGGTTTGGCCGAGAAGCTACTCCAGAAGAACTTTCTGTCGAGATGGAATTACCAGAATATAAAATCAATAAAATACTTAAAATCGCTAAAGAGCCATTATCAATGGAGAACCCTGTTGGTGATGATGAAGACTCTACAATTGGTGATTTTATTGAAGATACAAACCTTTCCTCGCCTGTTGAAGTTACAACTCGTGAAAGCCTTAAAGAAACAACTGGTGATCTTTTAGCTAATTTATCACCTCGAGAGGCAAAAGTTTTGAAAATGAGATTTGGAATAGACATGAGCACAGACCATACTCTTGAAGAAGTGGGTAGACAGTTTGATGTTACTCGTGAAAGGATTCGACAAATTGAAGCAAAGGCACTTAGAAAGCTAAGACACCCTTCTCGTGCTCACAAACTTCAAAGTTTTTTAGAATAGCTCTTCTACGGGCCTATAGCTCAGTTGGTTAGAGCACTCGACTCATAATCGATTGGTCCTTGGTTCAAGTCCAAGTAGGCCCACCATATATATAAAAACCTAGTTTATCACTAGGTTTTTTGTTGTGCAAATTAAAAGTTGTTATCATCAAGATATACAGGCTCAATAACTGATTCGCTAATAACACCATTATCATTTCTAATACTATAAGCCTTTGCATTTGATAAGGACGATACACAACGATCTAACTTTCCATCTATAAAATGTGCGGCAACCCCATCATCACAAGCAATACCTGGCTTCATAGAGCCATTTAGAATAGCCTTATGATACTCAGGCCTCCTTTGAACCTCACTATCAAAATGTGGGCAATTACTGCCTGAAAGAAAGCCCAAACAATCTAAAGGAAGCAACTTGCCAGTCTTTGAATCCGTCAAGCCTTGTTCAAACCAGCAAATTGAACCCGCACTAAGTCCAGCCATTATTGCGCCATTACACCAAGCCTCATACAAAAATTTATCAAGCCCCCACTCTTTCCAAAGAACCAAAAGGTTTCTTGTATTACCGCCACCAACATAAAAAATATCTTTTTCTAAAACAAAGTCTCTTAAGTCTCCTTCTGGTGGGCTAAATAAAGATAAGTGACTTGTTTCACAATTAAGCTTTTTATATGAAGAATAAAAGCGTTTTTTGTAACTCTCATCATCTCCACTTGCCGTTGGTATAAAGCAAACTTTAGGATTTTTTTTGTTAGTCAATGACAACAAGTACTTATCCAATTTAAGATTCTCTGGCTTTGAAGTAAATCCACCACCACCCATCGTTAATACGTGTTTTTTCATATTCTTATCTTCTTATTATTGTTTAAATAAATTTTACTTAAGATATCTTACGAGTAAAAAATAATTGCAACTGTCAATGATATAATTTGCCATATGCCAGCCAAAATTCTTTCGCAGCTAATCTCTCTTACTATGGAAGTAGGCGAAATTATTATGTCTCATCGCAAAAACGCAGGAAACTTTAGCATTAAGTCTGACAATACCCCTGTAACTCAGGCAGATAAAGCATCTAATGAGTTAATTATAAACACTTTAAAAAAACTAACCCCCAACATACCAATACTATCTGAAGAGTCATCTAACATTCCCTTTTCTATTCGAAAATCTTGGGATGAATACTGGTTAATTGACCCTTTAGATGGAACTCGGGACTTTATAGATGGGTCGCCAGACTTTTGTATAAGTATTGCTCTTATTCGTAACCATTACCCAGATTTTGGCTTAATCTATTCGCCATTTCACAAAGTCCACTACTATCGACTGCCAGATCAATCATCAATGAAGATGATTGACAAAATGAGTCATAAAATTTCTACAAAAAAACCTAAGAGATCAGAAAAAATCGTCGTAGGAAGATACTCGAATAAAAATAAGCCCCTTAAAAATCATCTCAATTCTAAAACAAATTTTGAAACTTTTAAACTCGGAAGCGCACTTAAATTTTGTTTGATTGCAGAAGGAGTTTATGATTGCTATCCTAAATTTGGCAGATGTTCTGAATGGGACACTGCAGCTGGAGTATATATTCTCGAAGGGGCTGGAGGCACAGTTCTCGATTTGAATAATAAGCCTTTAACTTATAATTTAAAAGAAGACACTCTAAGTCCAGCCTTTAGAGCAGTTGGGTATCAAGAGAATCTCAAAGATAAATCAACCGAAGTAATATCTTTTGTAACTGAGCCAATTGAAATATAATCAACTCCAGTTTTTGCATAGCTAACAATATTTTCTTCGTTCACTCCGCCTGAAGCCTCAATTGGATATATGCCTTGTGCAATTTTGACAGCCTCCCTGAGATCGATAAGACTAAAGTTATCACAAAGAACTCTCGTTATTCCTTTTATTGACAGCGCAGAACGAAGCTGGCCCATAGTCTCTACTTCAACAACAATTGGTGTATCTGGATATTGCTTAAGTGCTTTATTGATAGATTTATCAAGTGAGCCAATCGATAAAATATGGTTTTCTTTAAGCATAATGCAGTCATAAAGACCCATCCTATGATTCACCCCACCGCCACATTTAACAGCATATTTTTGCGCACTTCTTAGGCCTGGTATTGTTTTTCTTGTATCAAGTAATTGTGCTTTTGTTTCACTTATGAGGCTAACAAGATAGTTTGTTTTGGTTGAAGTGCCACTTAGAATTTGCAAAAAATTAAGTGCCGTTCTTTCCGCAGTAATGATTGCTCGAGATTTTCCTTTAATGTTGCAAATCACTTCGCCAGGCTTAGCTTCAGAGCCATCCTTCAAATTCCATTTTATTTGCACACCTGGGTCAAGAGATAAGAAGCATAAGTCAAAATATTCTGTTCCACATATAATCGCGCGGTCTCTACAAATTATTTCAGCATTTATTATGACGTCATCAAGAAGGCTTGAAGATAAGTCTCCCGATCCCATATCTTCTGAAAGAGCTAGCTCAACTATTTTATTTAACTCTTTATCCATGCAAAAACTCAATAATTGCTTCGGCAGATTTAACGCTAGCTTTTTGGTTTAAAAGACTATGAATTTTTTCTAACTCTTTAACTAGATTCGTATTATCAGATTCAATCAATTTCATAGCATGATCAGAAATATTTTGACCAGTTACATCATTTTGAATTAACTCAGGAACGATGTCTCGCCCTAATATCTTGTTTGGCAGTGAAATATTTTTAGTATTTAGTAGACGCTTAACAATTTGATAGCTCACCTTCGAAAGTTTATAAACAACAACCATTGGCACTGCAAGAAGGGCTACCTCAAGAGTAGCAGTTCCAGAGGCAACAATAACTAGATCAGAATTTTTAATCTTCTCATGCGCGTCGCCAACACTTAGAATAATATCTAGTCCTTGAAGTTTATCTTCAACCCAATCCTTTAGATGTTCATTTGCAAGTGACAAACTAAATTGGATCTGAGGGTCTTTTTTATGCATCAAATGAACAGCAGATAATAATTCAGGCAATAGAGTTTTAATTTCAGCCTCTCTTGATCCTGGCATTAATAAAATTTGTTTATTTGGAGTATGCTTTTTCCTAGGTTTTAATTTTTCAGCCAATGGATGGCCAACGAACACAGCTTTTTGGTTGTGGGTGAGATAAAAATCTACCTCAAATGGAAAAAGACACAGCATTAAGTCGGTTGACTTTTTAATCTTTTTTATTCGTTTTGCTCGCCATGCCCATACTGAAGGACTAACAAAATGAATCGTTTTAACTCCATTTCCCTTAAGCTTTCTCTCAATCTTAAAATTAAAATCAGGGGAGTCGACCCCAATAAAGACATCAGGCCTGTTGGAGGAGTAGTATCGAATCATAGCTCGCCTAAGACTCAACACTGAAGGCAATTTCCTTAAAACTTCACTAAAGCCCATCACGTTGACTTGGTCAGTGTGCCATAACCTTTTGCAGCCAGCTTCAGTCATCTTATCGCCCACTAAGCCTTCTATTTCATAATCTGGCTGATATGATTTCAATACACTCACTAGAGATGATGCGATAAGATCACCAGAAGTTTCTGCAGCGCTGATGGCAATTTTCATTTTATCTCAACATTAACAGGGTTTATATAAAAGCTTTTTGAATCCTTATGATCTTGGTAGAATAATATCTGGGTTATCTTCAAAGGGCCTATAAATAACCATCACTCCCCCAATCACTTGTATTAGTTCAGCCTTCGAGAGTTCTATAATTTTATTAATAATTTTTAGCTTTTCCTCTCGATCACTAATTCTTAGCTTGATTTTAATCAATTCATGTTTTAGCATTGTTGATTCCATTTCAGCAAGTACTGACTCACTCAGGCCATGCTGACCAATCATCACAAAAGGTTTTAAATCATGCGCCATAGAGCGCAAATATTTTTTCTGGTTGTTAGTTAATTTCATCTTTTAATATCATCTCATTTTTAAAAAGCGATTCAATAGTTTCTCTCTTACGCACTAATTGATGTCTTGAGCCATCAACCATGACCTCTGCAACTCTTGGCCTAGAGTTGTAGTTAGAACTTAAAACAAATCCATATGCACCGGCGGTCATCATTGCAATATAGTCTCCCTGCTCAAGGGTAAGGCTTCTATTCTTTGCCAAAAAATCTGCAGTCTCGCATACAGGCCCAACTAGATCCCATGAATCACTTATGCCTTTTGAATTATCTTCAATTGTAACTGCCTGATGATAAGAGCCGTAAAGAGCGGGTCGAAGTAAATCATTCATTGCACCATCGACAATAGCAAAAGATTTCAATTCATTCTGTTTTAAATACTCAACTTTAGTGACAAAGATCCCTGCATTACCTACAATCGAACGACCAGGCTCTACCATAATTTTCAAATCACCGGCTTTTTGAATTACAGACTGTATATAGTCATTAATACTAATAGTTGCTTCTTTGTCATAAGTAACGCCTACCCCACCACCAATATCTATATGCTTTAAAGAAATTTGTTCCTCTTTGAGCCTTATTATTAGCTCCAAAGCTTTATCAAGGGCTTCTAAAAAAGGTGAAATATCTGTAATTTGAGATCCAATATGATAGTCTAGGCCAAAGACTTCAAGATGGCTTGAGAGGCTTGCCTTTTTATACAAAGACAAAGCTAAATCAACTCCAACTCCAAACTTATTTTCGGTTAAGCCTGTCGAGATATATGGATGAGTCTTTGCATCTACATTCGGATTCACACGAATTGATATTGGTGCATTCATTTTTATTGACGCAGCAACAGATTCAATTCGATCTAACTCTGCTTCAGATTCAACATTAAAGCAGTAAATACCATATTCAAGAGCTTTATGAATCGAATTCTCTGTTTTAGCGACTCCAGAGAATACACATTTTTTTGGATCGCCGCCTGCAGCAATTACTCTTTCGAGCTCACCAATTGATACTATGTCAAACCCAGAGCCTAAGTTCGCAAGAACATTTAACACTGCCAAATTTGAATTGGCCTTTACGGCATAACAAATTAAATGAGGATGCGCGCCAAAGGAGTCCTCAAACTGTTGCCAGTTAAACTCTATTTGACTTTTAGAGTAAATGTAAAGGGGTGACCCATACGCGCCCATTAAGTCTGAAACAGGAACAGACTCGGCGTGCAATACTTTATTTTGAAAATAGAATGAATTCAATTAATTATATGACTAGTCGGCACTAGAAGTTGACTCTCCAGAATCTATCTGGCTAACTTCAGTAGTAGTTAAATCACCCATTCTGCCACATGCAGACAAAGTGAATACAAACGCTATCAATACAACAAATTTAAATAGATTTTTCATGGGGCCTCAGATGCTTTCTTCAATAGTACTATTTTACACAAAGGCTTTAAGCTGTTGTATAAACAAATCCCTAGGCATTTTAAAGGCGCCTAAACTTTCTAAATGTTTATTCTCAACTTGGCAATCAATTAATTGGTATAGGTTTTGCTGAAGTAAATAAGCAAAAGCAACTTTTGATGCATTACTAACTAAAGAGAACATAGATTCACCAAAAAAAACGCCCCCCAAAGCAACGCCATACAACCCACCAACAAGCTGACCATTTTCGTACACCTCATATGAGTGAGCATACCCAGCATCATGAAGCCTACAATAAGCCTCAACCATCTCATCATTTATCCATGTACCAGACTGGCCTGGCCTTGCTATTTTTTGACATTGAATAATGACATTTTTAAAGGAAGTATCAATAAAAATATCGAATTTAGAGGATTGAATAACCTTTCTTAAGCTCTTTGAAAGATGAAATTTGCTAGGTGTAATAACCATTCTGGGGTCAGGCGAATACCAAAGTATAGGCTCATCCTTGCCATACCATGGGAAGATTCCTAGTGAATAAGCTTTCAGTAATCTTTCAACGGATAAATTACCACCAATTGCAATCAGGCCGTTAGGCTCTGTTAGAGCAAGACTTAGTTTTGGAAATTCAGAGTTGTTCTCATCAAGCCAAAAAGAAGGTGGTATTTCAGTCACCCTTTATCGACCTCGAATAATCTCTCTTGCCATATACAAAGCAAGTATGCTTCGGGCTTCCGTTAAATCTTCATTATAAGTAAGCGTTTCTAGTTCAGATAGCTTATGAGGGACAATCTCTAGAGGTTCTGGCTCATCTCCTTCCGCCGATTCCTCATAAAGATCTTCAGCAAGAACAATATGAGTTTCATTTGATTGATAGCCTGGAGCAAGAGTAATGGTTTTTAGAAAGGTAAGTTTACGAGCGCCATAACCAATCTCTTCTTTTAACTCCCTTCCAGCAGCCTCAATAGGGGTTTCACCCTTATCAATCTTGCCTTTTGTCAGACCTAACTCATATCGCTCAGTCCCGCCAGAAAATTCATAAATCATTAGAACGGTATCATCATCAAGCATCGGGACTACCAAAACAGCCCCATTTCCTCTAGACATTAACCTTTCATAAACTCGAGTTGCACCATTTGAAAACTCAACGTCCATAGACTCAAGATTAAAAATTCGACTCTGGGCAACTGTATGAATATTTGTTAGTTTAGGCTTTTTTCGCATCGTGATATTATGCCATTGGTTGGGCGCTATTTTATTAACAAAGAAAAAATTAAGTAATTATTTATTCAATTGATCAAACAACATTAAAGCTGAAGTATCACTATAAGAATGGCCTTTATCCATTAAATTAACGTATCGATCGAATACTTCCTTAGTGAATCCTAAATTTGAATTATTGGTGCTGGATTGATCTATACAATAGCCCAAATCTTTTACCATCCACTTAATTGCAAAGCCAAAATCAAACTCCCTTTGATGCATTGTTTCTGCTCGATTAACCATTTGCCAAGATTGGGCAGCCCCTCCAGAGATTGCAGATAGTAAGCTATCCATATCAAGATTTTCGGCTTCTGCAAATAACAAACCTTCAGACAATCCTTGCAGCAAACCTGCAATACAAATCTGGTTTACCATTTTCGCAAGCTGACCCTTTCCAGACTCCCCCATATAAGTCACATTTTTTGAATAAGTTTTTATGAGCTCGTTTGACTCTTCTAGAATTGCATTACTTCCTCCTGCCATGACGCTGAGAACTCCATTTATTGCACCTGCCTCTCCGCCACTAACAGGAGCGTCTATAAACGAAACCCCTTTTGCAGTTAATGATTCATTTAAATGCTTAGCTAATTTATAAGACGTTGTTGTATGGTCAATAAAGATTGATCCTTTTTTAAGATGTGTAATCATTCCTTGGTCAGAAAATACAATTTCCATCATATCCTCATCTTTTCCAGTACATGTAACAACAAAATCGGCATCCATTACCACCTCTTTAATTGAGTTAGAGACTTCTCCCTCATACTCCTTACTCCATTCAGTAGCCTTTTGAGAAGATCGGTTATATACTCTTAAATTAAATAGGTTTGATTTAGATAAATGGCCTGCCATTGGGTAACCCATAGTTCCAAGACCAATAAATGCTACAATTTTCTTTATACTCATTAGATTCCTTAATTCTTGATTGATGTCATAAATCAGATTATACGACAATGCGTTTTAAACATATAATCAGATGTAGTAAATATTTGTCCTTAAAAAACACTTCTAATATAAATTAACCCGATTTTTATGAAAAACCCAGATTATTGGCAAGACTCACTTCAATATTTAACTAGCGCTGACAAAACACTAGGTGATGTTATTAGCCAGCATAAAGATTACTCTATAACCTCTCGGGGAGAGGCATACGAAACGTTGCTTCGCGCGATAGTTGGCCAGCAAATATCTGTAAAGGCCGCAGCGAGTGTTTGGAATAAAATAGTTGATTTAATTAAAATTATTGAGCCCAATAAAGTTCTGTCAACAAGCAAAGAAAAATTAAAACTTTGCGGCTTATCAAAACAAAAAACGCAATACATTCTTAATATTTCTGAACACTTTAAAATCAATAATATTATTGATGACACATACTGGGAAGAGCGAACTTATCTTAGTGTCTATGAAGAGCTAATTACTATTAAAGGAATTGGGCCATGGACTGCAGAAATGTTTGGTATGTTTTACTTATTAGAAAAAGACATTTTCCCATTAAAAGATGTAGGGATTCTAAGAGCTATGTATCAACTTTATAACAATGGTGAAAGAATTGATATAGATAAAATTGTGAAAATTTCAGATACTTGGAAGCCCTATAGATCGGTTGCATGTTGGTTTTTATGGAGATCTATTGATAGTGAAGAAGTGCTCTACTGAGACTCTAATGCCACAACAATTAAATCACCCATTTCTTCAGTTCCAACTACTTTATCTCCAGCGGCAGCAATGTCTTTTGTTCTATAGCCTTTATCCAATACAACGCTAACAGCTGAATTAATTTTATCTGCCAACTCTTCCTGATTTAGCGAGTACCTAAGCATCATTGAAACAGATAATATCGTTGCCAATGGATTAGCAATATCTTGGCCAGCTATGTCCGGGGCAGAGCCATGGATAGGCTCATACATTCCAAAATTATTTTTATCAAGTGACGCAGATGGAAGCATGCCAATTGACCCAGTAAGCATTGCTGCGCAGTCAGATAAAACATCTCCAAAAAGATTACTAGTGACCATAACATCAAACTGCTTAGGGTCCCTTACAAGCTGCATTGCAGCATTATCAACATACATATGAGAAAGTGCAACATCAGGATAGCTGACTGAAACCTCTTCCATGACCTCTCTCCAAAGCTCACAAACTTCAAGAACATTCGCTTTATCAACAGAGCAAACTCGCTTTCCTCTTTTTTGAGCAATCTGAAAAGCAGAGTGGCCAATACGAGCTATTTCGGATTCATAGTAGGTCGCTGAGTTTATTCCAAAGCGCTCTCCATCTCTAATTTCAACTCCTCTTGGCTTGCCGAAATATATACCGCCAACGAGCTCACGTACAATCATTAGATCTAGTCCTGAAACAATTTCAGTTTTAAGACTCGATGCATTTGCTAATTGTGGGTAGAGAATAGCAGGCCTTAAATTAGAAAATAAGTCGAGCTCTGATCGAATGCCTAATAGTCCGCGTTCTGGCCTTAGATCTCTTTCTAGTGACTCCCATTTTGGCCCCCCAACTGCTCCTAATAATATTGAGTCACAGCTCTTAGCAACTTTTATAGTTTCATCTGGAAGAGGTGATCCCGTTTCGTCGTATGCAACTCCACCTATAAGCCCATTCACAAGGGTCATTCCCATTTCATGATTGGCATTTAATGAGTTGATTACCTTGACCGCTTGATCTACAATTTCTGTACCAATACCATCACCGGGAAGAATTAATATTTTTGACATATGTTTATTAGAATTTAAAAAATTTAATTAATGTATTTTACGCTGGCTCAATTGCAATGAATTTACATTTCAACCATATCAAAATCTTCCTTGCCAGATCCACAAACAGGGCAAACCCAGTCAGCAGGTATATTTTTCCAAGCTGTGCCTGGGTCAATTCCTTCATCAGGAGCTCCCTTGCTCTCATCATAAATCCAGCCACACATATTACATTTATATTTTTTCATAACGATTATTAAGAAGCAGAAGAGCTCTTAAAGTTGCCCTGCACTAAAATGAAATTAAAAAAATAATTATACATTTTGTTGGTGATTAATTGATAATCATAGTTAGAACAAATATGACTTGTACTCATATTAATTAGATAATCCAGTATAAAATATCGCCATGCTCAAAATTTATAATACGCTTACTAATCAAAAAGAAGACTTTCTTCCTATTGACCCAAACAATATTGGAATTTACGTGTGTGGAATGACTGTTTATGATTTTTGTCATATGGGTCATGCTAGGGTATTGGTTATGTTTGATGTTATTACCCGCCATATGAGACGGAACTATCCAAATGTTAAATATATAAGAAACATTACTGATATTGACGACAAAATTATTAGCCGGGCAATAGAAAATAATGAAGATATCTACTCTCTAACAAATCGATTTATCGATGCTATGCATGAAGATGAAAAGGCCCTAGGTGTTCTTAGTCCTGACATTGAGCCGCGAGCTACTGACTCAATTGATCAGATGATAGATATGATTGAATCACTTTCAAAGCAAGGTCTTGCTTACCAAGGCAAAAATGGTGATGTTTTTTATTCTGTCAGAAAATTTAAAGATTACGGTAAGCTCTCGGGAAAAAATTTAGACGACCTTGTGGCTGGAGCTCGCGTAGATATTGAGAGTAATAAGCAAGATCCTCTTGATTTTGTTCTCTGGAAAAAAGCAAAGCCAAATGAACCTAAATGGCCATCACCATGGGGAGAAGGAAGGCCAGGCTGGCACATAGAATGCTCGGCAATGTCCACTCATTTCATATCGAATCATTTTGACATTCATGGCGGCGGCATGGACTTAACATTTCCTCATCATGAAAATGAAATAGCTCAATCAGAGGGTGCCAATAATTGCAAGTTTGTCAATACTTGGATGCACGTTGGCTTCGTGAACATTAATGATGAAAAAATGAGCAAATCACTTAAAAACTTCTTTACGATCCGTGGTGTTTTAGATAAATATGATGGTGAAACTCTGCGATATTTTCTTATAAGTAGTCATTATCGCTCCCCACTAAATTTTAGCGACACTAACATTGAAAGCGCAAAGTCTGCATTAAAAAGACTCTATACTGCAACAAAAGGTTTCTCTTCTGGTGAAAAAATAGACGCCCAATCAGGTAAGGTTTTTGATTATGAAGATAGATTTAATGCCGCATTAAATGATGACTTTAATACCCCCATTGCATTAAGTATATTATTTGAAATTGCTAAGCAAGTAAATATTGAGCGCTCAAAGAGCGCTGAGCAAGCTGCAACTTTAGCTCAACTACTAAAAAAATTAGGAAATTACCTAGGTATTCTTGAATACGATGCAGATAAGTATCTTCAACAAGGATCAGAGTTATCAGAAGCTGAAGTTGCTAAAAAAATAAACCAGAGAGAAGAGGCTAGGGCTACAAAAAACTTTGCAATGTCGGATCAGATTCGTGATGAACTTTTAACACTTGGAATTATTCTTGAAGATAGTATAGATGGCACATCCTGGCGAAGAAAATAAACTAAATTCTTATGTTGATTGGAATCAAATTGATACCATTTTGCTTGATTTAGATGGGACGCTCTTAGATTTAAATTTTGACCTACATTTCTGGCTTAAATACCTCCCAAAAGTTTATTCTGAAAAGCATAATGTTAGCTTCGAGGACTCAAAAAACCTAATAATTTCAATGCTTGACTCTCAAGAGGGCAAGTTAAATTGGTATTGTCTAGATTATTGGGAGGAAAAACTAGATTTCGACATCATGAAGTTGAAAGGCGATATTTCACACTTAATTCAAGTTCATAATCATGTTCTAAATTTCCTTAATACAGCAAAAGAGAAAGAAAAACGTATTTACTTAGTAACTAACGCTCATCGAAAAGGCATTGCACTAAAAATGCAGATGTCAAAACTGCAAGGCTACTTTGATCAAATTATCTCTTCCCATGACTTTGGAGTTATAAAGCAAGAACAACAGTTTTGGGAGCAACTGACTAATGTAATTGAATTTGACAAGGAAAGAACAATTTTTTTTGATGATTCACTAGATGTTTTAGAGTCCGCTTCAAAATTTAAAATTAAGAATATAATTGCAATAAATAAGCCAAGTAGCATGATTGATAAAAAAGTAGTTCCTGGTTTTATTAATATTGAGAATTTTCTGGAAGTAATGCCTTAAAAAGCACTCTTAACAGCTACTAATTAATAATGAAACAAATTGACACAAATTCTTAATTTTCTCACTTTAAAATTATATTTCTTTAAATGTACTTTGTATTAATATAATTAAACTGTGCTATAGATTTATTGCAGGCTATATATACATCAAATGTTATACTTCTAACTTGTTAGAAGAGAATTTTATAGAGGTTTTTTAGTGCTACATCCTAAAATCAACCTCCTTTTTATTTCAACTACAAACTAACAATATAATATTATGAAAAATGCTTTTTATGCCCAATCTGGAGGAGTTACAGCAGTAATTAATGCTTCGGCTAGTGGTGTTATTGAAACTGCTCGTAAACATCCAGATAAAATTGGCACTGTATATGCAGGTGAGAATGGAATCATTGGCGCCTTAACTGAGAATCTGATTGATACATCACTTGAAACCGATGCAGATATAGCTGCACTTAATCATACACCTTCGGGCGGATTTGGATCTTGTCGCTATAAAATGAAATCTCTTGAAGCAAATAGAGTTGAATATGAGCGCTTAATTGAAGTTTTTAAGGCTCATAACATAGGTTATTTTTTTTATAATGGCGGTGGTGACTCAGCAGATACTTGCCTAAAAGTCTCTCAACTCTCTGAAAGCATGGGATTTCCAATACAAGCAATCCATATCCCTAAAACTGTTGATAATGACCTGCCTGTAACTGATAATTGCCCTGGTTTTGGCTCGGTTGCAAAGTACATTGCTGTCTCTACGATGGAGGCGAGCTTTGATGTTGCCTCAATGGCTGCGACCTCAACCAAAATTTTTGTACTTGAGGTCATGGGGCGTCATGCTGGTTGGATAGCAGCTGCTGGAGGACTTGTTGATTCATCTATTCCTGTTGTTATTCTCTTTCCCGAAATAGATTTTAATGAAGAAAAATTCCTAGCAAAGGTTGATAAAAATGTAAAAGAGTTTGGTTACTGCACTATTGTTGTTTCTGAAGGAACAAAGTGGCCTAACGGAAAATTCCTGGCTGAGCAAGGGACGCGCGATGACTTTGGCCATGCTCAATTGGGTGGCGCTGCCCCCGTTGTTGCCAATATAATAAAAAAAGCCTTAGGTTATAAATTTCACTGGGCAGTAGCAGACTATCTTCAGCGATCGGCCCGCCACTTAGCCTCTAATTCAGATGTTGAACAGGCTTATGCACTTGGCAAAGCTGCAGTTGAAATGGCGCTAGCTGGAAAGAATTCAATTATGCCTGCAATTATTAGAACATCCAACAATCCCTATACATGGGAAATAGGTTATGGTGAATTAAAAGATATTGCAAATGTTGAAAAAATGATGCCAAAAAATTATATATCGGACGATGGATTTTCAATAACTAATTCATGTCGCGAATATTTACTTCCACTTATTGAAGGTGAGAACTATCCACCGTATAATAATGGGTTACCCGATTATGTCGTCATGAAAAAAACCAAAATTGAGAAAAAACTTCCACCTTTTGAAATTTAAATAAAAGCTCGTATGAATATTATATTATTAGGACCGCCAGGCGCTGGAAAAGGCACTCAAGCGTCTCACATTTGTGAAAAATTTAATATACCACAGATTTCTACTGGAGATATGTTGCGAGCAGCAGTAAATACAGGTACTTCTATTGGGATAGAAGCCAAAAAAACTATTGACGCAGGCAACCTTGTCTCTGACGAGATAATCATTGCTTTAGTCAAAGAAAGAATTCAATCGCCAGACTGTAGCAACGGTTATTTGCTCGATGGATTTCCTAGAACCATTACTCAAGCCAATGCACTTAAACAACAAGGCATAACGATTGACTATATTGTTGAGGTTAAAGTTCCAGATGATGACATAGTAGTAAGAATGTCTGGTCGTCGTGTCCATTTGCCCTCAGGAAGGACATATCATATTGCCTTCAACCCGCCAAAAGAAGAAGGCAAGGACAACTTAACCGGCGAAGATTTAATTCAGCGCGTTGATGATGATGAAAATATTGTTAGAGGGCGTTTAAAAATTTACCACAAGCAAACTGAGCCTCTAGTTAAATACTATCGTGATGATGCAAAAGTAGCTACTTCAGGCTCAAAATTTATAGCTATAAGTGGTGTTGGCTCACTTGATGCAGTTAAGGATAGAATTACATCAGCACTAATTAGTTAAATTATAAGTTTTCTAGAGGTCGATTTTAAACTTTACTCGTTTAGTTCCATCCTCAGAACCCTTAACAATTACTTTATCGTTGTTGATGTCATACGTTAGCGTGTCACCACTGAATGAGTCAAATCCTTGAATTAAATAGGCGTTTCCAACTAAAAAAATCATACCTTCATTTACATCATAGGTGATTAATGTTGCTGTTGCCTCTATAAAGCGCGCCTGATTTTCTTGACTTTGAATGTACTTGGCAGGATTATCTAGAGTGCCTGTTGCTTTCATCGTTTCAACGCCCCCTGCATTAGTTTGCACCTGGATCAGCTCTGCAGTCATCAGAAGTGAGCCCTGTCTAACTTCAGCATTGCCACTAAACTCATTAAAACCTGACGTCTCATCAACTATTACAGATTCTGCTTCAATTTCTATGGGCTGCTTTGCATCTTCCGAAAGTGCAAAAGCAAATGTCGTGAAAAATATGGTAGTTAATAAAATAATTTTATTCATAAACAGCTACAACCTTATTCATTAATTCAAGTTTCTTTGTAACAGCATCATAATGCATTTTTTTTGCCTTTATGTCAACACTATTTGATTTAAAGTGGGAAGATGAATTAGATTTTAAGACTTCGCCATCATTGGATTGATCAATTAAAAGATTAGAGCTATTAAGGGTACTTCCAGAGCTATTCAAAACCTCTACTTTGCCTAGAAGCTTAATAAGCCTTAAATTCATATCTATATCAATACCACTGTCCGCATTAACAATAGTATCTTTTGACTGGTAAACTGTCGCCTCTTTACTTTTATAAATTTTTTCACCTGCATTATGGCTAGTATATAAATTCATTGTGTCTATCGTCACTCCGGAGTCTTCAAGAATCTTAACAACACCATTTAAATACATAGTATCACTTTCAATACTCATTTCCATGCCTTCAGAAATGATTCTTGCCGTTTCACCCAAATATGTCACCTCTTTATTGCTCTTAATTTTCCCGCTATTTGTAAGAACTATTAAAGACTCGGTATCAAGCTCATGGGAGACACCTGTTTTGGTTTGAATGTTGACTTCACCATTAAAAAACATCTCGCCTGATTTAAGCATTTCAGCACGATTTGATGTTAATACAAGACCTTCTTTTTGTGCTTCATTAAATGTTTTAACCTCTACATCAAGAAGTTGAACTGGGGAATTTTTATAACTATAGTATGTTGTGGCTTGTATTGAATGCAAAAGAACTTGGTCTTTTGAATATTCCTTAAGGAGAAAATTATCTATTTTTTCAAGATAAGCTGTTTCTTTAGATTCTTCATTAATGGATACTAATTGTTCTATAGGTTTTTGGAAGGCCAAAAGCTTTAAAAAATTATCTTGAAACACCCATAGAATGACTACCAAGACTATAATGAATACTATAAATGATTGAATTTTCTTAGTTTGAAAAAGTGCCATGATATGTTAAATCAAAGAATAAAAGGTCTGTACGGAATTACCCCAGACAAAGACCTGAATATCAGCCTTATTGAGAGTGCAATTAAAAAACATAAAGTAAATATTCTCCAATACCGCCGTAAAAATCAAGATGAAAAACGTAAGCTAGATGAGGCAACACAGTTGCTAGAGCTATGTCTACAACATAATACTTTATTTATAGTCAATGATGATGTCAACCTTTGCAAGAAAATTAGTGCTGACGGAGTTCACTTAGGTCAAAATGATGTCGATGTAAATTCTGCAAGAAGCCAGCTTGGCGAGAAATTTATTATTGGGGTCTCCTGCTATAATAATCTTGAACTTGCTGTAGAAGCTGAAAATAATGGAGCAGATTATATTGCTTTAGGGGCTATTTTTAAATCTACTACTAAGCCAAATGCTGCCAGTTGTTCGCTATCAACAATTCAAAATATCCGAAAAAAAATTAACATTCCTATTGTTGGTATAGGTGGAATTACTTTTGAAAATCAACAAAGTGCATTAGATGCAGGCTGCAACTCTATAGCAATGATAGAGGGTCTTTTTGGTCACTAAATCTAGAATTATTTTTATAGTTATAGCCACCTTTTAAGCCTTTTTTTGAGACCACAAACTGCCACAAATGATTTTTTCTAGAGCGAAAAGCAGCAGCACACATTAGTAAATAGTACTCCCACATTCTCTTAAATCTTTCATCATATGTCCCGGTCAATATGTCGAAGTTTTTTTGAAAATTTTCATGCCATGCCATTAAAGTTGCGTCATAATCTTGGCCAAAATTATGCCAATCTTCAATAACAAATAAACCTTCGATGGATTCGCAAATTTGACTGGAAGATGGAGTCATGCCATTTGGAAAAATATACTTATTAATCCATGGGTCCGTTGCACGGCCTGGGTTGTTTCTTCCAATAGTGTGCAATAAAAATAGCCCGTCATCTTTTAAGCACCTATTTACAACTTCCATGTAATTTCTATAATTTTTATAACCAACATGCTCAAACATTCCTATTGAAACTATACAATCATATTTTTTATTGAGTTCGCGGTAATCTTTTAATTCGAACGACACATCAAGGCCTTCACAAGATTTTTTTGCATAACTCACTTGTTCTTTTGATATGGTCACGCCATGAACACTTACCCCATAATTTTCAGCAGCATATTTTGCAAAACTACCCCACCCACAACCAATCTCAAGAACACTCATTCCAGGCTTGAGGTGGAGTTTTCTACAAATTAAATCTAACTTATTGATTTGAGCTTGCTCCAGATTCTTTGCTTTCCTCCAATATCCACAAGAATAATTCATTTTCTCATCGAGCATTAATGAAAATAAATCGTTGCCAATATCATAATGCTCCCTTCCAACTATATAAGATCTTTTTTTTGTTTGGGCATTGAACATGAAGGCTCTAGCTACATTCATTAAAAAATAAAGGCTGGTTATTTTGACTTGTTTATCTATTCGACCACTCAGTAACTTATCTCCAAATTGATCTAATGACTCACAATCCCACCATCCATCCATATAGCTCTCACCAAGCGCCAAAGATCCTCCGCTTAGAACACGTGCATAGAATAAATCATTGTTAATTTGTGGATCCCACGAGCGGGTTCCATTGATTTGAATATCAACGGAATTAAATAACTTACCAACTGTTTTTTTAAAGTCAGTCAAATATAAAAATACTTCAGTTTTTTATTGAAATATTATCTTACCATAGAAATAATTATTTTGGAAATTGTGAATTAGTTTTGAATTTTAATCAGACAAATTATTCTTTAATAGGGCAAATAGACTAAGAGAGATAATGACTATAAACCAGATTAAAGACCAGCCTGCCATACTCAAACCTAAAAATTGCCATGGAATTTCAGCACAATTACCATCGCCCATAAATAACGCATTCAAAACATCAGCAAATGGAAACACATCAATAATGTATTCTAGTGGAGGACCGCACAATGGAACTTCATCTTCAGGAAGTCCTTGCAGCCAAACTTGACGAGCTGAGATCCATGCGCCTGCGACAGCAAAAAGAGCTATAAAAAATGAATATAATTTACTGATTCGAATACTCGGTCTGTGCAAAAAAGCTACAAATGAACTAACACCAATCATGCAATAAAAAAACTGTTGGGTTATGCATAGTGTGCAAGCCTCAAGCCCAAGAACTTTAATACTATAAGCTGCATAGCCAAGAAGCGAACCAACAAGTAAAAAAATAATTAAATGTATCTGCCGGGTTGGAAGCTTAAGAAAAAAATTAGTCACTATTACATCCTCTATAAATTTAAAGATTATCTATTTCCGTATTTTGCAAGCTCTTCCGGGTCATCCATTCTTGGCCGAGCAAAAAACTCATTAATCATAGGAACAAAAAACTCTAAAGGCTTAGAGTCATACTCAGGGTCAAAACAGTTTTGGTCATATTGGTGGCAAAATTGAATTGCATCCTCATACCATGGACTATCTGCAAAAACTTCTCTTACATCTCTATCTCCACCAATATGGTGGGCATAGTAATACATTTGAAAAGCGCCATGATGTTTAATAATCCAATAAATTTTTTCAGAGACAAATGGTCGAAGAAGCGATGCAGCCATTTCAGAATGAGAATAGGGGGCTAATTCATCACCAATGTCGTGAAATAAAATAGCCATAATCATTTCTAAGCTTTCTTTAGCATGATACGCTCTAGTAGCCCCCTGCAAAGAGTGCTCAAGTCGACTAATTTGATAACCAGAAAGGCTAGCATTTAGATTTCTTAAAGCAGAAATCAAGCGTTTTGGAAGATCTGCCTTATATTCATCTTCTAGAGCATCAAGAAAAGCATACTCATCAGCAGTGCCGTCCTCCATGTTTATAAAGTTAACCTTGTCCATAATTAATACCTTACCAATATTAAGGCTTAGATTCTTTTTGCACTATCCTGTAACAATCCAACAACATAATGCGAAAATGAATGCCTAACCATCATTAAAAGTTTTTGATTCTCACGATAAACAAATACAGGCGCCTGCCCAAAAGTTGTTGAGATCACTTTTCCTTCTTTAAGAGAGCCACTCAAATCATAACTCATCCATCTAGCCAATAGATTATCTGTATTCTCACCAGTAAACTCAAGAATACCATAAGCAGCTGAATTATCTGTCATTGACAACCCTTCAGGAAGTAATTTAATCTTGCCCACCAAGTTTTCTTTATCTTGCTGGTTATTGAGCAACCAAAACTCGTCAGGGCTTATCCAAAAACATTTAGCATCATTTTCTCCAGTACTTACTCCAAGAGAACTTGGCAACTGAATGTTAAAAAACTCTTTTGCAGCTTTATTATTTTTTTTAGAATCTTTAGACGTCCTTAATACCAGTAAAGATTTACCTGTAATTTCACGGCAATTAAGATTTTCCTGGTTTATCAAATATCCATCCTCATCGATAAGAGAGCTGAATGTTGATCTAAATTCTGGCATATTATTTTCTACTGTGGTGTGATTAGTCATTGCCATCCACCTTTTCACCTTGAATATCATAAAAGACACTACTAGAGACTTCGCAAGGGATTTCCTTTAGGCCTTGTTTTTCTTGAACAATCTTGACTAATACTGTTTCACTCATTTTTGACAGGCCTCCCTTAAGCTGAGCCATTGCAATTGATCTTCCAAGAATAGGGCTGTAATAACTTGAGGTAATATAACCTATAGAGCTTCTATTATTGTTAATTATATGCGAGCCCTCAGGGAGAACAACTCCCTCATCCTTAGTTAAAAGACCTACTAGTTGAAAACGATCCTTAGAATTTAGTGCAGAAATACTAAAAGAACGACGACCAATATAAGAAAAGGGCTTGTCTTTTGCAAGGATCCAATTCATATTGACATCCATTGGCGTCATCGAACCATCAGTATCTTGTCCAACAATAATATAGCCCTTCTCAGCACGAAGAACATGCATTGATTCAGTGCCATAAGGCGTTATATTCCATTGCTTTCCAGCCAGAGCTACTTCATCCCAAATATAGCGACCATAATTAGCTTCCACATTAATTTCATAGGCAAGTTCACCGGAAAAACTAATTCTCATAATCCTTGCGTCTACACCGCATACTGTTCCAGGTCGCCACTGCATAAATTTAAAATTATCACGCTCAAAATCAACGTCTTGACACAAAACTTTCATCAAATTACGGGCATTTGGACCCACAACTGCGACAGTTGCAAATTGATCTGTAACACTACTAAGGTGGACATCTAAATCATCCCATTCAGTTTGAAGCCACATCTCTAAAGTGGAGTAAACGCTTGCAGCGCCTCCAGTTGTAGTAGTCATAATAAAATGATTGTCATTGATACAGGTTGATACACCATCATCAATGATCATTCCTTTTTCATTACACATAAGGCCATAACGACAACTTCCTGGCGCAAGCTTCATCCAAGCATTGGTGTAAACTCTCGATAAAAATTCTCTAGCATCGCTTCCCTGAACATCAATTTTTCCAAGAGTCGATGCATCCATCATTCCAAGAGAAGTTCTAACAGCAAGACACTCTCTGTTAACTGCCTGATGCATATCCTCTCCACTCTTAGGATAATACCATGGTCGATACCACTGACCAACAACCTCAAACTCAGCTCCACTGTCTATATGAGAATCATGGATTGCTGTATACCTTTGAGGATCAAAAAAACCTCCCACTTCCCTACCTGCCATTGCACCAAAATCAACCCCAGTATAGGCTGGGCGAAATGTAGTTGTTCCTACTTGAGACAAGGGTACATCAAGAAACTCAGCTGCAACAGCAATACCATTAATGTTGCCAGTTTTGCCTTGATCAGTTCCAAACCCCATTGCCGTGTAGCGCTTAATATGTTCAATCGAACGATACCCTTCTCTTATTGCAAGAGCAACATCCAAAGTAGTGACGTCATTTTGCATATCAATAAACACTTTTGGCCTATTAAGAATTTCTATTGGCATAAAAAATTGGCTGGCATTGTAATAGTCCAAGTAATTTTCACTCATACCGCCTTGCTCGGCTTTTTTAACTTCCCCTAAAGATACAAGAGTAAGTTGGGCTTTATTTTTTGCGTCAATTACAGCATCCTTCCAAAAACCGATCGCACTAACAGAGCCACATACTTGTCTATTTTTTCGTTCCTTTTGTGGCAAAAATGCTTGGGAATCATCATCAAAAAAAGTCTTTGCACCGCAATGACAATCAAGATGAACCACGGGGTTAAAGCCCCCTGATGAAGCCAACAAGTCGCAATTAAGTCTTTTTGAAGAGCCTATAAGCATCCACTTCTTGCCTTGCATTTCAACCTTAGAAATCTCGATGCCTTTTACAAGATTTGTACCATGTGCTTTTAATACAGCATAACCTTGAAGGACCTCGATGCCTGATTTTATCGCTTTTAAAACAATTTCACTCTCATTACCAGAAGCCCTAACATCTATAACCTTACAGTTAATCTCATTATTTTTAATATCAATTGCTGTGCTATAAATACTATCATTATTTCCATACAAAATAACATTTTTGCCTGAGATTACACCAAACTCATTAAGATAACGTCTCACAGACTGACTCAACATAGTATTTGCTAAATCGTTTGTTTCAAATAGCATAGGACGCTCGTGTGCACCAGTTGCCAATATAACTTCCTTTGCTCTTATTTTATGTAGTACTTTCCTAGCTCCCTGTGTGCTTCCTGCAAAAAGTGACTCGCCTGTAGCATTAGTCTGCAACACTTCTATGTAGTTGTGATCATACCAAGCATATGCGGTAGAACGGGAAAGTAATTTCAAGCGACTGTTAGCTTCATTTTTAAATTCCAGCAGCTTATTAATGCTATCACGATGCCAACTAATAGCTGAATCATCACTTTTAAATTCATTAAATAACTCACCACCGAGATGAGCCCGCTCATCAACTAACACAACCCTTGTTGTTTTAGAGTTATTAAGAACTTCTAGTGCAGCTGTTATTCCTGCGACGCCTCCCCCAACAATAAGAACTTCAGCATGATGGAAGATATGATCATAAACATCTTCATCTTTTTCGGTTGGCGCTTTTGAAAAACCTGAAAGCGATCTTAGACTGTCTTCAACCAACGCCCAAACCTTTTGCTTTATAAACGTTTTATAATAAAAACCAGCAGGCATAAATCGATGTAATGGCTTAATAATGGCTCGAAAATCTATCGAATTAGGGTTACTAGAGCTCACCGCACTTAAGCCATCATAAAGCATCACTTCAGTTGCCTTTAAATTAGGAGTATAGCGCCCACCAATTTCTAGTGAAACAAGTGCGTTAGGCTCTTCAACACCTGAACCCATAAGACCACGCTTACGACCATACTTGAAGCTTCTAGCAAAGAAAAGAACATCATTTGCTATTAGTGCAGAAGCCAATGTATCGCCCTTATATCCCTTGTAGGACCTATTATTAAATATAAAACTTAATGATTCTGATTGATCTATATGGTCATTGTTATGATTTCTTAATCTCATGATTTATTCTCGCTTGTTACCTCTCCAAAAGCCGCAACTTCAAGAATTTCATGGCTAATCGTAGATCTTTTAACTAAGAAATATTTACGACAACCATTAGTATGGACCCACTGTTCCCAGTGATCTCCTTTATGATTAGTGCGATAAAATACGTAATCAGCCCACTCATTATCGCTTAGCTCTTCAGGGTTCTGAGGTCTAGCAATAAAAGCTTCTCCAGCAGGGGAGAATTCATTTTGATCTCTCGATTCTTTACAATATGGACAATCTATCAAAAACATAATATTACCTTTATAAAAAACTAATGCGCAACTCCTGCTGCGCCATGCTCGTCGATAAGAGCGCCACTTGTAAAACGATCGATATGAAACGGGACTGCTAGCTCATGTTGTTTATCTTGGGCTATAGTGTGAGCAAAAACATTACCAGAACCTGGAGTTGCTTTAAAGCCACCAGTGCCCCAGCCACAGTTGAAGTAAAGCCCTTCAACTTTTGTTGGGCTAATAATAGGACAAGCATCAGGACACACATCAACTATGCCGCCCCATTGTCGGTTCATTCGAACTCTAGAAAAAATTGGAAATAGTTCAAGTATCGCAGCAGCGCAATGCTCTACTATTTTCGCGCTACCTCTTTGAGCATATGAGTTGTATCCATCGATACCGGCACCAATAACTAAATCGCCTTTATCGCTCTGACTTACATAGCCATGAACAGCATTAGACATAACTACCGTATGAAGAATCGGCTTCATAGCTTCAGATACAAACGCTTGCAAAGGGTGGCTTTCAACTGGCAATCTTAATCCTGCCATTTTTGCTACCACTGAAGAGTGCCCTGCGCTTACACAACCAACACGATCAGCCATGATGTCGCCTTGAGTTGTCTTAACGCCTTTAACTCTTCCTTCCTCAATCTCAATATCAATAACCTCACAATTTTGTATGATATCAACACCAAGATTTGAGGCAGCCCTGGCAAATCCCCAAGCAACACCATCATGCCTGGCAACACCAGCGCGCGCCTGGAAAGAGGCCCCCATAATTGGATACCTTGCATTTTTAGAGGTATTAATAATTGGAATTTGTTCTTTTATTTCTTTATGGTCGACCACAACAGCATCAACACCATTAAGCACATTAGCGTTTACTCTTCGCTCAATATCTCTCATATCTTGAAGAGTGTGCCCAAGGTTGTATACGCCTCTCTGGCTAAACATAACATTAAAGTTTAGATCTTCACTAAGCCCCTCCCAAAGTCTCATGGAGTGCTCATAAAGACTAGAAGCCTCATCTCTTAAATAGTTTGAACGAATAATAGTTGTATTTCTGCCAGTATTGCCACCACCAATATAACCTTTTTCAAGAACCGCAACATTTGTAATGCCGCACTCCTTAGCCAAATAATAGGCTGTTGCAAGGCCATGTCCACCGCCGCCAATAATAATAACATCATACTTAGATTTAGGCTTTGATAATGGGATTGCTTGATCCCATTCTTGATTGCCCAATCCAGCCTTTAATAATGAATACCAGGAATATTTTTTTTGCATAATAATTTAAGCTCGAACAATAAAACTATAAATCAAGAACTACGTCACTTGTAGGATAAGAACAACAAGTAAGTATGTAACCCTCTTCCTCATGGGACTTTAAAAGCCCACCCTGAGCATCCATCTCAACTGTACCTTCTAACATTTTGGTGCGACATGTCCCGCATAACCCCATAGAGCATGCAAAAGGAACGGTAATACCTTGTTTTTGTATTGAAACTAATATACTCGAATTACTGCCGCAAGATACTATTTCCCCACTCTTCGACAGGGTGACATTATATTCATTTATTCCACTATTTGGAACTTTATGCTCGGGCAATTCTAGATTAATTGCCATATTACTTTGAGCGGTTGAACTCTCAATATCAAAGCTCTCTTGGTGGTAAGCAGACATATCAAAATCACTTAACTTTAAAATCTTTTGTGCATTTCGCATATATGGCTCTGGTCCACAACAATATATCTCTCTATCAATGAAATCAGGAGCAAGCTCTAAAAGCATTTCAGAACTCAAAAATCCACTTTTCCCTTCCCAATTTGAATCTGGGATATCACATATAAAATGTCTTTTAAAGTTAGATTGGTGGAGCTCATAAAACTCAAGCTCTTCTTTTGAAATTAAGTCTTTGGGAGATTGTGCATTATGGATAAAGACTAAATCGACATTTATAGACAAATCAATAAAATATCTTGTCATTGAAAGCATAGGGGTGATCCCACTTCCACCTGACATGAGTAAAATTTTGCGCCTGGGCTGATCAAGGGCAACACTAAAAGACCCTCCAATATTAAGAGCATCAATGCAATCACCAACCTTCAAGCTGTCATGCATCCAGTTTGTAACGACTCCATCTTTCATTCTTTTATTGGTAATGGTAATTGTGTGGGGTCGCGTTGGACTGGAAGCAATGGTATAAGTTCTCATTACCTCAATACCGTCTATATTTAAAAATAAAGTTGTATGCTGTCCTGGCAAAAACTGAAACCATGCATCCTTCTTGGATTTAAAAGTAAAACTCTTAACATTGTGAGTTTCATCTTTAATCTCAATACACTCTAAGGGTGAAAGGTCTCCCACCCATCGATCAAGATTTTCAATATTTATATTAGGAAAAATTAATTCACTCATCTTGCTTCAACTTAATATTTAAATAATTATTTACAATTTTATCATTGCCTTATACGGTTGTATAAATTAGAAAAGAAAAACAGACTGTTTTTAAAACCCAATTAAAAATACCCTAAGGCATAGGAATTATATGTTTTTTTCTCGCGTTCATTCCCTGAAAAATAATTGCCATAAAGATAGCAGAGCCACCAATTAAAGTATTTGTACTTGGCACCTCATGAATCCCAAAAATTGGCAGCCATGCCCAAAAAATACCCAATACCACCTCTAGTAATGAAAGCATCACAAGCTCGCCACTAGGCAAATATTTTGCGCCTAAACCATATAATATAAGGCCAAGGCCAACCACTAAACCATGCATCATGCTAATTCCAATATTGACTGGGGCCATTTCAAAACTACCTCCACTTACTAGGATGAAAATTGTTGCCCATATCATGCAAAAAAAGCCAGCAAGAGCAGGCGTTAATAATTTAGGGACTTCAGGATTTTTTCGAATTGTAATTGTGTATATTGCAAATCCTAAAGCTACAAAGAAACCATAAGCAACCCCCAGTAAAGTAGTTGATTTTTCAGTATCCCAAACCATAATTGTAATTCCAGCAGCAACAATCAACATATTTATGAAAGTGATGCGACTTAGCCTTTCACCTAAAATAAGGTAGCCTAAAAATGCAGAAAGAACTGGAGACAAGGCAAGCATTAATAAGGTAATAGCTACTGTTGTTGTTGTTAGCGCATAAATCCAACCAAAAAATGTAAATGACATTACTACGCTTCCAACTAAACTCCAAGAATCGATCCTCTTAAACGTATTAAAAAAGTCTTTTCCCTCTCTAAGAGCAACAAAAATGAGTATCACCGATGTAATTATTAAGCCTCTATAAAGTAGATATTGAAGCCTATAGTTTTCAGCGTCTTCTAGAAGGCGCACAAGTGGAGCACCAAAGCTCCAAATGATCCCACTGACAACTACTAATACAAATCCAAGGAAATATCTATTCTGCATGAAACCCCTATTAAACATAAAGATTGACATTAATTATTTGCGCATTGTGTTCTTAAAATATATATCTGTCAATCATTTTTTTATGTGCCAAGTTGAAACATTCAACCTACTTATATTATTTGATCAAAAAAATAAGTAGATTCAAATCAAAGTAGCAGTTAAAATTCAACTTTAGCCCTATGGATCAAAGAAAAATCATGGAAAACTTGAGAGGTATTTTATTCATGATTCTTGCTATGGCTGGGTTTGCATTTGAAGATTTATTTATCAAAATGCTATCGGCTCATTTACCAATATCAGAAGTAATAATAATTCTTGGTTTTACTGGAAGCATTGTCTTTCTAATTATTGCTCTTCTTCAGCGAGCACCAATTTTTCATAAAGATCTATTAAACAAGCATGTAATAATTCGCACAATTTGTGAGCTTCTGGGAGCGGTATTTTTTGTTACAGCAATTGCCTTAACACCACTTTCATCTGCCACAGCAATCCTACAAATAACGCCATTATTAGTAACTATTGGAGCTGTAATATTTTTTAGGGAAAAAGTAGGGTGGAGACGCTGGACTGCAGTATTTGTTGGCTTCATGGGTGTGTTGCTGATTGTGCGTCCTGGCTTTGAAGGATTTATGCCAGCATCAATCTTTGCACTGCTTGGATCTTTATTTTTAGCTGCCAGAGATCTAGCTACTCGCGCAATGCAAGTCAAGCTTGCTTCTGTTACGATTGCTTTATATGCCTTTATAGCTTTTGGAATCTCAGGTATTTTGATTATTCCATTTAACTCACCAATGATAATTCCGACATCAAACCAGATTATTTATTGTATTGGTGCGTCTACCTTTGGAGTAATTGCTTATTATTCACTTGTTATCTCTTCTCGGATTGGTGAAATGTCAGTTATATCCCCATTTCGATATTCAAGAATAGTATTTGCAATGCTCCTTGCAATCATAATTCTTGGAGAGAGGCCAGATAGCCTTACCTTGATTGGAGCAACAATTATCGTAGTATCAGGATTTTATACATTCATACGTGAAACAGTTTTAAATAAACCACAATGAGATTAAAGTTTTAGACCATGGCGCTAACTTCTTTTGCAAGAAACTAAAAACATATCTATTAAAAAAGCTTGCTATACTTAAGGAAATTGATTAACATCCGCACAAATTAACTCATGCACAGGAGTCGCTATGAATATGCCAAGAACAATACTTATACCAAATGGTGACAACATAGTTCATACATTCAGTGATAAGGAATTCCAAAACCGTCAAGAACGCCTTAGAAGTCATATGGCAAAAAATAATATTGATAGTGTAATTTTTACATCTATTCATAGTATTAATTATTACAGTGACTTCCTCTATTGTTCTTTTGGGAGGCCTTACGCGCTTGTTGTGACTCAGAATAAAGCAACAACGGTAACTGCAAATATTGATGGTGGTCAACCTTGGCGCCGAACTTTTGGTGAAAACCTGGTCTACACAGACTGGCAAAAAGATAGCTTCTTTTATGCCCTGCAGCAGCTTGTAAATAACGGCGATAAAATTGGCATAGAACATGACCATATAACCAAAGAGCGTTTAGATAAACTTCAAGCTGCATTTAATCAATCTAGCTTTATTGATATTTCAGTTGATTGCATGAAGATGCGCTCTATCAAGTCAGATGAAGAAATTGCTCATATTATTCAGGGGGCAAATGTTTGTGATATAGGTGGTGCAGCTCTAGTAGAGGCGATTAAAGAAGGTGCTCCAGAACATGAGGTAGCTCTTCATTCAACACAAGCAATGGTCAAAGAGATTGCTAAGCGCTTTCCAAACTCAGAACTAATGGATACATGGACTTGGTTTCAATCTGGCATTAATACTGATGGTGCACATAATCCTGTGACTACTAGGAAAGTTCAAAAAGGTGATATTCTTAGTCTTAATTGTTTTTCAATGATTGCTGGCTATTATGTTGCACTAGAAAGAACATTGTTTTATGATCATGTTGATGATGAATCTCTTAGATTGTGGGAAATTAATGTAAAGGTTCATGAAGAAGGTATGAAGCTTATTAAGCCTGGGGTTGCATGCAAAGACATTGCTCTTGAACTTAATAAAATTTTTGAAGAATACGGCTTACTTGAAAGCAGAACCTTCGGATATGGCCATTCATTTGGAGTCCTATCTCACTACTATGGGCGTGAAGCTGGAGTGGAGCTAAGAGAAGACATTGACACAGTTCTTCAAAAAAATATGGTTGTTTCTATGGAGCCTATGATTATGATTCCAGGAAGTCAGCCAGGTGCTGGTGGTTACCGTGAGCATGACGTTATGGTATTAACTGAAGATAGCGCATATGACATTACTGAATTCCCATTTGGTCCAGAGCATAATATTATTACTTAGTAGTTTTAATAAAGCTCTAAAACTCAGATAAATGGATACTATTGATTATTCTTACCTATTAAAAGAGTTGCAGATAGCAGCTCGAGAAGCTGGCAATGAGATTATGAAAATCTATGCCAATTCAATAAAGGTCGACTACAAAGAAGATGGGTCGCCCGTAACCCTTGCAGACCAAGCTGCCGAGAATGTAATTCTCAATAAACTTAAAGAAATCATCCCAGAAATTCTCATAATTTCAGAAGAAAATTCTAGCAGCCATGGCGCAAAAGCTACTGATCAGTTTTTTCTTATTGACCCACTTGATGGCACTAAAGAATTCCTGAAAAAAGATGGATTAGGTTCATTTACCGTAAATATTGGACTTATTGAAAATGGCATTCCAACATTAGGTGTTGTATATGCACCTGCACTCAATCGAATGTTTTTTGCTTCAGTTTCTACAGGCGCTTTCGAAGAATCAAATGGCTTAATTAAACCGATCACTATTCGAGCGTTACCTCAATCTGGAGCTGTTGCTGTGGCAAGTGTTTCTCATCGTGATGAGTTGACAAATACTTGGTTAAATGATCATAAAATTAAGAATACGACATCTATTGGCTCTTCATTGAAATTTTGTTTAGTTGCTTGCGGCGAAGCTGATGTATATCCTCGATTTGGACCAACTATGGAATGGGATACTGCTGCTGGGGACGCTGTATTACGATGTGCAGGTGGGTCAGTTAAGCTTCCAAATGATGAGGCGTTTAACTACGGAAAATCCAATTACAGAAATGGTTCATTTATTGCTTATGGAAGTTTCTAGATCAAAAGAAATAATAACTCTTACTAGTTAAACCGTCCTAACTTTCGTAAGAATATATCTCTACCATCATCTCATCTGCAATTAGCTCAAGCTTATCTCTGATAAGGCTTTCGTCAAGGGAGACTGGTAAATGAAGAGTAATTTGTGCTTTGAAAAGCTGCTCTCCAGACATCGATGCATCAATTATTTCGGTCTTTAACTCTTCTACATTTGCTTGCAAATCATCTGCCAGAACATGAGACAGTTTATTGATAATACCGACATGGTTTTGGCCAATAAGTTCAATGTTATAACTCTTTACATTGGTTTGTTTTAATGGTGAGGTTTCTTCGCACGCTATTTGCAGCCCTAAAGACGACGAAACCAACTCTTTACTTAATTGAGCAGCATTCTTAGATGGAACGTTAACCTTTAGAATCCCTGCAAACTTTCCTTCAAAGCTGGACATGTTGCTCTCGATCCAGTCACCATTATTGGCCACAATAATCTTTGAAAGACCATCAATAAGCCCGGGTTTATCGTCACCTAAAACACTAATCAAAAATGATGTCATAAAAATTTTATTTATAATCTTCTACACTTGGACAAGAACAAACTAAGTTCTTGTCTCCATAGACATTATCCACTCGCGAAACTGGCGGCCAGTATTTAACTCGCCTTAAACTTTCGACAGGATATGCTGCCTCTTCCCTGGAGTATGAAAAATTCCATTCTGTAGATGTTACCATTTCTAGAGTATGTGGAGAATTAATTAGTGGGTTATCTTCAGTAGAATATTCTCCAGATTCAACTTTTAGTATCTCTTTTCTAATTTGTATCATAGCATTACAAAATCGATCAAGCTCATCCAATGACTCAGACTCTGTTGGCTCAATCATCAAAGTACCAGCAACTGGAAATGACATAGTTGGGGCATGAAAACCATAATCAATTAGTCGCTTAGCCACATCGTCTACACTGATGCCAACTGTATCTTTAATAGGCCTAATATCAATAATACACTCATGAGCAATCCTACCATTTTCATCACTATAAAGTATCGGATAATGCTCTTCAAGTCTCTTTGATATGTAGTTCGCGTTTAAGATTGCATTACATGTAGATTCATAAAGGCCTTCTTTTCCAAGCATTGCAATATACATCCAACTGATAGGCAAAATACTGCCAGACCCCCAGGGAGCGCCAGAAATACTTCCCACGTCTGTATTATTTAATGGCGTAGCTGGTAAAAAATGTACTAAATGCTCTTTAACACCAATGGGTCCAACTCCTGGTCCACCACCGCCATGAGGAATGGCAAATGTTTTATGTAAATTAAGGTGTGAAACATCACCTCCAAATTCTCCCGGAGCAGAAACGCCCACCATTGCATTCATATTGGCTCCATCGATATAAACCTGGCCCCCAGCATTATGAACAATTTCACAAACCTCTTTTACATCCTTTTCAAATACTCCATGAGTAGAAGGATATGTAATCATTATTGCCGCTAAATTATTGGCATGCTCCTTAGTTTTTGATTTTAAATCTAAAAGATCAATGTTGCCATCATCTGCGCTATCAATTACGATTACCTTCATTCCTGCCATTTGTGCAGATGCTGGATTGGTGCCATGGGCAGAAGATGGAATTAAACAAATATTTCTATTTTCTTCACCTCTACTTCTATGATAAGCACGAATTGCAATTAACCCAGCGTACTCTCCCTGAGCTCCTGAATTAGGTTGAAGTGATATTGCTGAATAGCCTGTCGCCTCGCAAAGCATTTCTTCAAGCTCACTAATCATTTGCTGATAGCCTATAACCTGATTCATTGGCACTGCCGGATGAATTTGAGAAAATTCTGGCCAAGATACTGGTATTAATTCAGCTGCAGCATTAAGCTTCATAGTGCATGAACCGAGAGGAATCATTGAGCGATCAAGCGCAATATCCTTGTCACCTAAATAACGAATATAACGCATCATATTTGTTTCTGAGCGATAGGTATTAAAAACGTCATGCGTTAAGAAACTTGATTTTCTTTTCAGACTCTTATTAATTTGAGCCTTATTTTTTTCAAATATAGCTTGAGTGCTAAGGTCAGATTCTTTATTAAATATTTTCCATAAATACTCTATATCCTCAGGAGTACTAAGCTCATCAAATGAAACTGAAACGAGTGTTTTACTAAAAACATTTATGTTGTATCCATTTTTTTCTGCCTGCATAACTACAGCATCAGAGTTTTCAACCTCTACAGTTAAGGTATCAAAAAATGTTTCATTTAAAATTTGAAAACCCATCTCTTTCATACCATCAGCAAAAACACTGGAGTAACGAAAAATTCGATCGGCAATATTTTTAAGGCCTTCTGGTCCATGATAAACCGCATACATACTTGCCATAATTGCCAAAAGAGCCTGGGCAGTGCAAATATTACTTGTTGCTTTCTCACGACGAATGTGTTGCTCTCTAGTTTGAAGTGCAAGTCGATAAGCAAGCCTACCTTTAGTGTCAACTGACGCGCCAATAATACGACCAGGCATTGATCTTTTATACTTATCATTGATTGACATGTAAGCGGCATGTGGCCCACCATAGCCAATTGGTACTCCAAATCGTTGTGTATTACCAACTACTATATCTGCGCCCATTTCACCAGGTGGCTTTAAAAGCGTCAAAGAAAGCAAGTCTGCACTAACTGCAACGAGTGCTTTTTTTTGATGAACTAACTCTATTAAATTTGAGAAATCACTATAACCACCATAAGTATTGGGGTATTGCAACAGCACTCCAAAACAATCGAGCTCTTCAAGCTCAGTCAAGGGGTCACCAACAACAACTTCAATATTTAATGGCTCAGCCCGTGTCTTAATTACTTCAATATTTTGTGCAAAGCAATCATTAGCTACAAAAAAAACATTGCTCTTAGATTTGCTAACTCGATGACATAAAGTCATAGCCTCTGCACATGCAGTAGCTTCATCAAGCATTGACGCATTAGCTAAATCCATTCCTGTTAAGTCTGATACCATTGTTTGAAAATTCATTAACGCCTCTAAACGGCCCTGAGATATTTCCGGCTGATAAGGAGTGTAAGCAGTGTACCAAGATGGATTTTCTTGGACATTACGCTGAATTACTGGCGGCGTAATCGAATTGTAATAGCCCTGGCCTATGAATGACTTATAACGAATATTCATTCTAGCTAGATTTCTTAATTTTTTAAGAGCTGCCAACTCTGACATTCCTTTAGCTATATTCATTGGCTTTTTACGACGAATAACGTCTGGAACAATCTCATCAATCAATTTATCTAAGTTATCAAAACCAAGATAATCAAGCATCTGATTTTTCTGCTCAGTTGATGAACCAATATGCCTAGTAGTAAAGGCATCATTATTTAATAAATCTTCAATCTTATTCGCCATTGAAC
>Ga0209709_10000244_pt1 | contig 52718 bp, 46 predicted proteins | sample ArcticOcean_MG_C_2_FD_187435 | JGI IMG/M metagenome (GOLD analysis project Ga0209709, IMG submission 187435) | Marine microbial communities from western Arctic Ocean - ArcticOcean_MG_CB4_136 (SPAdes) (version 2) | ecosystem: Environmental > Aquatic > Marine > Oceanic | place: Arctic Ocean... | reverse complement strand
ATGCTGAAATTACTGATCTAACTTATTCCATTGCTGGATGGATGGGTATGGGGCGTGTATTTCATGTGTTAGGTATGGATCAAAGTTGCGCTATCTAATTCAGATAGGCGGTGCTGATAGATGATGGGGGACAGTTAGCTAGGCGCCTATTCGGCTTCAGCCCTTTATTGTCGAAACTTACCGTATGAAGAGTTGTGAGCTATTTTTACTGAAATCTAATGAATGGAAATTCAACTATGAATAATCTGATTCTACAACCCATTCTATTTATGGGTCTACTGAGTACCGTTATGATGATCTGGATGTACGCTACCCGAATCCCTGCGGCTAAGGTGCTAGAGCGCGAAGGGGTGGATATGCAGGGGTTATCGCATCCTGCCGCAGTGTCGGGAATATTTCCTAGCCGCGTCGAGCGCATCGCAGATAACTACAATCATCTGTGGGAACAGCCCACACTGTTTTATGCGATCATCTTCGTCATCTGGGCGCAGGGTCACACTGACAACCTCCACCTTTCTTTGGCTTGGAGCTACTGTTTGCTAAGGTTAATACATTCATTGGTGCAGTGCACAGTGAATTCTGTATGGCTGCGTTTCAGCGTATTTATGCTCAGCTGGGTGGCGCTTGGCGGCATGCTATTGCGCGAGATCTGGTATGTCCTGAGTCAAGGTGTCGGTGTCTAACAGGGGATTATAATGGCTGATGACAAGGATATTCCTGACTATCACCGAACATCGATGCAAGCTGCACCAATGGCTACGACAGCGTTGCCCGAGGAGGGCGGTAAGCTCAATGTATTACTGGTGACTCGCGGGCATCCGTTTCAGCGTGATGCATTTTTTGATATTTTCGACAGAAATGACGGCATTCAGTACTCTAATGTTGAGCACCCGGCAGCACAATTTTTATTTAATCCTGAGATGGCCAACAAGTTTGACTGCTATGTGCAATATGACATGCCGGGAGTGGAATTTGGCGACGATGGCCCGCACTATCCTGAGCCTCCTGAGTTTTATAAAAAAGGCGTGCGAGCCATGGGCGAAGCGGGCTGCCCGTTGGTTGTTCTGCATCATTGCGCAGCGGCCTGGCCGGCTTGGCCCGAGTGGTCTGAAATTATTGGCGGACGTTTTCTCTATACGCCGATGAAGTCGCGCGGCGTTGACCGGCCGGACAGCGGCTACAATATCGATGTCGCCCATATCGTCAGCCCCGCCATGGATCATCCAATCACTCGCGGCATAGAGCCCTTTGAAATGATCGATGAGGTTTATCTCTACGAAGTATTTGAAGACTCGGTCGTTCCTTTATTTACGTCAAATTGGACGTTCACCCGTGACAATTTTTACTCGGCTGCCAATGCGGTAGTGCGGGGTGAGCTTAATTCCAATGAGGGTTGGTCTCATGATGATGGATCAAATATCGTCGGCTGGATCAAGGCATACAAAAATGCTCCGATTGTTTACCTCCAATTTGGTGATGGTCCGGCAGCCTATGAAAACGAAAATTTTCGTCGTATTCTTGCCCAAGCGATAAAATGGGCCTCGAGCGATGAGGCTAAGGCTTGGGCTATTGAGATAAATAGAGAGTCTAAAAAATAATCCATTTAAAGCTCCACTAAACCGATTGCAAGCTCGCTAAAACTCGTTATGCTGATTGCTCATCTTAATCGACAGACTCGGTAGCCCTATAATTAATGGAGATCCCTATTGTCACAAACTAATGTATTCGGCGAACCCATTGAGGAATGCTGCACCAATCCTATTACTGGCTATTTCCGTGATGGTTTTTGCCGGACCGACAAGTATGATCGTGGTTCGCATACGATCTGTGCACTGATTACTGCCGAGTTTCTAGAGTTCTCGAAGTCTCGAGGAAATGATCTTTCAACGCCCCGACCAGAATTCGAGTTTGCTGGTCTGTCCGCAGGGCAGTCATGGTGTCTATGCGCGTCCAGGTGGTTTGAGGCCTATGAAGCGGGCTGTGCGCCGCGAGTACATCTTAAGCGCACCAATAGTAAGACTTTGGAGATCGTTGAGCTGGCCGTTTTAAAAGGTTACGCAGCAGATCTGAACTAGCTCTGTCTGTAGTAACTGTTATGGCTTTATCAGTGCATTATCTGTCCAGCTGGTTTCCATGGTCATTGGGGGGATGTGAGAGGTGCTCCTTTTGTAATGCTGTCGACTACCCGTGAGCATACCTACTTGCGGAAATCTTTGGGAAGAATGCCTCATGAAAAAAATGTTGTTTGTAATAATGTCATTAGTAGCGCTAGATGTTTCAGCGGAAAGTTCGGTCAGCCCCGCGGGGCTTTGGGAAACGTTTGACGATAATGGGCATCTTGAATCCACCGTTGAGGTTCGGGTCGACGATGGAAGCTTATTTGCCAATATTGTTATGTTGCACAACAGTGTTGAACAGAACCCTGTTTGTGATAAATGCGAAGGTGACCTTTATGGAAAGCCAGTTATAGGCATGCAAGTTTTCGATGGGCTGACGCTTAAGAAGGGCATCTGGCAAAAAGGGACAGTATTTGATCCAAAAACTGGGGACACATATAAAGGGAAGGTATGGTTGGATGGGGAAATGCTTCTGGTCCGAGGATATGTTGGATTTCTTTATAAAACCAAAGTATGGCGACGAACTTTATAAGATAATGCAGAGTTAATCCTAGCTGCGTTTTGCATTTGATCAACCTCTTGAAAGTATCAGCATCTTTGATCTCAGTGATTCCATTACATCTGAATCCTCGGATGCACTAGCTGAGTGGCTCTAAGCCCATAACCGCGACATTTACGTAACCTATTTAATGGTGCGTTACTTGGTAGAAAATTGTGTGAAATTTTGATTGTTGTGGCGAACTTTCGCGGCTAGAATGCGTGGCTAAAGAAGTGAGAAGGCTTGACAAGTATGACTACAGGGTCTGCACCTGAAATTTTTGCGCCATTGGACGATATTATCGAGCCAAGGTGGTGGACGGGCGTGCCTGCGATTTCTCCAGAATTATTTACCATTGACGGTAATCAATTTCGCGTTCAGGGCAAGCGGCTAGAGCCAAGCCTTAAACTTTCCCAATGCATGCAAAAAACCTTTGATGATATTGGTCTAGTACATGTTATCAATACCGGTTTAACCGATATGCAGGCGATGCGCCTTATTGCGACTCAGGTGCTGAAAAATGAACGTCAGTATGAAGGTGGCGCAAATCCGCGTAGGACCTTGCAGCCTAATGTTTATGAAGTTGGTGCGCCTCTAGAAGCCTGGTTACACTATCACCATGAAATGGCTTATATCGATTCAAGCACCACGATGGTCAGCTTTATGTGTAATAAGATACCTGCTGAAGGCGGGTATACATTTGTTTCCGATAATGTGGCGGCCACTGATTCTATTTTAGCAACGGAATTTGGGCAGAAGCTTAAAAAACTTGGTATTTGCTACCACCGAGATCTTACCGATCGTCTGGCGTTTCAAGATAGTATTGAATATGGTGTGTACAACCACTGGCAACTTTCAATGCTGACAGATGATCAGGATGAAGCAATTGCTGAAGCGCGCAGTCGCGGGCTGACTGCAGAATGGGGAGATAGCCGCAAGCTTAAGACACGCTATACGATCTCAGCATTTGAGTACTTTCCGCATCTAGGTCGCAACTTACTTTACAGCAGTATGGCCGATGATGGTGCATGGTTCGATAGCTGGCCTCTGGTGCAACATGTTCCCTCAGAAGATCGCCCGCTCAAGCTAACCTTTGGCGATCTCAGCGAGATGACTCGTAAAGAAAAGCAGCTATTTATTGATATCTATGATCGGCATGGCATACCAATCCCATGGAAGGTCGGTGATGTCGCCTTAATCTGTAATTACCGTTTTGCCCATGGCCGTCCTGGCGTTCACCTTAAAGAGGGTGAAGATCGCGAACTCGGCGTTTTGATAGGCGAGTCTTTCAATCGTCTGCAAACATTTGAGGGTAAGTGGTAGATCGGCGTTTGCTCCGCTATACCCAAATAGACGATCGAGCAAATCAAAATATTTCAATGTGAAGCTCATAAAAATTGTGCGGGAAATCAAACCCAGCCCTCTAAGCTAATTGGAAATCGGCATGATATTTTTAGAAAGTTATTCGGCGAAATGTTCTTGTGGGTGGCCTTCTTTGGTTTTGCATTCGGCAATCCCGGGCGCCAATCCTTGTTTTTGAGTTAAGAAATAGCGGGTAAAATACTCAGCCTTTCTCAACCATCGGTTATTACCGCTTCGCCATTCAAACATGGACTTCAACTACCGCAAAGTCCAGCGCTACGTCCCGTAGATCTAGTTTCGATTAATGACTGTTTGGCACCATTTCATATGCACATAATCTAATGTAGAATATACTAATGTTAATTAATAACAGCAAAGCATATGCTTCAAGCGCTATCAATCTCGGATCTATCGGCGCTGCAAAAAAATTCTGCTGAGGCTGCCGAGCTGCTCAAACAGCTAAGCAATCAAAATCGCTTGATGATTATGTGCTCTCTTATTGGTAAGGAGCTGTCAGTGGGGGCGCTAAATGAGTCGACACACCTCAGCCAGTCCGCTTTATCTCAGCATCTTGCCTTGTTAAGGAACGCCAATCTTGTCTCTACTAGACGTGATGGACAGATCATCTTTTATAGCCTGAAAGGTGATAAAGCTATTAAGGTTATTGGAGTATTAAAATCTATCTATTGCCCAGAACTTTGAGGAATACATTATGAGTGCTCCAGTGAAAACTATTTCGGCCAGCCAATTTTTAAAAGAGTATCGAGACGGTAGCGACAAGTTATATATCGTTGATCTGCGAACCTATAACGAGGTGGAGAGCGAATACATTGACGATTGCGCCCATTTTCCTGTGCAGACTCTTAGCAGCGCTGAGCTCCATAGCTATCTTGAAAAGGACGGCCACAGCGCGGAGCACCCAATTTATCTTCTCTGTGCCGGTGGACCGCGTGCCTCTCTAGCGGCGGAAAAACTAAAAGAAGATTTTGTGGCTGAACTGATTGTTATCTCAGGTGGTTTAAATGCTTTAAAAGCGTCGGGCTTGATTCCTAGCAAAGGCCCCGGTAATAGCCTGTCGCTTGAGCGGCAGGTTCGTATCGCCGCGGGTTCCCTAGTTGTCATAGGCATTCTGGCTGGCCAGTTTATGAGTCCCTTATTTTATGGTCTGTCGGGTTTTGTTGGCGCTGGCCTGATCTTCGCCGGTGTCACCGATACGTGTGGCATGGGAATGCTCTTGGCTCGCATGCCTTGGAACGCAGGGGTGAGTAGATCCTAATATGTCTATTTTAATTGGGATATTCATTGGCTGAGTTTTGGGCTTGGCCGGAGCCGGCGGTTCAATTTTCGCAATGTCCCATTGCTGAGATTGTTGCTCGATCTGCCCGTCAACGAGGCTATTGGTATCGCGCTCGGCGCTGTCGTAGCTAGCGCACGGAAGGGCACCATCAGTAATTGGCAGGCATGAACTATCCTCTGGGTCCCTGCCTCGGCTCTCGGTCTAGGTGGCGCTCTGATGGCGCCGTTTGGCAAGTACCTTGGCAGTCAGTTGCCGCCGATGGTTTTGCTCGTTGGGTCTTGTGCTTTAGCGTTCGGAATTGCTGGGTTTATGTGGCGACAGGCTTTGAGGGCACCAGAGAAAGCTAGCGTGGTACGTTCAGGACAGTTTAATCACGATGACTACATAGAGCCGATCTGTCGCTTTACCTAGTCGCCACAGTTTGACCTGAGCTCAAAGTGCCTAGGCGCACTGTTTTTCTGTGAGCTCATGGTGAGCTCATGGTGGGCTTGTTAAGTGGACTTTTTGGTGTCGGCGGTGGTTTTTACTCGTGCCTGCTTTGCTCTGCATTACTCAGGTATCAATGCGCCAGGCGGTGGCACCATCATTATTGATAATCTCTGTGGTTGGAACCTGTGGATTTGGGAGTTTTGCGATAGCTAGCCACCACCTCGATTGGGGTCTGTTCTTAAAAGTTTGCACTGGTGGCATGATCGGGATGATAGCGGGTCGACTCGTTGCTCATAATGTTGCAGGGGTTCTGCTTCAGAAGGTATTCTCCATCGCCCTAGTATTAATTTCCTCACTGACACTCCTTATACAGTTAAGCCTAAGCTAAAAGCTATAAGTGAGTTCACTATGATTTTACATCAGCTGTTCGATAAGACGTCATCTACCTACACCTATCCATTGGGCGATGCGAAAACGGGTCAGGCATTAGTCATTGACTCGGTGCCTGAGAATAACAGCCACGTATTGCGGCTTCTACAGGACTGCGGACTGCGTCTATTGTTGGCTATTGATACTCATACTCACGCTGATCATATTACGGGTCTAGGGGCTCTGCGGGAACAAACGGGTTGTAAGACTATGATGGGGGCTCAGTCGGTCGCTAAGTGCTTGTCGGAAAAATTTAAAGACGGCGATCAGTTAAAAGCTGGAGAAATTCAGGTCGAGGTAATTTATAGTGCTGGGCACACGGATGACTCCTACAGTTTTTATATGGCCGATGAGGGAATCTTATTTAGTGGAGACACATTACTGATCGGTGGAACTGGACGAACAGACTTTCAAAATGGTGATGCAGGCACGCAGTATAATAGCTTGCACATTCGAATTCTCAGTTTACCTGATAGCACTATTCTCTATCCGACCCATGACTATAACGGGGTATTCTCAAGTACGCTGGGGGATGAAAAGATCACGAATCCAAGTCTTCAAGTTATCGATAAGCAAGCATACATTAAGCTAATGGAGAGTTTAGAATTGCCTGATCCCGCGATGATGGATATTGCTGTATCAGCTAATCAGGCCTGCGGAAATTTAAAATCTTGAAGTTAAGTAATTTAGGGTAAGAATAGACTGTTTGGTTATCCTATGTGTTATTTTTGTTTATTGAAACGTCTCGACCGAACTCTATATTCATGTCAGCTTTGGCGCATTCCGTGGCTGCCTATGTGCGAACGGTAGGGTAAAGCGCCGGTTTTAAAACGCGGGCTTACCAGTCGAAAGCCACAAGCCTTTACCTTTTGAGATATTACTCAGCCTTATCTGTCTATCCTATTGTCGGACATTGCGTTATAATTTCGATGTCGAACTAAGACCGAGCTGCATCTATGAAGGCGCCTCGGGCGATATTAAGCTGGTTATGCCACGTGATTTCATCTCTTCAAAACAACTAGGAATTACAATGTCCATACGCAATAAGACTGCGATAGTCGGAGTTGGTGCCACGCCATACTACAAGCGCGGGGGTTCTCTGCCGCAGACTCTCAACGAGCTAGTCTGTAAGTCCATCATTGCTGCGGTCGAAGATGCTGGTCTCAGCATGAAAGATGTCGACGGCTTCGCCTTTTATTCTGGCGGTTTTGATACCCCCTATCTGATGGAAACTCTGGGCATCCCGGAGGTAAGCTATACAGCGACCCTGACTGGTTCTGGTGGAGGATCAGCAGGGTCAATTGGACTCGCCTCCTCAGCAATTGTCTCGGGTATGGCCAAAGTGGTTGTCTGCGTAGGAGCGCTACAACAGGCGCAGCAGCGTTTTGGTGCAATCACCTCAGGCTATGAGCAGACTTCTGAGACGGCGTTCTTTGCGTCGAGTGGTCTGGTTGGGCCTGGGCATATGTTTGCACTATTGGCGCGAAGACATATGCACACCTATGGAACTACTAGAGAACAGTTTGCTGAAGTTGCGATGTCAGGACGCCAAAACGCGTTGAATCATCCTGATGCCATTATGCGAAAACCAATGACACTTGAGGACTATTTTAAGGCGCCGATCCTCGCTGATCCCCTCTGCTTGTTTGATTTCTGTCTGGAAACGGATGGTGCGATTGCTATGGTCGTGACTTCGACCGAGCAGGCCAATGATCTGCGCCAGCCCCCGGTAAAAATCGTTTCCTGCGCGCATGGTGGCCACAGGGACTGGGGACGTTCGTTGTATTGGATGAACATGCCTGAGGATGCATTTGTGTCCTCAGGCAATGTTGCCATTGCTAACCGTTTGTACAGGGATGCCGATGTAACGGCAGCCGATATTGACGTTGCTCAGATATATGATCACTTTACCCCTATGGTACTCGCCCAACTAGAGGATTTCGGTTTCTGTGAGAGAGGTGAGGGAGGGCCGTTTGTGGAGAGTGGCGCGATTCGTTTTGAAGGTGGATCGCTTCCTATCAATACCGATGGTGGCCAGCTGTCTGGAGGCTATGTCTGGGGAATGACCCATGTGCGCGAAGCGGTTGCACAAATTCGTGGATTGGCCGTTAATCAAGTGCAGAGTTGTGACTTAGCGCTGGTTACTGGTGGGCCTTCATCACTGCCCGTCAGCGGCCTAATTTTGGGGAAATAGCAGTGACTAATGAGATAGCAAAACAACCACCGCATAGTCTGTTTGAATTGGTCACCGACCCGTGGACCGCACCATTTTGGACTGCGGCACGAGAGCACCGCCTAACAGTGGCGCGCTGCACTGAATGCAGTTTGTTACGGATGCCACCGACACCATTTTGTCCTGGATGTCTTTCCCAGAAACTCGACTGGCCGACGCTGTCAGGACGTGGCACCATTTACTCTTATACCGTAGTGAGCAGGGCGATATTCCCAGGAATGGAGGACTCGTTGCCCTATGTACCTGCCCTAGTAACACTCTCTGATGCGCCTACCATCCGCCTGATTAGTAATATCGTCGATGTACCCATAAGCGCGATTTCAGTCGGGGCCGAGGTTAGGGTTGTCTGGAATCATCTGCCAGACGGCGTTGTAGTCCCGCGCTTTACGTTAGTCAATTGATTGGATAACGCATTAGTAGTCAAGTACAGAGCGGCCCAAGGGCGACGTTATTACAAGATGCCCCCTCAGGCGAGAGAGCCGCCATCAATGACTAAGCAGGTTCCGGTTACGTAACTCGAGGCGGACGAAGCGAAAAATACGATGGCACCATCGAGATCACTGGGTTGCGCAAAGCGCTTGAGAGGGATCTTATTACGAATGGGTTCGCCCTGAGGTCCAGATAAAAACTCATCATTCATTGGAGTAATCACATAGCCGGGCGCCAAAACATTGACGCGGATATTTTGAGGGGCGAGCTCCACTGCTAATGTCTGAGAAAGCATTAATACGCCGGCTTTAGATGAGTTGTACGCGCTCAAGCCGACCAAGGCCTTAAACGCCCCAGTTGACGCGATCTGGATAATACTGCCGCCGTTAGGCATTATGGCTACTGCCGCACGGCTGACCAGGAATGGTCCTGTCAGGTTAGTATCTATTACCGTCGCCCATTCGTCAGGGGTCATGTTGACTGCTCGCTTGGGTGCAGCCATGCCAGCATTATTGATGACGACATCAAGATGCCCAAAGGTGTCCACAATAGTTTCGAATGCTGCATCGACGCTAGCAGCAGAACTAACATCCATATTGACCGCCAGGAAATTTCCGCTGTATTTTTTATCAATGATACGGAGCGCATCTGATTCGCATGCAGTTCTTGACGCTCCAACAACGCGACATCCACGACCAAGCAGCATGTGGCACAGATGTAAGCCGATCCCTGAAGAGGCGCCAGTGACCAATACTACCTTGTTGTCTATATCGAAAATACTTTCTGCTGTCGGGCTTTGTTTTGATTCAGTCGTCATCTATATATCCAGTTTCAGTTTCAGTTTGAGGCTGCCTGAGCGGCCAATTGTTATAGCTTTTGCACCTTGGCGGAACCCTGCGGGGGACAGCCCTTAATGATCAGTTGGGCAATGGTAGAAGACTTTGAAATCATGCTGTCACGCTTCGGTTCTGCATACCAAAATGGCATGGCGTAGGGATCTGAGTATTATGCCTGTGGCTTGATCCCTGCACTGGCATCAAAGCCAGAGTTAACTAAGTGCTCGCCGGCGTCAAAGCCTAGGCTTTCATAGCCGCGCTTAAAGTCGGTCGTATGTTTGTGCATCCATTCCGACGCTTCGCTCTGGTCATGGGCGCGGATTGCGTTGAGAATCTTCCGATGCGCAACGATCACTCGGTCATAGGTATTCAGCCGAGGAAGTATTGCGTGGGCGGCAGGCATCATCAGGATTGAGATCGGTTGGCGTGCAATCAACATTGGGCGGTTGTCAGCGGCTTCTGCGACTAAATCATGGAATTCGTAATCGAGTTTATTAAAGTAATCCGCATCTTCTTCACAGGCGATCATAGCCTCGAGATTGTCCTCAAGCTTTTTGATTATTTCCGTTGTTGCATTTTCCGCGGCCAGCTTCGCTAGTGCGGGCTCAAGGATAATATAGGTTTCCCATAGCTCTCGAAAGGTGACATCGTGCAGAATTAAGGCGTTACTAATGCGTGATGTGAGGTCGACGATATGGGGTACCGAGACCGTTAGTCTCTTTGCCGCGCCGCGCACGACTAAGCCGTTCTGTTCGAGTAATCTGATGCCCTCGCGCAATGTTGAACGGTTGATGTCGAAACGCTCAGCTAGTTCAGTTTCGGTCGGTAGGATATCACCTGGCTTAAGCTTACCGGTCATAACCAACTTTTCAATCGTGTCAAAAACCACCCTGTATGCAGGAGCGACGGCGAGTTTGCCAAACATTCCCTTAGAAGGGGGGCTGCTATTCGCCGAATTGATCGTCAATGTTGATTTCATCAAATCTCCAGACCTTGTATGTTCGGAAAAGCTAACAACCCTGTGCGTCTGGCTAGACTGCTGATGCAGCGTGCACCATTGATTGTCCGACAATTGTACAAGAAAAATTACGCCGCAAAAAAGGGCGGTAACTCGTTCAGTTACCGCCTCATGCATCGCGATATTAACAATTTACAGGATTGGAGTCAAAGCGAGCATGGTTGAACGGAAGATGGAAATTATAATCTTTGGTGCCCTTGGTTCGGTCGGTTAATCTGCATTAGAGTATTTTTAATCGCTCTCAATATGGGAGTTACTTCGCGTATTGAGAAGCACACCTGGACTTAGAAGCTCGCGCTGAATGGGTGAGTGTTGACGTGTTAGGCAAGGTACATAGCAGGATTAAATTACGCAAAGCCGGTATCTATGAATGTTAAATGCAAAGGGAATCTCTATAGAGCTATTGTCGCAACTCCAACTTAGCTGAATCTTTCCATCTTAGGTCTACTGTCTTTACGTGAAAACTGAGTGACCGGAGTTTGCCTCCGAGCCCTGCCCGCTCTCTTTAGTGGTGTATTTTCGACTCGCTATGGTAAGACGCTAAGTTCGTACGTCAATCAAGATTTGGACTGGTTTTTTTCTGCGATCGACTGCATCAACGCGTGGTTTTCCGTGCTCCACTGACACCATGATTGTAAAACCGGACCCAGGGATTTTCCAAATTCAGTGAGACTGTACTCCACCTTCGGCGGTATTACCTCGAACACTTTGCGATCAATGAGTTGATCTCTCTCCATCTCTCGTAGTTGCTTAGTTAACATCTGCTGGGTAATGGGCGATAAGATTCTTTTTAATTCGCCAAACCTGACGGGCCCTGTGCGCAAGTTGTAGATAATGGGCACTTTCCACTTGCCCCCGATCAGCTTTAAAGAGTTTGTAATTGGATCTAAGTATTTAGTCATAGTATGTATTTATATACTAGTATGATTACGTTGTCTACTTGTCAAAACACAACCAGTCCATATATCATACTCAGCTTAGCCATGCATCCAGCATGACAAGCAGCCTCAAGGGAAAATCATGTCAGAACAAACCTCAAAAGAAATACGCTCAATGGTCACAGCTGACGGGAATATAGAAATTTCCATTGCTACCACAGAGATACCAACGCCCTCAGACAATGAAGTTCTAATAAAAGTAGAGGCATCGCCAATTAATCCATCGGATCTCGGTCTACTGATAAGTTTTGCCGCCGATCTAACGACTCTGAGCGCTTTAGGTTCCGGTGATGGGACCGTCGCTACGATGAAAATACACCCCGCGATGATGGGCGCAATGAAGCCTAGATTGGATCAATCTATGCCTGTTGGCAACGAAGGTAGTGGCGTTATTGTTGATGCTGGAGCCAACGCCAAAGCGCTGATAGGCAAGACCGTTGGTGTAGCTGGTGGATCTATGTATTCCCAGTATCGATGCGTCCCAGCGTCCAGCTGTCTTATAATGGATGACAACACGACGTCTGCCGAAGCGGCCTCTTCATTTGTCAATCCATTAACAGCTTTAGCGTTCGTTGAAACCATGAAAATGGAAAACCACAGCGCCATAGTCAACACAGCTGCTGCTTCAAACCTTGGGCAAATGCTGGTCAAAATATGTAAGGACGACTCAGTTCCACTAGTGAATATTGTTAGAAAACCTGAACAGGTCGCGGTGCTGAAAGACCTAGGCGCTGAGCACATTTGCAATACTAGTGACCCTGATTTCATGAAGAACCTAGTTGCCGCTTTGATAGCCACCGGCGCGACTCTAGCCTTTGATGCCACCGGGGGTGGTAATGAAGGTAAGCTACCAGGGCAGATTCTCGCTGCAATGGAAATTGCCGCCAATAAAACCGCTAAAGAGTACAGTCGCTACGGCTCAGATACATATAAACAGGTGTATATCTATGGTGGCTTAGATCAATCGCCGACCATTTTAAACCGTTCATTTGGCATGCAATGGGGACTGGGCGGGTGGCTGTTAACGCCCATGATTGGCAGAATCGGCATGGAGCGATTTCAACAGATGCGCGAACGAGTAGCGAAGGAGATTAAAACTACCTTTGCTAGCCAGTATACTCAGGAGATATCGTTTGAGGAGATGCTGCAGCCGGACATAATTAAAGCGTATGCGAAGCAGGCAACAGGCGAGAAGTTCTTAGTGAGCCCTCACAAATAATAGATAGACAGATATATTTTAATGGAGACGATTGTTATGCCCGATATGACTTTGCTAGGCTGGTTTCACACAATTCTTGGAATAGTGGCGCTGGTGACTGCTTTTTATACGATAGTTAAATATAAAGTAATTTCACTATCGACTTTACCTGGCAAGCTATACGTAGGCGTCACCATTATTGTCGCTGGATCGGCTCTAGGGATATATAACCAAGGGGGCTTCGGTATTGCCCACTGGCTGGCGGTGTTGACCCTAGTGGCGGTTAGTGGCGGCATTATCATGGAGAAGTTTAGGTGGTTTGGGCGTTTCTCCATGTACTTTCAAGCGCTGGGATATTCGAGCACGCTATTATTTCATATGATTCCGGCTATTACTGACTTTTTACGCCGGCTACCTCTGGGCGATCCGTTCATTGACTCCTTTGAAGATCCGCTGCTAGTGAGTTTTCATCAGGCCTTTTTGGTGATTTTTGTGGTGGGTGTTATCGTGCAGTTCCGTTGGTTAAGTGACACCAGATCTGCGGACATGGAATCAGCTTAAAACGTTCGAATATTCAAAAAAAGGGACAGCAGGTACTCGGCGCCTGCTTACCGCTTTAATCCTATCGGCCTGACGCGGAGGTTGCTAACAGGGTTGCATGGCACCAATGAACGAATTGCTGTTGCAGGCTAAGGTCAGGGTGTATGTTGATATAGACAGATTATGTACCATGGCAGATTCAACTAGGCTTGGAGGTGAGTGCTGATTAAAATTGGATTGGTTTTATTGGTCTTGCTGTTACTGGTGGGATTACCCTACGGCGCAAAAACCTATGGTCTTAAAACGATCACAGCCGCTGATTTGCCTGATGAGGGGGGCTGGGCAGAATTAAGTCAGGGCAATCTCTATTACCGCTGGTATGTGCCGAAGCCCGACAACGAAAATGGCGAAATAGTTATTTTGGTGCATGGTTTTTCAACACCGCATTTTGTCTGGGGCCAGATCAAAAATTTTTTTCTAGAGCGCGGCTATAAAGTTTTAGTCTATGATCATTTTGGCAGAGGCTTATCGGAAAGACCCGCCGCTAGGTATGACAAAGCCCTCTATATTGACTCCCTGAAAGAACTACTGGCTCATCAAAAGGTTTCTCAACCGGTCCATCTAGTGGGTTATTCTATGGGCGGTGCTGTTGTCGGTCATTTTACCCGTGCTTACCCGGCTCAAACTAAAACCCTAACGCTCATTGCGCCAGCGGGGTTTATGCCAGGTGCACAGACTGCTAATCGGTTTGTAACTCTGCCTGTAGTGGGAGAATGGCTCGGCCATATGTTTGCTGAAGATATCCTGTTAAGTGATGTAAGCGATAGCGAAATGGCAGACGTCGATGATCCGCTGGCAATGGATAAGCTAGATTTTGTATCGCAGGTCAGTGAGCAACTGGCTTACAGCGGCTACGTAGAATCTCTAGTTTCAACCTACAGGTATTTCGACCTGTTTAACGCCCAAGAAACCTTTGTTGCTGTTGGCCAGCGTAATATTCCGACGCTCGCTATCTGGGGTACCAACGATGCCACAGTGCCGTATTCTGGCATTAAGAATATGCTTGAGGCTATTCCTCATGCTGAGTTACTGACCATTGAGGGGGGCGGACACAATATTACCTATATGCAACCCAGTATTGTTGGGCGCGGAATTTCAGCGTTTCTTGACAGCGCAATCGCGCCATAATTTAGCTATTGGTAGCTAGTTAATGGATGATTGATAGGGAGATTGTTTCCTAGCACACCCTGAGAGTAGAAAAGAAAACTAGTTTAAGCATGTCATGACTTTTGCTAATAGCATCAAAGAGCCCGAAACATTCTATGATGCGACCCTTGGCGAGCTGAGCACAAGCCCGGCATGATCGACCCCAAAGCCCGTTGCTTTTAGTTTGCTAAAAATGTTGTTTTCGCCTTTAGTGTGCCTATTGATGGTGAACCAGCGAGTCATGGTAATGGTTTAATGATCGGCTTTAGTGTTACCAGTACAGAGCAGGGCGATGCAAAGCATGCTACTGGTTTGGCCAATGGCGGCATGGACTGAGAAGATGCAGCTAAGGTGCGCGATCGCGGAGATCAGGGCAGTATCTATCTGGCTTATCTGCGAGACCTTGCTGCCTATGGGCTAAGCGGCGTTATGGGTCGCCTTTATTTAGATAGGGGCGACCACTAATTAAATGTTCAACTAATTCCCTAAACTCGCCTGCCGCTCAATTATATTCTCTCGATAAAACGCCGGTATCGGCATTGACTGCCGGGTTTTAGGGTCCACAAATACCTGCGTTAAACCACCTTTGGCTAACAGCACCCCGTCGGCATTACTATACAGTTCAAATAACGCATCGGCGCTTGAATTACCCAAACGCCCGTATCCTGCATAGACTGCAATTTCAGCGTTTCCCGCAATTTCATTGAGATAGTCGCAGTGAATATTGACGGTAAATATAAGGCAGGGTGCTTTCAGTGGGTCCATGATATTGAGACCCAGTTGCTCCATGTAGGCGCAAATAACCTCATCGCCGAAGACTAAATAGTTGGCAAAATAAAGGTGCCCCTGAGCGTCCAAATCGCTATATCTTATTTTGACGATCTCGCTAAAGGGTAGTTGGCTGTCAATTGTGGCTTCCAAAATAAAAACTCCTGTAATCTAATAATTAATATCATTATGCGCGATTCTTAAAAGATTTTAGCGATAAAATTAGCTGGCCGCAGACGAGACATTTGGGGCATTATCAATATCTAGATAACCTAAGCTAAGCAGCAGAATAATAAGAAGATTATCCTATGTCAGAAGCAATTCAGCCATTCTATACAGTTCATAGCCTCCGTAGCAGTTTAGTGCTGGACTGCCGCGGTAACGCCCCTGCGATACTCTATTGGGGAGTGCGCCTGGGGCCGGGCACGAACCCGGAGATGTTAGCGCTGTTGGCAACCCAGCAAGAGGCACCAGCCTGCCCCCCAGAGGAGGCTCCTATTTCCCTATCGCCAGAATTGGGTGCGGGCTTTCAGGGCAACCCTGGTATTCAGGTCCATCGCCAAGGGTTCCAATGGGCGGTGAGCGCGCACATTAAATCTGTCACTCAAACCAATGATAGCAATCTAACCATTGTCTCTGTCTGTGAGGGGACTCAGATAAGAATTATCCATCGACTTGGGTTGGATTGCGATAGTGATGTTTTAAGTGCCAGCACCGAGCTATGCAATATTGGTGATAGCAGTTTATCGGTCGAGCAGTGCAATGCCCCCAGTATTCCAGTGCCCATGGACTACAATAAAATCTTTGGGTTTCAGGGCCGCTGGGCCAATGAATTTCAGCTTCAGCCTGTGGATCGCTTTATGGGCACGTATCTGCGGGAAAATCGCTCGGGGCGAACTTCCCATGATTCATTTCCCGGGGTGATTATCCATACCGAGCAGACCAACGAAGGTTCAGGCGCAGCCTATGGGCTGCATCTGGGTTGGAGTGGGAATCACCGTATTCGTATTGATGAGCAGTTTATAGGCCGTTCCTACGCTCAGTTGGGAGAGCTTTTTTTCCCTGGTGAACTAAGCCTTGACCCCAATCAATCCTATTGCTCACCGGTGCTCTATGGGGCCAGTACTAATAATGGTTTATCAGCGTTATCCAAGTGTTTTCATCGCTATATCAGATCCCATCTTACGGATGCGCGGATGGACGGAAAGGCCAAGCTGGTGCACTTTAATACTTGGGAAGCCATGTATTTTGATCTGACTCCGGAGAGGCTTCAGGCGCTGGCAGACAGTGCCGCCGAAGTGGGTGCCGAGCGTTTTGTGCTCGATGATGGCTGGTTTAAAAACCGCAAATCTGATTGTGCTGGGCTGGGGGATTGGACTGTCGATAAAACAGTTTTCCCCGATGGCTTAGGATCATTAATCGATTATGTGCATGCCAAAGATATGGAGTTTGGTCTGTGGATTGAGCCGGAGATGGTTAACCCGAATAGTGAGCTTTATCGCGCTCACCCGGACTGGGTGCTGAGTGCGCCGCCAGCGCCATTGATCCTGTCGAGAAATCAGCTGGTACTTGACTTAACGCGCACTGAAGTTCAGGAGTATCTGTTTAATTGTATCGATGTACTGCTAAATCAATACCAAATTGCCTACTTAAAATGGGATATGAACCGAGTGATTAATCAGCCGGGCAATGCCAACGGGCGAGCGGTCACCCATTATCAGACTCTGGCTCTATATGGGTTATTGGCCCGTGTTCGGGCGGCGCACCCTAAGGTTGAAATCGAAAGTTGTTCCTCTGGAGGTGGCCGAGCCGACTTTGGTATCCTAGGTTACACAGATCGGATCTGGCCCTCGGATAGTAACGATGCGCTGGATCGTCTGGCGATTCAAAAAGGCTTTTCAATGTTCTTCCGAGCAGAATTAATGGGCGCCCATGTGGGGCCTAAAGACTGCCATATTACTGGACGCAGTATCAGTATAGCCACCAGAGCTGGGGTGGCACTGTTTGGGGATATGGGCATTGAGGCCAATCTGCTGGAAATGGATGACGAAGAAAAATGGATTTTAACTGAGGCTGTAGCTCTGCACAAACAGCACCGCCAATTAATTCATAACGGTGATCTGGTGCGCCTTGATACCAGTGAACGTGAAAATAGCTTTGGCATTATTGCCGCTAATCAACAGCAGGCAATATTTTCCTATGCGCTGCTGAATAGTCCAGCCACCACGACAATGGGCCGTTTGCGCTTTCGCGGGTTGGATGAACATACGCTTTATAAGCTGACCATTGTCTGGCCCAGCGCAGCTAGCAGCATACCGAGCGGTAGCTCACCATCTATTCTAGATGTGATTAACGGCTCGGTGGTGAGTGGCGATGCCCTCATGAGCGTTGGGCTGCAACTGCCAATTATGCAGCCGACAAGTCTGCTGATTTTTCATCTGACGAGTTAAGACCAATAAACTCGGCTCTGTTGCCAAAGACCAATCGATTGATGCTCAGCGCCAGTCCGACACAGATAAAGAAGGTGAAAAACATCATATGAATATAATGCAGCGGCATCCATAGCCAGATAAAGCAGGCATACATCAATACCCCAAAGATCACCGCGGCAATGGCTGCGCGATAATCCACATTCTTAAACAGTAGGCCCACAGCAAAGCAGGCCAGAATTGGCATACTGATCAAACCCCAGAGCTCTTGAAGCAGATTAATTATACTGTCGGACTGGGCATAGACCGGCACCATGGCAACGGCGATCAGCACAAACACCCATGTAGCTATGCCGCTGAGTAGCCGCACATTGGGTTTTTCATCAATATAGCGCTCGTGCAGATCACAGACATACATAGCTGCAGATGAGTTAACCATACTGTTAAATGAGCTGAGTACCGCCGCCGCAATGGCCGCGGCAAATACACCGGATAACCAGCTTGGCAACAGATCGCCCACAATACGACCATAGGCCTGATCGCCAATGTCGCCGTAGAGTTTAAAGGCAACAATACCGGGGATAACCACCATAGAAGGGATAAAAATAACGCGAATAAAGGCCGCTGCATACACGCCTTTTTGCGCTTCTTTGACCGTGGGTGCAGCCATAGCGCGCTGGGTGATGGTCTGGTTGGTACTCCAATAGAAAATTTGAATCAGAAACATACCGGTTAGTAATGTATGCCAGGGTACAGGCGACGCGCTGCCGCCAATCAATGTTAAGCGTTCGGCGGGGATACCGCTAAAGTCAAAGTCGATGGCCATCAGAGAGAGCACTACAATCAACAGGCCCATAAGCAACACCAGCACGCCACCGTAGGTATCCGATACTGCTACGGCTCGCAGGCCACCCAGCACAGAATAGGCCGCGCCCACCAGTGCAAAGGCAATGGCAATGGTCATTAGATCCGCATCAATGCCAGTCATGGAAATCATAAATAGCGCGCCGGTATAGATAACCGCAGGCTGAAAGACAAACACATTGATAAACAGGAACATGGTGGAGACCAGCGCCCGCACATGCTTACTGTTATATCGCCGCTCAAGAAGCTCAGTGGTGGTGGTGCAATTATTGCGGTAGTACACGGGCAAAAACACCTTGGCCAATACCATTAGACCGACAAAACCGGCCAGTTCCCAAAGCGCAAGCAATAACATTTGATTGCCATTCATGCCTACCAGCTGGTCGGTACTCAAATTGGTGAGGGTGATGGAGCCCGCGACAAAGACCCAGGTCAGACCGCCGCCAGCGAGAAAGTACTCTTTGTTGGAGTCTGTTGAATGTCGATTTTCACCGCGACATTTAAAGTAGGTGATCAGTGCAATGGCACCTAGGACAAAACAAAATACGGCTAGTTGAATGGCTTGCTCGCTCAAGGGGAGGCTCCTATTTTTTAATTATTATAAGTTAGTTGTAGTTAGCTGCCAGAGGCCCGCCAGACTGTAACACCATGGGGCTCTATATGGCTGCTTCCCAGTAATAGGCTGATATCAGAATCTAATGGCAGTTCCTGAGGTTGATCTGAGTAGTTAAAGGCAAACATCAGATCGCCTCTTTGGCACACCCTGATATCTTCGCCAAATCTAAAGGTTTGGATATTCGCTTGCCGGCAATACTGCTGGAAAAAATCCAATAAAAATTCTCGATTGGTCAAAGTACCAATATAGGTTGTGCGATCTTGTCGTACCACGGCGGGCTCGCCATCATCATAGCGGGCCAAAACCTCTGACTCCCCAGCCTCTATTTGTTCGCACCATCTACCGCTCTGATATTGCTGTTTATTCCAGCACAGACTTTCCATACAGTCGGCGCGCAAGGTTTCGACTGAGAGTATGCGAATGGGGATTAGCTGCTGCAATAGTCCCGGAGGCAATGAGATGGGATAGCCAAACTCTGAGGTTTTGGCGCCGGCTCTTGGTCCAAAAATAAACTGCGCAGTGCTGGTTTGGCATTTGTCTACAAAGGCCTGATCAACGATCGGTAGGCTGGGGGCAATAATGATTGAGTAGGGGGTGAAGTCAGAATTCACTGAGATAAAGTCGACATTAATGCCCAGTTCTCGCAATGCGCTGTAGTAACTCAGCTGCACATTATTAAAGTCATAGGCTTGGCCCTGTTTTTCAATATCACTTACCCAGAGCCCCTCGGCGCCGGTAATAATGGCCACAGACGCTGATTGTAAAAGCTGGTTGCCAATATCTAATGCAGCCACTTCAGCCATTGCTTGCTCGGCTTCTGGCCAGGCTTCGGTCTTAGAGTTGTCCGGACGCAGCAGACCTGCATGCATCTGTTCCTGGGCAAAGGGTGCCTGCCGCCAACGGAAATAACAGACACAGTCGGCACCATGGGCAAAGGCTTCAAGCGTCCAAAAGCGAATCATGCCCAGTGCGGGGCGCGGGTTATTATTGGCCCAGTTAACCGGTCCCGGCTGTTGCTCCATTACCCAGAAACCGCGGTTTAATAGCCCGCGGGTTTGATCATGGTAATAGGTGGCAAAGTCTGGATGCCCGGTGCGCATATAGCGGCGCAGCTGGTCCGCTGGGGCACCGGTCATCAATAGATCGGTACGCCCTAGTGGATAGTTATCGTAGCTGGTGAAATCTAGTGGTGCTGCCAGGGCAAAGTTATCTACGGCTGTTTCATTCATGGGAATAAAATTATGGGTAATAAATTTGCCCGGGGCATGCTGGCGAATCATCTCAACCATCGGGTTGTGATAGGCGATTACCTGATGTGATGAAAAACGGCGATAGGCCAGACGATGAGCGGGGCTGGTTTCGGTCACTGCACCTATGGGTAACTCTATCTCATTAAAATCCCGATACTCCATCGACCAGAAGACATTGCCCCAGTCGTTGTTGAGTTTATCTATGCTGGTGTAATGCTGCTGGCACCAGTCTTGAAATGCGTCGCGGGCAAGTGCAGAGCCACTAAGGGCCGTGTCATGACAGCACAGCTCATTGTCTGTTTGCCAACCGACCACGCCCTTATGGTTGCCATAGCGTTTGGCCAGAGCTTCAGTAATACGCAATGATTCGCGCAGATACACTGCGCTGGAAAAATCATAGTGGCGGCGTGAGCCAAAGGCTCTGGTGCGGCTCGTGTCGGGGTCTACTGGTAATATTTCTGGGTATTGATCAATCAGCCACTTGGGTGGCGTGGCGGTGGGCGTGCCCATCACCACTTTAAGACCGGCATGGGTCAGGGTCGCAACAGCGGCATCGAGCCAGCCGAAGTCATAGTCCCCCGGATTAGGCTCCAGTCGCGACCAGGCAAATTCGCCAATACGCACATAGGTTAAACCCAGTTCGGCCATCATTGCGGCGTCCTGGTCCCATTGCGACTGTTGCCAGTGCTCTGGGTAGTAACAGACTCCAAACATAGGGTTACCTGGTGTAGTTATTTGCGATAGAACTTAAGGCCGCTGGCCCAGAGATGGGGAAAGCCGGGCCAGGGCTCTATGTACTGATGATCGCCCCCCTCGTACTGCTGGCTATCTTGTCGCTTGGGCAAATAGTCACAGCGAGTGGCATCGTTTTTAACATGGCAATCTAAAAACGCTAGGCTCATATGTTCGATAACCCGATTAATGGTTTCAATATCCCAGCTGGGATCGACGTAATGGCCCAGTTCAAAGTCTGTGGCAAATGAGGCCGCTGGCGCTGGATGAGGGCCGATATTATGTCGCGCATCTTCAAACACCAGCATGTAGGTGTGCTCAGAGCCCATCTGATCATAGAGTTTCTTAACGCCATTTTTAAAGCCGGAGGTATTGTCTTGGTCGCCGGCAAAGAAAAAGGTCGGTACGCTGATATTGCTCATGGCCTGTGTGCTATGAACATCATATTCCCCACCCCAGGGGGCAAAGAGTTGTGCGGCTTTCCAGCGCGGGTCGACTTTTTCTCGGCCGCCATAACAGGAATTGAGGGCATAGGGCAGAACCAGAGCAGCCGCAGCGGGAGTGCCGATTCTGCCCAGTTGTTCTGAGTTAAAGGAATAGCAACCACCAATGGTATTGATAGCGCCAAAGCCGCCCATAGAGTGGCCAATAATCGCAGCACTATTTGTATCGACTATGCTGGCGACGGGAGTCTGTTGCTCGGTAAAGTAATCAAGCAAAAATTGCTGGTCTCTCGCTCGGTTATAGAATGTGCTAATCCCTCCTGCGGGACGATCTACCTCTGTCTTGATCTCGATATTGGTTGAATCGGTATGATCTATGCCCACAACGATATAACCATGACTGGCCAGATGCTCCCCCAGATAAAACATCTGGGTGCGATAGCCGGTAAAACCATGGGACAGAAAAATCAGCGGAAAGCTGCCCTCGCTGAGCGCTGCCGCATTGCGATGTGCATTGCCCTGCAGTTCAAAGGGCTTTTGCAGGCGCGTGACATTTTTATAGATTGCCAAATGGGACTGCTCTGTCACTTGCGCTGGATACCAGACTTCCAGCACCAGCGGCCGCTCGATCTTGGTAATAAAATTAGCGGTATTTAAGCGCTTGGGATCAACAGCCGTGATGGTGCTGACACCGACATCATAGGTCCCTTCAAAAGCCAATTCCGGCGTCACTGGTGGCTGTTGGGTGTAGAGTTGCTCTGCACTAATTGCGGTGCCACTAGCAAGGCTGCTAATAAGCACCAGACTCATAAATGCGGATATCCGCAGTCCGTTAATTGTCACTCTGTACCCCGTTGAATACCCGTTATCAGGTTTTTATTTTCGCGCTCTTTATCGACGTTGTTGTCATCGCAGAATCGCGTTATGGTTGCCCCATAGTAAAACAAAAGCAGGCGGGTAAACAGACTGTGACTACAGTCTGTGGGGTAAAAATTACTGGCCCATAACCATAAGAGGTCGTCCCATGGGCGAATGTGCAAACTACCCAAGTCTCAAGGGGCGCTGTGTGTTTATTACCGGGGGTGCCACAGGTATTGGTGCTGCTATGGTAGAGGCATTTGCTTTGCAGGGCGCTATGGTGGCCTTTGTGGATTTGGATGGGGATTCTGCCGACGCACTGTGCAGTAAGGTCAAGAACCAAACGGGCACCAGCCTTTGGTTTCAGAAAATTGATATTACTGATGTATCCGTTCTACAAAACTCTATTCGGCAGGCTGTTAAAGAACTGGGCCCATTGCAGGCGCTGATTAATAATGCCGCCAATGATAATCGCCATTCCCCGGCTGAAGTGACAGCGGATAGCTGGCGCGATTGCATGGCGATCAATCTGGATGCCGCATTTTTTGCTGCCCAAGCTGGCGCAGAACTGATGGCCAAAGAATCTGGTGGCTCGATTATTAATTTCAGCTCAATCAATGCATTGCTGGGGCCAGCCAATATGCCCGGTTATGTGACAGCCAAAGCGGGCCTTGTGGGCATGACCAAGGCGCTGGCAAGAGACTATGGTGAGTCGGAGATAAGGGTTAATGCCATCTTGCCGGGCTGGGTGGTGACCGACCGACAGCTGGATAACTGGCTGACCCCAGAGGCTGAGGCAGACTGGATGCAGCAAGTGGCCCTGAAGAAACGCCTGCAACCTTCTGAGGTAGCAAATCTGGCGCTATTTTTAGCGGCGGATGATAGCCGCATGATCACCGGTCAAAGCTTTACTATTGATGGTGGAAGGACCTGATACTATGACAGGATCACTGTTAATCGCAGGCGACTGGGGTAGTTCCCACCTCCGCCTTTACCTTTGTCAGTATCATGAGGCGAAGCCGCTCGTCGCGATAGAGAGCTGCACGGGCAGAGGTGTGAGTCAGATAGACGGCGACTTCGAACAGGTATTTTTTGATTTGGCGGCAGACTGGATTAAGGCGCATGGACCCTTGGAGGTAATTCTTTCTGGAGCCGTGGGTTCAACACTTGGCTGGAAGAATACACCTTATCTTGATTGTCCAGTGGGTCGTGAACAGATTATTGCTAGCAGGAGTGTCTTTGAAGCTCGAGGGCTGAGATTTTCTATCCTGTCTGGTGTGAGAGGCGTTAATCCTGCAGGACAACCTGATTTGATGCGTGGTGAAGAGTTGCAATTGCTGGGATGGATGGGCAATGTGGGTCAAACTGGATCGGCGCAAATTGTGGTATTACCCGGTACTCACAACAAATGGGTGCTAGTCAAAAACAACAGGATCGAGACCTTTGTCACAGCCTTGACGGGAGAGATTTTTTCTCTGTTGCGGCAAAAGGCTGTGCTGATTTCAACCCCCCCTAATTCTGACTTTGTACTCGAGGGGTTTATGCGGGGGCTAGAGGCTGCTAAGACACTAAAGGGCGGACAGTTGTTGAACGCACTATTCACGATACGCAGTCGGCAGGTCACAGGAGATCTGCCAGAAAGTCAGGGGGAGTCATATTTGTCCGGCTTATTAATAGGCTCAGATGTACAGGGATCGTTGGCTCTGATGGAGCATTGCCTGCCTAATATTGAGTCGGTGACATTAATTGGTGATTCAAGGTTGAGCTATTATTATCAGCTGGCTCTGGCGGATATGAATATTGCAGCAGAGATCTGGGATGCGATGACGTGTGCTATTTCCGGCTATGAGATCATCTATCAGTCACTTTTTAAAGAGAGTTCTCGATGACAGATAAATTGGATAACTGGTTTACTGAAATGCCCGTGGTGGCAATACTACGCGGTATCAGGCCAGATGAGGTCGTTGAAGTCGGTGAATCACTGCACCGGGCAGGTATAGGTATTATTGAGGTGCCGCTTAATTCGCCAGATCCATTCAGAAGTATAGAGAAGCTATCTCGATCATTGGGGGACCGGTGTGTTGTTGGGGCTGGTACCGTCTTAACGGTATCCGATGTTGATAGTGTTGCCTTGGCCGGTGGCGAAATTGTAGTCAGCCCGAATACGAATACGTCTGTGATTGTGCGCACCTTGTCCCATGGCATGGTGCCAATGCCGGGTTGGGCGACGGTAACTGAGGCGCTGTCGGCTTATCATTCCGGGGCTCGGTATCTCAAGTTATTCCCTGCATCAACCTATGGCGCGGGGCATATAAAAAGTGCCCTTGCCATATTACCGACTGACTCTCGCCTGCTGGTGGTTGGTGGAGTAGGAGCAGCAACAGCCGATGAATGGCTGCGGGCAGGTGTGCATGGCTTTGGCATCGGCACCGAGTTGTATCAGCCGGGGTTTAGTGCTGAGCAAGTCTATCAGTCGGCACTGGCAGTAGTTGCCGCGCTGCGCGCTGCGCGAGATGATTAATATGGCGGTGACGGCAGTCTTGGTAGACATCATTAAGGTGGAAAATACGCTGGGCGAGGGGGTGATATGGGACGCCCGCGACCATGCCGTTTGGTGGACAGATATCGATTGTCGAATGCTTTACAAATACAGCCCCTCAGACGGATCCCTTGAAAAATGGGTCACTCCAGAGCGTCTTGGTTCTTTCGCGCGGGTTGCCGGCAGCGATTATTTGATCTGTGCTTTTGACCGAGGTTTTGCTTACTTTGACCCTCTGACGGCTGGTCTGCAGTGGTTGCATAATATAGACAGTCACAGCGGTAGTATTCGCCTCAATGATGGTCGCGCTGATAGGCAGGGTCGCTTCTGGGCTGGCAGTATGGTGGAAGATCCTCACAAACTGGGGGTCAAAGGTGAGCGCGCCGGCAATCTTTACTGCCTCGATAGGGACCTGACTTGCAGCTCTAAAATCACAGGTATAACTATTTCGAACGGCCTCTGCTGGAGTCCAGATAGTACTGTTTTGTATCATACTGATACACCGTCTCAGCGTATTGATCGTTACGATTTTGATAGTTGCAGTGGTGCCATTTCAAATCGCACAATATTGTTACATACCGAGCTTGGTTGCTTCCCTGATGGCTGCACGGTGGATTCCGAGGGGTACCTATGGAGTGCGCAGTGGGCTGGGAGTCAGGTTGTGCGCTACAGCCCCGAAGGCGAGGTCGACTTTGTACTGCGAGTACCCTTTAGTCAGCCCACCTGCGTAGCTTTTGGAGGCCCGGATTTAAACATGCTTTTTATCACTAGTGCCCGGCAGGGGCTCGACATTTCAGCTCTTGAATCAGAGCCCGATGCCGGTAATGTCTGTGTGTTTAGAACTAATGCCAGAGGAATTCAGGACTCGGTTTTTCAGCCAAGATAACCAGTTAACATGCTATAGTTTCGGCGACCCAGAATAGGGGAGAACGGAGGCTTCGATTTTCGATCGCAGCCGCTACAGTACAATTAACAGATCTAGGAGTAGTCATGTTTAGTCATATTATGCTCGGCGCTAATGACGTCGAGAAATCAAAAGTTTTTTATGATGCCATTTTGGCGACCATTGGCTTTAGTGAAGGTGTTATGGATCCTCAGGGACGTTGCTTTTATTTGAGTGATGGCTGTATTTTTGCCCTAAGTAAGCCCATTGATGGCCAGCCAGCAGGCCCAGGTAATGGCAGCACAGTTGGTTTTGATGTGACCAGTGTTGAAATGGGAAATGCATGGCATGCTGCCGGTCTAGCCAATGGCGGAACTGACTGTGAAGATGCGCCCGGCGTTAGGGGATCTGATAAAGATGGTATGTATCTGGCTTATCTGCGTGACCCGTCTGGTAATAAGCTCTGCGCTCTTTACCGCATGGGTTAATAGGTATCAGCGCACGGGATTTTTGGTGAGCCTGTTTGAGAGCGCTAGGGGTTTTGTCAGCCTTGGTGCAGTAATGGTAAGAGTTAGTTTGTAGTAGATAGTTTAGAGATACAAAAAAGGGGTGCCAAACGGCACCCCTTTTTTGTATCTGTTAGGTCAGCACTCGCGTGCTGACCTAGTCTAAATAACTCAAAAGAGTGGTTTAAAAGTTGTAACCCGCTTTCACGTACCAGAAAGCGCCTTCGACACCCATTGGAGAAGTCTCGTAGAAGATCGCGCCAAGGACACCGTCCGGAACGCCTTCGCCGACAGCTCCAGCTGATCCGTTTATACGCTCTGCATCTTGGTCGAAGATGTTTTGAGCACCTACCGAGATGTCAAAGCTGTCGTTCAGTATATAAGTGACTTCCACATCAACAGTGACTGCTGCGTCGGCGTCAGTACCAAACCAGTCAGCGTGCACTGCATAGTACTCACCGAAGTAGTTAGCACGAACAAAAGCACTTACGTTTTCCCAGCTTTGGGCCATAGTGAACGTTGCGCGATGATTTGGCAGACCTTCTTCTAACCGCTTCACTTTAGAGTCACTTGTGACGCTACCTTGATCAGAAACTTCAGTTTTAGTGTAGTTATATGCAGCGCTAAATTCAGTGCTGCCACCAAACAAGTCAGCTCCATAAGTCGCAACGACGTCAACGCCTTTAGTCTCGGTATTGAAGTCATTAGTAAAGTAGTTCACTTCACCGATTAACTCAGGGTTGGGAACACCAGCAGCGCCCATTGCAGCGCGCTGGGCATCAGTAGGTGCGGCATTACTTGTCAGAGCGACACGATCTTCAACTTCGATCTGGAACGCATCGATTGTAACCTCTACTTCACCCAGAGACATAACCGCACCAAGTGCGAAGCTTTCGGACTCTTCTGGTTGCAACTGACCGGCACCCAACTTAAATCCAGGCAGCGTTTGTGCCTGAGTCAGCTCGCCATCGACCAGAGTAGTCTGCGTGTTAACCACGTTAGCTTGACCCTGAGTTGGTGCACGGAACCCCGTACTATGAGAGCCACGAATTGCGAGGTTGTCAGTAACCTGATAATTGAAGGTTAGCTTGTAGTTAGTAGTGTCACCGAACGTTGAGTAGTCCTCATAGCGAACAGCACCACCAACTAGAAGGTCGTCGCTCAACTGCGATTCAAGATCCAAATACAGGGCATAGTTACGACGTGTGAACGAACCAGCTGAGTCTGGAGAGAATCCGGCAAAGCCATGTGAGCCTACATTAAAGCCTTGAGAGGCATACTCACCAACTTTCCACGATGCTTCTTCACCTGACACAACTTCAAAAGTCGTTTCACGCCATTCTGCACCACCAGCAACACTAGTATCGCCATACTGCTTTTGCAGATCTAGGTTAAAGGTTTTTGCCAGTTGCGTGTAGCTACCAGTTCTGAAATTACGCTTTGAGTCTGGGCCCATAGATGGGTTGAACGTGTTGTTCAGACCGAAATCAGCAGAGTTTCGACCTACCGAACCGCTGATGTCATAGAAAACGCCGTCCATTGAACCGCCAGTGATATCGCCACGCTTACCTGCTGTGAAAGAGGTATCTGTGATGTTACCGACGAAACGTGGAGTGTAGCCACCGGGCGCCTGCTCGTTATGGATGTAGCAGCTTGGGTTAGCTATGAGCGCATCGCGGGCAGCAGTATCTGATGGATCAACGTCAGTTGGGCAGTTACCTGACATGTCGCCAGTTACGTCTGCAATCAGTCGATTGCCATCACCATTGGTAAATACACCACCACGGTTGTTTGGATTACGGTAATAGAACCCACCGTCAACATCGCGTTCTGAGTAGTTCGCAAACATGTACACTTCAGAGCCATTACCCAGATCTAAACCGGAGTTAATGAAGAAAGTGACGTCGTCATCAATTTGAGGAGCACCCCAGATTTGAGCCGGCTTAGTTACAGCGGTATTGCCGCCGTCGATAAGAGCCTGAGCGTCTGGACGCTGAACAGAACGCGAAGTCGCGTCGGCCTCTTTCGCTTGGAAGCTTAGCGTAACAAAGCCAGCATCAGTTAGCGGCATACCATACTTGCCAGCGATCACGGTAGTTGCACCGTCGCCTTCGCTATATTCGCCGCTCTTAACTGTCAGGCTTCCACCCTCAGAAGAGTCATCAAGTACGAAGTTGATAACGCCAGCAATTGCGTCAGAACCGTACTGAGCCGCAGCACCGTCGCGGAGGACTTCTACTTGCTTCAACGCGATGCTTGGGATGACAGAAATATCTGGACCCTGAGAGCCATCATTTACGCCGCCGCCTTGAAATGCGATGACAGAAGCGCGGTGACGACGCTTGCCGTTGACCATAACAAGAGTACTATCTGACGAAAGGCCGCGCAGGTTAGCGGGACGAATCATACTGGCAGCATCACTGATCGGCTGAAGGTGAACGTTTAGTGAAGGTATAGCACCTTGCAGTTGCATTAGCAGGTCGTTGGAGCCGGCTCTACCTAGCTCGTCTGCAGAGAGAACGTCTACAGGAACTGGTGAATCAGCGACAGTACGTGGGGCACCACGTGCACCCATAGTTACGATCTCTTCTACCATTTCTTCCGCTACAGCAGAAGCGACTGGAAGCATTGTGCTACTAGCAATCACAGCTACCGCAATGGCATTTAATTTCCAAAAAGTATTAGCTTTCATAAATCTCCCCCGAGATGATATTGAACTTAGATTGATATAGTGAACAGTCTGCAGATTTAGGGTTGTTCAAACGACCCCTAGTCAGATGGGATCTGAACTACAGCTGAACCAGTAAAATGAAGGTAAACCCCCAATACGGCAGTTTACTCCTATCTATTATGACATTACAAGTGACATTAAAGGTGGCATTGCTAGAAAAGCCCAAGCACCGTTTTGTTAGCTAAAAAGCGTCGCTTTTTAGCTACTCGCGTATCGTAAAGTCTGAGGTTCCAGTGTTGGACGCAACGATGATTTTTGAAAGCTCTCCGGGGATCTCTCGCACCAGCTTTGGCAGTAAGAAGCCTGGCAGCATGGCCTGTAATTCTCGGTATATTTTTCCCGCCTGTTCGTGGTCAATGTCAAAGTGGCTGGCGCCCTGCACTGGATCGAGTAGATGCAAATAGTAGGGACTAACACCGCAATCAAAGAGTCTCTCACTTAAGGCGTTTAAGATTATAGAGCTATCGTTAATGCCTTTTAACAGCACCGTTTGATTTAAGACTTTAATGCCGGCATCGAGCAGGCATTTAATAGCATCAGCGACTTCGTCGTCTAATTCGTTGCTGTGATTGATATGCAAAACCATAATAGGCGTTAGTCGACTGGATGTTGCCCAGCGTAAAAATGATTCATTGATGCGCGATGGAATAACGACCGGCAGGCGAGAGTGAATGCGCAGGCGTTTGATGTGAGGTATCGCTGCGATCTGTTCTGCTAGCCAGCCCAGAAAATGGTCATTGGCTGCCAGCGGATCACCACCGCTGAAAATCACTTCATTGATATCTTTGTGGCTACTTATATAGATAAGCGCCTGTTGCCATTGATCTTTACTCTGGCGATTTTCCTGATAGGGAAAATGACGCCGGAAACAGTAGCGACAGTTAATGGCGCAGGCGGGACTGACGATGAGCAACAGGCGGTTGTGGTATTTATGTACAATGCCAGCAACGGGGTTGTGGTTGGATTCATTTAATGGATCCTCGCTGTAGTTGGGGTTTAAGTGCATCTCGGCATTGATGGGCAGAACCTGCCCGAGTAGTGGGTCGTTAGGGTCTCCTTTTTTCATGCGCTGAACAAAGGGTCGCGGCACTTTGAGGGCGAACTGTGCGGCCGCCTGCTGGCAGGTTGAAAGCTGTGTGCTGTCGAGCTCAAGCTCGGCTAGCAGAGCATCAACGGTGGTAATGCATTGGCTCAGTTCAGTTTGCCAGTTGGATTTAATGTGCAATGGTTTGAGCATGATAGTTCTTACTAGAAGGTTCAGGATTGATTTTACGCTATAGGACAATAGATGAGTACTGACGAAATTTATATGGCCAAAGCGCTGCAGTTGGCGCAGCAGGCAGGCGATGCCGGCGAGGTGCCGGTAGGTGCATTGGTGGTTCGTGATGGCGAGATAATCGGTGAGGGATACAATCAGCCGATTTCAGCTTGTGACCCAACCGCCCATGCTGAAATTGTGGCTATGCGCAACGCCGCGAGCAAAATAAATAACTACCGATTAAGTGATTGTGATCTCTATGTCACCATTGAGCCCTGCACCATGTGTGTGGGGGCTATGGTTCATGGTCGTTTTCGTCGCATCGTATTCGGTGCTCTTGAGCCCAGAGCTGGCGCATTGCAAAGTCAGTTACAGTTAATGGATCAAGGTCATTATAACCACAGTGTCGACGTGCGGGGCGGGGTTCTGGAGCAACAGTGTGGTGATCTTATCAGTGATTTCTTTCGGCACAGACGTAAAAATAAAGGTTAATAATGACTCAATTTCTTTACAGTGGTAGCGGCACGTCGAGCTCTTTGTACCTCACTGCAGGCGGCGGTTCAAAGTCATGATGAGAGAGGGAGTACAGTTGCAGGTAAGCTCTGTAGTACTGGATATTATCCACATAAATCACAGGCTCACTACCCCGAGCATAGCCGTACTTAACCGTCGCGTAATACTTCTTTTTGCTGAGCAGTGGCAGATGGTCGCGGACATTGGTCCACAGATCGGGGTTCATGCCGCTGCGCTGAGTTAACACTCGTGCGTCCTCCAGATGGCCAAAGCCTACATTGTAGGCCGCTAGAGACATTAGTGTGCGGTCCGGTTCGGTTATGCGTTGCGGTAGTCTGGCTTTTAATTTTGCCAGATAGCCGGCGCCGCCCGTTAGGCTCTGCTCTGCAATCAGGCGGTTAGTGACGCCCATTTCCTTTGCGGTATCCAGCGTGAGCATCATCAGTCCACGCACCCCCGTCGGCGATCGGGCCTTAGGGTTCCAGTGGGACTCCTGATAGGCAACCGCTGCCAGCAGTGCCCAATCCATATTAAACTGCGCTGCGGTCTGGCGAAACATCTGCTCGTAAGTGGGCAGTCTCTGCGCAACCTGCTGGCCAAGCTGGTGTGAATTGGCTGCGGAGAAGTGCTCAGTTTGCGCAAAAAGTGCCAGCTTCAAAGCGGCCAACTTACCGCTGCTAATGTAGCCCTCTAAAAACCTGTTGGCGGCGTTAAGCAAGGTACCGTCGTTATGACTGCCAAATGCCCAAGCCATTGACTGTGGGTCTGTAATGTCAAATGCTCTGCGCGCTTTGGGGTAAATATGTCGGTTCACGAGGTAGGAGAAAGAGTCCGCCACCGTGTAACTGACCTCTCCATCATGAACCATTCTGATCAGATCGCTCATCTCCAAATCATCTTGCTCCGACCAGGTTAGGTTTTGCGCAGAACCCTTCAATTTTATGAGCTGCTCGCTGTGCGATGAGCCTGCAGTGACCATTAGCTCTCCCGCCAGTAGGTCAAGTGATTTTGGCCGTTTTTCGCCGCGGCGATAAATAAGCTGTTGGGTCACATCCATGTAGGGAATTGAAAATTCTAGGGATTTGCTACGGTCTTCGGTGATCGTCAGATTAGCGGCGGCAAAATCGCCTTTAGCGCCGCTCACTGAGCGCAATAATCCATGCAGCGTCAACTGAGGCCTGACCATCAGTTCGACACCGAGGCTGTCGGCAAAGGCTTTAGCTATAAGGTAATCGAAACCATTTTGGCCGCGACCGTCGTCAAAATAGGTGGTTGGTCCAGGCAGTGTCAGCATCACCAGCTGACCCCGATCGTATACTCTCTGGAGGTCAGTGAGTTGGGTGCTACCGGAGATAAAAATAACAAATAGCGGCGCAGCCGCGATGAGCAGCAGACGATTCCGTATTTCCCTGACGCGATTAGAAAGTCCGTACATCACTTTACCGTCACCTCTTTAGCGCGCGGCGTTGGGCACGCCTAATTACGCTGATTGTTATTCAATAATTGTACATGATTTAGGTAATTCAATCTGCCTAAGCAGTGTTTTTTCAGCTAGAATAACGCGAATCCCTATAGTCCTTTTTTTGAGACCAGCATCCATGATAATCCTTAGCGGCGCATCTTCTCTTTCCGCATTTCGGCGTCAAAAATTGCTTGCCAATTTACAGCATCGAGTAGCCTCGATTACCTCAATTGTTGCAGAATATGTGCATTTTGCTGAGGTGGATGGGCTTCTTTCAGACCAGGATTATGAAACGTTAACCGCGTTGATGACCTATGGGCCCAGCGAGCAAAAAGCCACTGCCGAAGGTGCCCTGTTACTGGTGCTGCCTCGTCCGGGTACGATTTCACCTTGGTCGAGCAAGGCGACAGATATTGCCCACAACTGTGGACTGCAAAATATAGTGCGTGTTGAGCGTGGCGTCGCTTACTACGTTCAATCAGACTGCGAGTTGACTGAGCAGCAGTCAGGGTTGTTGGCCGAGTTATTAAGTGACCGTATGGTAGAAACCGTGGTCACTGATTTACAACAGGCTAAAATGTTGTTTACCCATCATCAGCCTAGGGCGCTGGCTCAGGTGGATATTCTCGCTGAGGGTTCTAGCGCACTTAAGTTGGCCAATGTTGAATTGGGACTAGCCTTAGCCGATGATGAAGTTGACTATCTGGTCGCCAGCTTTGAGGGCTTGCAGCGCAATCCCTCGGACGCTGAGTTGATGATGTTTGCTCAGGCTAATTCTGAGCACTGTAGGCATAAGATATTTAATGCCAGCTGGACGGTAGACGGTGTTGATGAAGAGCGTTCGCTGTTTGCGATGATTCGCAATACCAACAGCGTTAACGGCGAGAATGTACTCTCAGCATACTCGGACAATGCGGCCGTAGTGGCAGGCACCGAGGGCGGGCGTTTTTATCCTGATCCGGTCAGCAAAGAATACGGTTACAGCCAAGAACCTGTGCATCTGCTGATGAAGGTTGAAACGCATAATCATCCAACGGCGATAGCTCCTTATTCAGGAGCGGGAACAGGGTCTGGGGGAGAAATTCGTGATGAGGGCGCTGTCGGTCGAGGCTCCAAGCCTAAGGTTGGGATGGTTGGTTTTACGGTGTCTAACTTACAAATCCCAAATTATATTCAGCCTTGGGAAACGGATTACGGCAAGCCAGACCGTATTGTTTCGGCGCTGGATATTATGACAGAGGGTCCATTAGGTGGCGCAGCATTTAATAATGAATTCGGTCGCCCCAACATCTGCGGATACTTTAGAACTTTTGAGATGGATTTTGCCGGCGAGCGTCGAGGTTACCACAAGCCCATAATGATCGCGGGTGGCTACGGTAATATCCGTGCAGACCACGTGGATAAACCAGAGTTTGAGCCGGGCGCGCAGCTAATTGTGCTTGGTGGCCCGGCTATGTTGATTGGCTTGGGCGGTGGTGCAGCGTCGTCAATGACAACGGGCAGTAGTTCTGCAGATTTAGACTTTGCCTCGGTACAGCGTCAGAACCCCGAAATTGAGCGTCGCTGTCAGGAGGTAATCGATCAGTGCTGGCAGTTGGGCGATAGTAATCCTATTGCCTTTATCCATGATGTTGGTGCGGGCGGTCTCTCTAATGCACTGCCAGAGTTGGTTAAAGATGGCGGTACTGGCGGTCGGTTCGAGTTGCGCAAAATTCCCAATGATGAGCCCGGTATGTCGCCCGTAGAAATCTGGTGTAACGAGGCTCAAGAGCGCTATGTGCTTGCAATTTCACCCATAGATATCGAGTGCTTTAAAGCTATCTGTGAGCGCGAACGATGCCCCTATGCCGTGGTTGGGGAAGCCACCGAGAGTAAGCAGATTAGTCTGGTCGACGATCATTTTGGCAATAGCCCTGTCGATTTGCCCATGTCAGTGTTATTTGGCAAGGCGCCTAAAATGCATCGCACGGCCACCAAAGTGGAGTTGCCAAGCAACGTCTTTTCAGCGGAGCTGTTGGATCTCAATGAGTCAGTTTTTCGTGTACTGCGTCACCCGGCAGTCGCCAGCAAAAGTTTTTTGATTACTATTGGTGATCGGTCAGTTACCGGCATGGTTGCCCGTGATCAAATGGTAGGTCCCTGGCAGATTCCAGTCGCAGATTGTGCGGTGACCACGGTGACCTACGACAGCACTGCCGGTGAGGCGATGGCTATAGGCGAGCGAACCCCTCTGGCGCTGATCGATGGTCCAGCCTCCGGGCGTATGGCTATTGGTGAGGCGATTACTAACATCAGTGCGGCGCGCATTGGTGATATTAAGGATATTAAATTGTCCGCTAACTGGATGTGCGCCTCGGGCTCGCCGGGTGAAGATGAAAAACTTTATCGAACGGTTGAAGCTGTGGGCATGGACCTCTGTCCTAAGCTGGGCATAACCGTTCCAGTGGGTAAGGACTCCATGTCGATGCGCACAGCTTGGCGGGATACTGATGGCGGCGGCAGGGCAGTTACCTCACCTCTGTCATTAGTTATTACCGGATTTTCACCGGTGCTGGATGTGCGTAAAACGCTGACGCCGGAGCTGCGCACTGATCATGGCGATACAGAATTATTACTGCTGGATCTGGGTGCTGGCGCCAACCGGATGGGTGGCTCTATATTGGCTCAGGTGTTCTCCGAGTTTGGGGATACTGCGCCTGATGTCGACGATGCCAAGGTCCTCAAAGGCTTCTTTGATGTCACGCAGGCGTCTATGGAGCAGGGCGACATTCTCGCCTACCACGACCGCTCCGATGGCGGCTTATTGACCACTCTGGCTGAGATGAGTTTTGCCGGTCATGTGGGTGTTTCGATAGACCTGAGTGGGCTTAATGAGAATACCATGGCTGTGTTGTTTACTGAAGAATTGGGCGCTGTGATTCAGGTGCGATCGGACATTACTGAGGTCCTGGTGCAACGATTTACTGACGCCGGTGTGAGTACTCATAGGTTGGGCGCCTTAAACGTAAACGACAATCTTGAGATTAGTCGGGATGGCGAGATATTATTTGCCTGTGATCGGGCAGCGTTACAGGCATGTTGGAGTGAGACCTCCTATCGGGTCGCATCGCTGCGCGATAATGCAGAATGTGCGCAACAAGAATTTGATCGCATCCTGCAGGCTGACGTGGGCCTCTCGGCCAATCTCAGCTTTGATCCGGCCGAAGATATCTGCGTACCTTATATCAGTTGGGGCGCTAAGCCAAGAGTCGCCATTGTTCGTGAGCAGGGCGTAAACAGCCATGTAGAAATGGGTGCAGCTTTCGATCGGGCGGGCTTTACCGCAGTCGATGTCCATATGAGTGATTTGCTGGCTGGGCGGCGCATCCTGTCCGAATTCACAGGCCTGGTGGCCTGCGGCGGGTTCTCTTATGGCGATGTTTTGGGCGCCGGTGAAGGTTGGGCGAAAACGGTGCTATTTAACGACCAGGTGTGTGATCAGTTTCAGCAGTTCTTTCACCGCCCTGACACTTTTAGCCTTGGCGTTTGTAACGGATGTCAGATGCTGAGCAACCTCAAGACCTTAATCCCAGGGGCTGAGCTGTGGCCGCGCTTTGTGCGTAACTTATCTGAGCAGTTTGAGGCGCGCTTCTCGCTGGTGCGAATCGAGGACTCGCCCTCGGTACTTTTGCAGGGTATGGCTGGCACGCATATGCCCATCGCCACATCCCATGGTGAGGGTCGAGCTGAATTTGCAAGCCCAGACGCACTCTCGGAGTTGAAAAAGAGCGACCAGATTGCCCTACGGTTTTTAGAGAATAATCTGCAGGTTGCAGACCGTTACCCTGCTAATCCCAATGGTTCGCCTGAGGGTATTACGGGTGTAACCTCTGCCGATGGTCGGGCCACCTTGATGATGCCGCACCCCGAGCGAGTCTATCGCACAGTGCTTAATTCCTGGCACCCGCAAGACTGGGGTGAGGACAGCGGTTGGATGCGGATATTCCGCAATGCGAGAACGTTTACTGATTAAAGGCTTGAACTATGCAGAAAATTCCCCATGAAGAAGAGTTAGTCAAAAAAGCCCTGCAGGTTGGCGCGGTATACGCCAAAAAGCGCGCCTATGGAGAGGTGGAGGCTCATGATGCTATGAAACTCAAGGTGCAGTTTGTCTATAAGGTCCTTGTTGAGGATAAGCTTATTCAGGCGCTGGCTAAAGATCAGGTCACTGATCCGAATATGCGTCACAAGTTGGCGCTGTGGATTTCTCGTCAATTGCCACCGGATCATGCACTGCTCAAATAATGTTTTGGTGAGTGTTGGTGTCAGATGTGAGTCGGCTTTAATCGCTTTCACTGGTGCAGGTTATTCGGGTTATAATAAAGAGTATAAAGCGCTTGGAAACTCTTATCATGTGCTATTATCTTCTCGAGTCGACTAGACAGTCGCTGTGTTAATTTCTCGCTCATTCGCTTGCGTTTGAAAGGGTGTGATGCAGAGGAAAGTCCGGGCTCCGCAGGGTAGAGTGCCAGGTAACACCTGGGGGGCGAAAGCCTACGGCCAGTGCAGCAGAGAGAAGACCGCCGATGGTTCGTTCGCGAACACAGGTAAGGGTGAAAGGGTGCGGTAAGAGCGCACCGCGCTGCTGGTAACAGTAGCGGCATGGTAAACCCCACTCGGAGCAAGACCAAATAGGTTCCCATATGGCGCGACCCGCGTTGGGGACGGGTAGGTTGCTTGAGGCAGGCGGTGACGTCTGTCCCAGATGAATGACTGTCCACGACAGAACCCGGCTTATCGGTCGACTCACTTTTTAAAGTATTGCAAAAAAGGTCAGCGAGAAATCGCTGGCCTTTTTTGTTAGCGCCAGTTTTTGTGAGACCTTTAGTTTATTTCGATCTATAAAAATCAATAAAAGGCTAAAATCGATCTTAAAACAGATTAAAGCTAGAAGTTACTTTAACTTGCGGTCTTACTGTTATGTTTTACATTGTTAAATACTCGTCTCCGTAGTCTGCCTTAAAACCAATCTATAGATAACCGCCGAACTTACTGATTTTATTAACTTTTTCACCCTACATCCCCCTTGACATTGGTCTGTGCGGGCCATAATCTGCATGAATGGGTAAAAGTGGTGAAAAGTGGCGAAGTAGGGTTAGCTGGGGTTGTTAAATGGAGGGGAAGGGTTAAAAGTGTTTAGAGGTAGTGATCCGATCAATATGGACGCAAAGGGCCGGATGGCAATTCCGACTCGCTACCGAACCCTGTTTGAAGATATTTGCTCTAATGATCTGGTTATCACTATAGATATGAAGTCTGCTTGTTTGACGTTGTCGCCACTTCCGGAATGGAAAAAATTTGAAGAGAAAGTTGCTGCGCTGCCGGCAATGGATGAGCTGGGTGAAATGCTCAGTCGCTTTGTTGTCGGTCAAGCTAAGGACTTGCAGGTAGACGGTAGTGGTCGAATCCTGATTCCAACAGAATTGCGAGACTATGCCGAGCTGGAAAAGAAGTTGGTGCTGGTAGGTCGTACACAGCGTCTAGAGATCTGGTCAGAGGATAACTGGAACGCTGAACAAGAGAAGTCGCAGGAAAATTATCGCAGCATGTTGATGGATAAAGACAACATGTCTGATGCACTTAAGAATCTGTCTTGGTGAGGGCTTAGTTATGGGTGGCGCCCAACAGGCGGAACATACAACAGTACTGTTGCGCGAGGCAATTGATGCCTTGGTAGTCGACCCCGACGGCTTTTATGTTGACGGCACCTTTGGTCGAGGCGGTCACTGTGCAGAATTGCTGTCTAGATTGTCGAGCAGCGGTAGAGTTCTGGCTATCGACAAAGATCCGCAGGCAATAGCGGCGGGGCATGAGCGTTTTAACGATGACAGTAGATTGCAGTTATTGCACGGCAGCTTTGCAGGCATCCATAGAGTGCTTTCCGGGATGAGCATGGCTGGGGAGTTATCCGGGGTATTACTTGATTTGGGCGTCTCCTCCCCGCAGTTAGATCAGGCTGAGCGGGGCTTCAGTTTTATGCGTGATGGGCCCTTGGACATGCGCATGGATACCAGTAAGGGCTTGTCAGCAGCCGAGTGGATCGCTAGCGCAGACGAGGAGGAGATTGCTCGTGTCATCAAGGAATTCGGTGAAGAGCGGTTTGCTCGACGAATGGCTCGTGCGGTTGTCGGTGAGCGAGTTAAGACGCCCATTGTTCGAACTGTGCAGTTGGCGGGGATACTGGCCGCTGCGCATCCGGCATGGGAGCGAGGCAGGCATCCTGCCACGAAGGCATTTCAGGCTATACGAATTTTTATTAATCGTGAGTTAGATGATCTTGAGGATTTTTTAGGGCAGGTTATAGATAGTCTAAAGGTAGGGGGCCGGCTAGTTGTCGTGAGCTTTCACTCATTAGAGGATCGGCGGGTAAAGCGTTTTATTCGCGATCAAGAACAGGGTATCAAGCTGCCGAAAAATCTGCCTATTCGAGATATTGATCGCGGAGTGAGGTTGGTAAAGGTGGGTAAAGCCATAAAGCCGGCCACGTCCGAGGTGAGTGGAAATATTCGGTCACGCAGTGCGGTGATGCGTATTGCTGTGCGCGTCGCCTGATATGGGCGGTGCAAAGTCAGTGGCCGTACTTTGGCTTTTAGTGTTGGTTAGTGCGTTATCTGTCGCGTTTGTAAGCCACCTCTGTCGGCAGAAGTATGCGCAGTTAACAGGGCTGGAGCGCGAGGCTAATCAGCTGCAGGTGGATTATGGCAAGTACCTTCTGGAGCACAGTGCCTGGGGGTCGTTACAGCGCATAGAGACGATGGCGACGGCGCGACTCAATATGCATAGCCCGAAGACGCAAGAGATTTTGATTATTAAGCGGCAATAAATCGAGTTTGTAGACGCAGTGGATACATGGCGCCTTAATCGGCTCTCAATAGATTAAAAGGGTAAGGCAGAATCGTGGTCAAAAAACCGGTAGAGACAGTTATACCGCGCTGGCGTTACTATTTAGTAATGCTTGCTTTGGCCTCTCTGCCGATTGTGCTTGTTGCCAGCATTGCTCAGCTGCAAATAATGCCTGAAGCCGAGCGTGGTGCAGATTTCTTGCAGACTCAGGGCGACGCCCGATCCATTCGTTCGGAGCCTATTCCGGCCTATCGAGGCCTCATTACAGACAGGAATGGCGAGCCATTGGCTGTCAGCACGCCAGTGACTGAATTGTTTGTAAATCCCCAGCACTTTAAAAAGTCTGCTACTCCCGCCGATTTACTTGCGCTAGCTGAGGCCTTGGATCTTTCGGCAGCCGAATTAAAGGACCGGCTGCAGCTCTACCGCAACAAGTCATTTATGTCTCTTGCCCATCATCTGCCATCCGCTGTTGCCTCGAAAATTCTTGCCCTCCGGATTCCAGGCGTCGAGGGGCGCTTGGAGTACAAGCGCTTCTATCCCGCCGGCGAGGTCACGGCGCAGTTAGTCGGATTTACAGATGAAAACGATCACGGTCAAGAGGGTATGGAGCTCGCCTATGATGCTTTCTTGGCGGGCGTGTCGGGCTCTAGAAAGGTGGTCAAAGACCGCGCTGGTCGAGTGATCAAGGACATTGCGCTGGTTAAGGCCGCTCATTCTGGCAATACTCTGCGCCTGAGTATTGATTTGCGTATGCAATATGGCGCTTACCGTGCACTTAAGGCTGCGGTGCAAAAGCATCAGGCCAAATCGGGATCAGTGGTTGTGTTGGATGTCGAGACGGGTGAAGTTCTGGCTATGGCCAATCAGCCTTCGATGAACCCCAATGACCGCTACAACTTGCAGTTAGGCTCGGTGCGTAACCGGGCTATGACCGATAGGATAGAGCCCGGTTCCACCGTTAAGCCCTTCACTATATTGGCGGCTCTGGAAAGCGGTCAATTCGATGTTAATAGCAAAATTGATACGAGTCCGGGTTATATCAAAGTTGCCAATAAAATCTTTGAGGATAGCAGTGATTACGGCCTACTAGATTTGGGTGGCGTACTACGAAAGTCGAGTCAGGTGGGTACCACCAAGATAGCGCTCGCATTAAATCCCGATTCAACGCGAGCGCTTTTTGAACGGATGGGTTTTGGAGAAAGCCTTGGTAGCGGATTTCCGAGCGAGACCTCGGGTAATTTACCCGTTCGTCGTAATTGGGATCCGGTAACTCAGGCCACGTTTGCCTTTGGCTATGGGTTGAGTGTGTCCCCTCTGCAGCTCGCTCGAGCATATGCAATATTGGCCAGTAATGGTGGCCGCAAAGACGTTTCGTTGCTGGCTCTTGCCGTGCCCCCTGAGAGAACTAGTGTGGCTGACCCACAGTTGGTCAAACAGGTTCGTCAGATGTTACATGACGCCAGCAGTGATCAGGGCACAGGTAAGTACGCCATGATCGAAGGCTACTCTGTCGGTGGAAAAACCGGGACGGCGAGGAAGATTAAGTCAACTGGAGGTTATGACGAAAACCGTCATATGTCTGTCTTTGCTGGATTGTCGCCGATAGATAAGCCGCGTCTGGTAACCGTTGTGGTCATTGATGAGCCTAGTGAAAGCGTCTACTCCGGTGGCCTTGTGGCTGCACCGATATTTTCTGAAGTGACAGGTAATGCGTTGCGCTTACTGCAGGTCACGCCTGATCAAATAGATGCTAATCGCACCATTGCGAGCTTGTTGGCCGCCTCAAAAATGCGAGGGGACTCATTATGAGCATTTCGCAGCGGAGCGCGACAACCTTATTCGATCTAACGGCGGATTTTACTGAATCACGTCACTGTGCTGACGTGGAAGTGAAAGGTATTGCGCTGGATAGTCGCAAGGTCGAAGTGGGTGATCTGTTTGTTGCGGTTCAGGGTGGCCAAACTCATGGTGCAGGCTATATTTCCCAAGCTGTTGATCGTGGCGCCGTCGCCATCTTGGTCGACAGTGAGGCCGTCGATGAATGTCTATCATTTAGTCGCATAGTGCCCATAGTGGGCATCGATAAGCTCATTGAGCATGTCTCGCGTATTGCCGGAATTTTCTATGCTATACCGTCTCAAGGGATGGCATTAACCGCCATCACTGGCACCAACGGTAAAACCACCTGTTCGCGGCTCTATGCGGCGTTGGCCGAGTACTTACAGGGCAACTCAGCAGCTTTTATAGGCACCTTGGGTTACGGGATGGTTAACGCGATTGATCGCCATTTGCCTACTGAGTCTAACGCGGGTCTGACGACCCCGGATGCAGTCTCCATGCAGAAAATTCTTGATGAGCTGAGGACTGAGGGTGCTACCACTGTCGCATTAGAGGTGTCGTCTCACAGTCTGGATCAGTATCGTGTGGCGGGCTTGCAGATAGATACTGCGGTATTTACCAATCTGAGTCGCGATCACCTCGATTATCATGATGACTTTCAGGCCTATGCAGCCGCCAAAGCCAAGCTGTTTTTAATGGCTGGGCTTAAAACTGCCGTGATCAACATTGATGACAGTGCAGGTCGCGTTATTTTGGCGGGACTCAATCCTAATGTTCAAGCCATTACCTTTAGTGTCGAGAATAGTAGCGCCGATATATACTGCCATACCATCGATCACTCTGCCGAGGGGTTGCGTGCGGTCGTTTCCACGAACTGGGGTGAGGGTGAAATATGTTCGCCATTGCTGGGCCGATTTAATCTTGCCAATTTGTTGGCGGTCATTGGTTGTGGCGTCGCCCAGGGTTTCTCTCTTGCTGATATTTTGCGAGCAGTGCCAAAGTTGCCGGCGGTTTCGGGCCGAATGGAATTGATCGATGCCAAAGCGCTGCCGCTTGTAGTTGTTGACTATGCGCATACGCCAGACGCCTTAAAAAATGCACTGCAGACCCTGAGGGGTCATTGTCACGGCAGGCTTTGGGTGGTCTTTGGCTGTGGTGGAGACCGCGATATAGGTAAGCGTGCTGAGATGGGTGCCATTGCCACGGAGTGGGCGGACCAGGTTGTCGTGACTAGCGACAACCCACGCAACGAAGATCCTCATTTGATTATCAAGCAAATTGTTGGGCGCGCCTGGGCTGATGTGATCGTCGAGCCTGACCGCCGCGCGGCTATTCATGAGGCAATTCTTCAGGCGGACACATCTGATGTGGTCATCATAGCTGGCAAGGGGCATGAGGACTATCAGATTTTAGCTGCCGAGCGACTGCCCTTTAGTGATCAACATGAGGCGCGGCTTGCCCTGCGGGCTCGAGAAGTGCTACAGATGAAAGGAGGTCTAAAATGATGCCTCAATTGCGTCTCACAGATGCTGCTGTGCGCTTTGGTGGCACCTTGATCAATCCAGATTGCCATTTTTCCACCGTGGCCATTAACAGTCGCAACATTAGCGAGGGTGATCTGTTCGTCGCTCTGATCGGTGAGCGATTTGATGCGCATCTGTTTCTCAATGACGCCGCTGAAAAAGCCTCGGGTTTGGTGGTCTCTACGCCAGACAAAAAACTACCCCTGCCCCAGTGGGTAGTTCCGGACACGACTAAGGCTCTCGGTGATTTGGCGACATTGCGTCGCGAAGCCTTCACTGGCCAAGTTATAGCCGTTACTGGCAGTACAGGAAAAACCTCAGTAAAGGAGGCTATTGCCTGCATTTTACGCCAGAGCAATACAGTTCATGCGACTGCCGGCAATCTCAATAATCATATTGGTGTGCCACTCACGTTACTGTCTATGCCGGTTGAAGCTGACATAGCGGTGATCGAAATGGGCGCTAGCGCAGGTGGTGAAATCGGCTACCTTTGCGCCATTGCTAAGCCTCATGTGGCATTGATTAATAATGTACAGACCTCTCATATTGAGGGCTTTGGCAGTATTGATGCTGTGGCTGCGGCCAAGGGCGAAATTTACACGGGCCTAGAGGCCCTCGGCACTGCAGTTGTCAATCTTGACGAGCCCTGGTGCAGTCAATGGCTCGGACTCCTTGCCGGTCAAAAGAAAGTGATGTTCTCATCTCAGGATTCAGGCGCTGACTTATTTGCCGAAGATATTCAAATGCTCGCTAATGGTTGCTATCGGTTTGTCCTCTGCCTAAAGGCAATGGATGGTGGGTCCATAGAAAAGCAGGTTATTGAACTGACAGCCCCTGGGTTGCATCAGGTTAATAACGGTTTGGCAGCCGCTGCTTGTGCCGTGGCTGTGGGGGTCAAACTGCCACAGATTGCCGCTGGTCTGGCGTCTGTCTCTGCGGTTTCTGGTCGTCAGGAGATTAAGCTTTTAGCCAATGGCGCCAAGGTGATCGACGATAGTTACAACGCCAGTCTAAGCTCATTTAAGGTTGCTATTGACGTGTTGTCTGGCTGCAGCGGTCGGCGAATATTGGTGATGGGTGACATGGCCGAGTTAGGGCCTGATGAGGTAATGCTACATCGTCATGTTGGCGAATATGCCCGGCAGGCCGGTCTGGATGATCTTTATAGCCTAGGTTTTTTAAGTGCTGGTGCCGCCGAGATCTTTGGCGGTCGCCATTTTGAAAGCCGAGATTCCCTGATCGAAGCCCTAACCTATGAGCTTCAGTCGCCAGAGAGCACCTGCTTAGTCAAGGGGTCACGCAGCTCAGGAATGGAGCGTATTGTTGAGATGTTATTACTTCAAGGAAAACCCTAATGTTGACTTGGTTTGCAGACTATCTGACTCAGTTTTACAGCCCATTTACTGTATTTCAGTACCTGACTCTGCGCGGTATTCTGGCGGTGATTACCTCATTGGTTATTTCCTGGGTAGCGGGGCCTATTGTTATTGGTCATCTTAACAGACTGCAGATGGGTCAGGTGATTCGAATAGATGGTCCCCAGAGCCACCTGAGCAAGGCAGGCACGCCTACTATGGGCGGGGCGCTCATACTTTTGTCGCTCTTTGTCAGCACACTTTTATGGGGTGATTTAGAGAATCGGTATATCTGGATTGTTATGGCAACGACGTTAGCCTTTGGTTTAGTCGGCTGGATTGATGATTACCGTAAGGTAGTTGAGAAAAAATCTCGCGGATTATCTGCGCGCTGGAAGTATCTGTGGCAGTCAGTCTTTGGTTTGGCTGCCGCCATTGTGCTTTATCAGACGGCCCAGAGTCCCGCTGAGCTGGAACTGATTATTCCATTCTTTAAAAGCGTGTCCCTCTACATGGGGCCCGCTTACATTCTTCTTACCTACCTAGTGATTGTAGGGACCAGCAATGCAGTCAATTTAACTGATGGCCTCGATGGGTTGGCCATACTGCCGACCGTTTTAGTCAGTGGTGCATTGGGAATTTTTGCCTACCTCACCGGCAACTATCAGTTTGCAGGTTATTTAAATATCCCCTTTATTAGTGGTGCTGGTGAGCTGCTTATTTTTACTGCGGCGCTGTGCGGGGCAGGGCTCGGATTTCTGTGGTTTAACACCTACCCCGCGATGGTATTTATGGGCGATGTGGGTTCCCTAGCGCTGGGTGCAGCTCTTGGCGTGGTGGCTGTTATCGTCCGGCAGGAGATTGTGCTGTTCATTATGGGCGGTGTGTTTGTCATCGAGACGCTGTCGGTAATATTGCAGGTTGCATCATTTAAGTTGACCGGCAAGCGCATCTTTCGCATGGCACCTCTCCACCACCATTACGAATTAAAAGGCTGGCCAGAGCCACGCGTGATCGTGCGTTTTTGGATTATCACAGTTGTGCTGGTACTCATTGGCCTTGCAACACTGAAGTTGCGTTAGGCAACGCTCACTATGGACGCATTAATGAAAGATGTAATAGCTACTAACCGCAACATCGCGATACTTGGCATGGGTGTCACAGGCCTGTCTGCGGCGCGGTTTCTGACTTCAATGGGGCAACCATTTGTTTTTGCGGACAGTCGTCAGCAGCCACCGCGATTGCAGGAAGTGATTGATAGCTATCCGGACGTTGCAAGGTTTCTCGGTACCTTTGAGGCAAGCCTGTTTACTAATATCGACAGAGTTATGGTCAGTCCCGGTATCTCATTGGAAGAGCCTGCGTTAATTGCCGCCCGCGATGCTGGCGTTACATTGATGGGCGATCTTGAATTATTCCTTGAGTACGCCAATGCGCCGGTGATCGCGATAACAGGCTCCAACGGTAAGAGCACTGTCACCACCCTAGTGGGTCAAATGGCTGTCGCTAGTGGTCTGAGTGTGGGTGTTGGTGGCAATCTTGGCACGCCAATGTTAGATCTGCTTGATGACCAGCATCAGCTCTATGTTTTGGAACTGTCCAGCTTTCAGTTGGAGCTGTTAAATGACGGTCGTGGTGCGATTACAACCCTGTTGAATATTAGTCCTGACCATATGGATCGCTACCCCAGTTTACTGGAATACCATGCAGCGAAACATCGTATATTTCGAGGGGCAGGCAGGGTTGTTGTCAACCGTGAAGAACCGCTAACTAGGCCCTTATTGCCCAGCGCCACGGCAGTCATCAGCTTCGGCCTCAATGAGCCTGATCTGGGTGATTTTGGCTTACTACAAGGCGCGGTCAATGGCTATTTGGCTTTTGGCGCAGAGCGGCTAATGTCGGTAACTGATGTGGCAATAAAAGGTACCCACAATATAGCCAATGCGCTAGCAGCGCTGGCGTTGGGTCACTCTGCGAAACTTCCTATGCAGGCCATGTTGGATACCTTAAAAGTCTATAGGGGATTACCTCATCGTTGTGAAAATGTCGGTGAGGTCGATGGTGTGCTATATATCGACGACTCCAAAGGTACGAATGTTGGCGCCACATTGGCTGCGATTAACGGCTTTGGTAAGCCGGGCAGTCGAAATCTGATATTAATTGCTGGCGGTCAGGGCAAGGGGCAGGATTTTTCACCATTGCAGGCTGCCGCCATTGACTTTGTTAAACACAGCATTTTGTTTGGTGAAGATTCCGCCAGCATTGCCGGAATCTTAAATACCGTCGTGGACACCCGAGTTGTCGAATCTTTGGAGGCGGCCGTAGATCAGGCCCACCAATTAGCCAGCGCCGGGGATCTTGTGCTGCTTTCACCTGCCTGTGCCAGTTTTGATATGTTTACCGGCTTTGAGGAGCGCGGTGTGCGATTTCAAGGAGCCGTGAATCAGCTGGAGGCGCGCAATGATGGTTGATTTTCCAGTCAAATACTTTGGTATTAGACGCTCTGAATATCATATTGATATGCCGCTGCTGCTATCGGTTTTAGCGCTTATGTCTATCGGTCTGGTGATGATCGCTTCAGCTTCGTTTAGTTTTGCTGAATACCGATATGGCAATGATCTTTATTTTGTTAAGCGGCATCTGGCGTACCTGCTGGTAGGTGCTGCGGCGATGCTTGTCGGATTCTTTGTTTCGCCAACGGTCTGGGCTCGTTACGGACGTCTTTGGATCTTACTCAGTGTTCTGCTGCTGACTTTGGTTCTTATTCCCAGTATTAGTGAGAAGGTTAATGGTGCTCGACGGTGGCTGAGCCTGGCGGGTTTGACTTTGCAGGTATCAGAGCTGGTGAAGGTTGCAACGGTGGTGTTCCTCGCCGGTCATCTGCAGCATCATCGAGCAACTTTGAGCAACGACCCGGCAGAGTTCGGCAAGCTTTTAGGTATCGTGAGCCTACTGTCGATGCTGCTGATTTTACAGCCAGATTTTGGTTCTGCTGTCGTACTGATGGCTACCTTTATGGCTATTACGTTTTTGGGTGGTACCAATTTACGTCAGTATCTAATCGTGGTATTGATCGGTTTTGTCTTACTCTATTGGGTGGCTGAATCAGCTCCTTATAGACTGGCAAGGCTTACAACGTTTCTTGATCCTTGGGTCACGAAAAATGATTCCGGTTATCAACTCGTCCAATCGCTGATTGCCTTTGGGCGTGGCGGTTGGTTTGGCGTGGGGCTTGGTCAGTCAGTTCAAAAAATGTTGTATTTGCCGGAGGCCCATACGGACTTTGTGTTCGCGATTTTTGCAGAAGAATTTGGTTTCGTAGGTGTGATTATTCTGGTGGGGCTTTACATCACTATGATATTTCGTATTTTTGAGCTTGCGAAGGCGGCCATTGCCCAAAAATACTGGTATGGCACTTATATTCTGGTGGGTTTTGGGTTACTGATTAGTGGCCAGACCTTCATTAATCTTGGTGTTAACGCAGGTCTGTTGCCGACAAAGGGGCTGACCCTGCCATTTGTTAGTTATGGCGGCAGCAGTCTAATGGTGTGCTGCGTAATGGTAGGCATGATGCTACGCATCGGTCACGAGATAAAACTTCCTCAGCAGTCTGGGCGGAGGACTCGTTATGTCCGATAAACTTCGAATAATGATTATGGCGGGTGGCACGGGTGGCCATGTATTCCCGGCACTGGCTGTTGCAGACGAGCTGCTCGCGGTAGATGCCAAAATATCATGGTTGGGCACGCGTCGCGGGATTGAGTCTGAACTGGTGCCGTCGCGTGACCTCGCTATCACTTATCTGGATATTGAAGGGATTCGTGGTCGCGGTGTTATGGCTTTAATACGCGCCCCACTGCTGTTATTCCGCTCAATTCGGCAGGCCTTGTCATTATTGAATGAATTCAAGCCACAAGTGGTGTTGGGGATGGGAGGCTTTGCTTCAGGGCCTGGTGCTGTGGCGGCTAAACTAAAAGGTATCCCAGTAGTGATTCATGAGCAGAACTCCGTTGCTGGCACCACTAACCGGCTGTCAGCGCATATCGCTTGTCGAGTGATGCAAGGCTTCCCTAACACCCTGACGAATGGTGAGTGGTGCGGCAACCCTGTGCGGCCCGAAATAGCGAATTTATTACCGCCCCAAGAGCGACTTGCCAAGCGCAAAGGAAAAGCCTCTCTGTTGGTTTTGGGCGGCAGCCGCGGTGCGCTGGCGATTAATCGTCTGCTGCCAGAGGCGTTAGGCCGAATTGATGCCCGGGTCCGCCCCAATGTGATTCATCAGACCGGTAGAGACCATTTGCAAGGCACTATCGATGCTTATCAGGAGCAGGGTTTAAACCTAAAAAACGGTAAGCTTAATGTGGTGCCCTTTATTGACGCCATGGAAGATGCCTACGCATGGGCAGACTTTGTGATTTGTCGATCTGGCGCCTTAACGATAGCTGAGCTGACCGCTGTGGGGCTGGGCTCATTGTTGATTCCATTTCCTCACGCAATTGACGACCATCAAACCTGTAATGGTAAGTTGCTAGTAGGGCAGGGTGCCGCCACTATGATTCAACAATCTACCCTGACGCCTGAAACACTTGCCAATGAGATTAATGCGATCTGCACTCAGCCTGAGCGCAGGCTAAATATGGCCATGCGCGCTCGTGAATTAGCCAAAGTAGGTGCCGCGCAGCAGGTTGCTAAAGCCTGTATCGAGGTGGCGCATGGTTTATAATAAGAATTTCCAGCCGCCTGAAATGCGTCGCATTCAACGCATCCACTTTGTGGGTATTGGTGGTAGTGGCATGTGCGGTATTGCCGAGGTGTTATTGAATCAGGGCTATGAAATTTCTGGCTCTGACATCAGCGTCAATACAAATGTTAAGCGTTTAACTGGCGCTGGGGCGATAGTATTTATTGGCCACAGCGAAGACAATATTATCGGTGCTGACGTGGTAGTCAAATCTTCGGCAGTGACTCTCAAGAATGCTGAGATTGCCAGTGCCCGCAAGCGGGGCATCCCAGTGGTCCGTCGCGCTGAAATGCTTGCCGAATTGATGCGCTATCGCCACGGCATTGCAGTCGCTGGCACGCACGGCAAAACCACTACTACCAGTTTGATTACCTCGATCTTTGCTGAAGCGGGACGCGACCCTACCTTCGTTATAGGCGGACGCGTCAATAGTGTTGGCGCCAATGCCAAGCTTGGCGGTAGTCGCTATCTGATAGCAGAAGCGGACGAGAGTGATGCCTCATTTTTGCACCTTCAGCCCATGGTATCTGTAGTCACTAATATTGAAGAGGACCATATGGAGGCCTATGGTTTTGATTTTGAGGTGATGAAAAAAACCTACATCGAATTTTTACATAACCTGCCGTTTTATGGGCTGGCTGTTATGTGTATCGACGACGATGTCATCCGTGATTTGCTGGTCGATGTGGCGCGGCCCTTGCTGACCTATGGCTTTAGTGAAGACGCAGCCTATCGTATCAGCGATCTGTCGACCGAAGAGCATCGGTGCCACTTTCGGATTAGCAGGCCAGATGATCTGCCTGCTATTAACATTAGTTTAAATATTCCCGGTCGCCATAATGCGTTAAATGCCGCTGCCGCGATTGCGGTGGCCAGCGATGAGGGTATTGATGACCAGTCCATTATCGATGGTCTTGGGAAATTCTCTGGGGTAGGTCGGCGCTTTGAAGTGGTTGGTGAGTACCCTGTTCAAGGTGGTAGCGCCATGTTAGTCGATGACTATGGTCACCACCCCACTGAAGTCAAGGCGACTATTCAGGCCGTTCGAGATGGTTGGCCTGGGCGACGATTGGTTATGGCCTTTCAGCCTCACAGATACACCAGAACGCGGGATCTTTACGAAGATTTTATCCAGGTGCTGGCCACTGTTGACGTGTTGTTAGTGCTGGATGTCTATGCGGCGGGTGAAGAGCCTATCTTAGGTGCAGGCAGTAAAAATATCTGCGGCAGCATTCGTCAGCGCGGAGGTATTGATCCTATCTATGTAGAGTCTATTGATGAGGTGCCATATCTGTTGGGTGAGTTAGTGCGGGGTGATGATATTGTCCTGACGCAGGGCGCCGGCAGTGTTAGTAAGCTGGTGGCTATACTAGCCGAGACAGAACTCGGCAGGATTTTGGGACCCTATAACAAAGCAGAGTTAAAAAATGACTACCTCTAGGCCGCATAAATTCGGACGCGTCGGCTTGCTTTACGGTGGCACATCGTCCGAGCGAGAGGTGTCATTGATGAGTGGTGCTGCAGTGCATCAATCACTATTGAATTTGGATATTGACGTCATTGCTATCGATGCACAGGACGAACTACTGCGGGTATTGCCGGGCCACAATTTAGACCGTGTGTTTATAGCGCTACATGGACCTGGAGGGGAGGATGGCACGTTGCAGGGGGCGTTAGAATATCTTGGTCTACCCTACACCGGTAGTGGCGTGTTGGCCTCAGCGCTGGCAATGGATAAGTTGCGATGCAAGCAAATGTGGCAGGGTATTGGTTTGCCGACTCCCACGTTTTCGGTGCTTGATGCACAGTCTGATTGGTTGGGAATTATGCAGTCTCTCGGTGGTAAAGCTATGGTTAAACCCGCCTGTGAAGGCTCAAGTATTGGTATGAGTCGTGCTGAAACGCCGGCCCAACTTAAGCAGGCTTGGGTGCATGCCGCTGAGTTTGGAATGACAGTGATTGCTGAGTCTCTGATAGAGGGTGCAGAGTACACCGTGGCAATACTGGGCGATCAGGTGCTGCCCTCTATTCGCATCCAAACTGGCGAGGTATTTTATGACTACAGGGCTAAGTATTTTTCCGACGTTACCCAGTACCTGTGTCCGAGTGATCTTTCATCTAAGCGTGAAGCACAGATACGCCAACTCTCGATGGACGCGTTTAAGACGGTTGGCTGCAAAGGCTGGGGCCGCGTTGATCTGATGGTAGATGCAGATGATAGCTTTCAATTACTCGAAGTTAATACGTCGCCGGGCATGACCAGTCACAGTTTGGTCCCCATGGCGGCTAAAGCTGCTGACCTTAATTTTGATCAGCTCGTCCAGGCAATATTAGAGGCGTCACTGTAATGGCAAATCAGAATGCTCGAGGCGCCAATCGCAGGCAAAATACCACTGAGAGTTATGCTCGGTCTGGCCTGAATGGGCTGGTTGAAAAATCATCTGTCTTGCTGCTGATGGTGACGTTTAGCCTGATTGTGTACGGCGGTGCTCTAGCGTATCGTCAGATTGATCGTCCTCTAACCAATGTAATGATTGGCGGTGACTTTAATTATTTACTCCAGCAAGAGCTCGCAACACTGGTTTATGAGCAAATTGACGGGGGCTTTTTGAGTGTCGATTTGACGAAATTACACCAAGTAATCCAAGATCAACCGTGGGTTGATCAGGTCAGTATTCGGCGTCAATGGCCCAGTAGTCTGCAAGTAAAAGTGATTGAGGAGGTGCCGATCGCACGCTGGGGAAAAAATGGCTTTCTCAACCGCCTTGGTGAGGAGTTAAAGATTACAGACAGCAGTAAGTTACAGACCCTACCAGTATTGCGTTCTGACTATGGTACCTCGCTGGAAATGATGCAGCAGTACCAGTCTATGGCGCTGCTCTTGGCACCCACAGGTTTAAAATTGGTCGAGCTACAGCGAGACAATTTAGGTGCTTGGCGAGTCGATACTGAGTCAGGTTTGCACTTAGTGCTGGGCAGGAAACAGCTGGTAGAAAAGCTTAGGCGTTTCGCTTTGGTTTGGGACTCAGGATTAAATCGTCAATTAAACAACATTAAAATAATAGATCTGCGATACCCCAATGGACTAGCCGTGGCTTGGAAAGACGGTATGTTGGTTGACGCGCAGCTAAACGCAGAGAAAAACCCAGTTCGCTCTGTACAGGGATGACAGACAGCTGACGAGGAGAAGTTATGGCTACTGAAAATGAAGAGAACATGATCGTCGCGCTGGATATTGGTACATCAAAGGTGGTGGCAATAGTTGGAGCTATAGGCGTCACGGGCGATCTAGAAATAGTGGGGACGGGGATGCATGTATCTTCGGGTCTTAAAAAAGGCGTTGTGGTCAATATTGAGGCCACCGTCAATTCTATTCAACGGGCCATCGAAGAAGCAGAGTTAATGGCCGGCTGTACTATTCACTCAGTGTATGCGGGAATCGCGGGTAGCCATATTCGCAGTCTTAATTCCCATGGTATTGTCGCTATTCGCGATCGCGAAGTTCAGCCCTTGGATGTTGAGAGAGTCATAGATGCAGCCCGAGCCGTCGCCATCCCTGCCGATCAGGAAATTCTCCATGTACTTCCTCAGGAGTACATTATTGATGACCAAGAGGGTGTGCAAGAGCCTGTCGGTATGTCAGGGGTGCGCCTTGAAGCCAAGGTTCATTTAGTTACCTGTGCCGCCAATGCAGCTCAAAATATTAAAAAGTGTATTCGTCGTTGTGGGCTGGAAGTGGATGATATTGTGCTTGAGCAGTTGGCGTCGAGCTATGCCGTGCTTACCGACGATGAAAAGCACTTGGGTGTTGCTTTGGTTGACATTGGTGGGGGTACCTCAGATATAGCGATCTTCACCGATGGCGCCATTCGTCATACCGGGGTCATCCCCATTGCGGGTGATCAGGTCACCAATGATATTGCTATGGCTCTGCGCACACCGACAGCCCATGC
>Ga0209709_10000241_pt1 | contig 52969 bp, 52 predicted proteins | sample ArcticOcean_MG_C_2_FD_187435 | JGI IMG/M metagenome (GOLD analysis project Ga0209709, IMG submission 187435) | Marine microbial communities from western Arctic Ocean - ArcticOcean_MG_CB4_136 (SPAdes) (version 2) | ecosystem: Environmental > Aquatic > Marine > Oceanic | place: Arctic Ocean... | reverse complement strand
AACCTGTAGAAGCTGAACCTGTAGAAGCTGAACCTGTAGAAGCTGAACCTGTAGAAGCTGAACCTGTAGAAGCTGAACCTGTAGAAGCTGAACCTGTAGAAGCTGAACCTGTAGAAGCTGAACCTGTAGAAGCTGAACCTGTAGAAGCTGAACCTGTAGAAGCTGAACCTGTAGAAGCTGAACCTGTAGAAGCTGAACCTGTGGAAGCTAAAGCAAAGGTATTAGATACGGATATTATTTATCAAAGACCAAAAGGCAAGGGAGTAATCCTTGATTTATCTAAACCTGAAATACAAGATGCAGAAATGATTGATGATGAAGACTAATAGATTAATTTTACGCAAATTTAATTTGAATGATAAGAAAGAATTGATTTCTTTACTTAAGGATAAAGCAGTAACTAAATGGATTGAACTTCCTTATCCTTACTTAGAAAAACATGCCGATTGGTGGCTTAATACCGGATATAAAGAAAAATATCATTATGCACTTACACAAAAACATAACCTAAACTTAGTGGGAAGTTTAAAAATCACAATAAGAGGTGAAATTGGATGTTGGATAGGAAGAGAATATTGGAATAAGGGATACGCATTCGAAGCCGTAGAAAAAATAAAGAGTTTTGGATTTGACGAATTGAATTTAGAAAGAATATGGGCTGCAACTCATAAAGAAAATGAGTCGCCTCAAATTGTCCTAAAAAAATGTGGTTTCAAATCTATTGGTGAGAAGCCATATCACGTTGAAGGAATAGGTGATACTAAAATTAGACCTCACTTTGAAATAACCAAGAGTCCTTAAATCAACCCTCTTTAATTAAATATTTGTGGCCCTGTGGGGTAGTTTGGTATCCTTGTGGCTTTGGGAGCCATTGACCCCGGTTCAAATCCGGGTGGGGCCACCACTATAGATCGAAATCAGTATGCTGCTTTTGTTGTAGTTACTATTACTGATGCAATTTTGTAAGGATCTGCATTGGAAGCTGGACGTCTATCTTCAAGCCTACCGTTCCACCCATCTTCTACAGTTCCAATAGGTATTCTTATCGAAGCTCCGCGATCTGAAACTCCATAAGAAAATTCATTAATTGATTGAGTTTCATGCTCCCCAGTTAATCTTTGATCATTATCAGCACCATAAACAGAAATGTGTTTTTCAATATTTTTACTAAAGGATTCACAAACCTTCCTGAAAACTTTTTCATCACCGCAAGTTCGTAATATAGTATCCGAAAAATTAGCATGCATTCCTGAACCATTCCAATCGCCCTTGATTGGCTTAGGATGGTACTCAATATAATATCCATAATTTTCAGTTAATCTATCCAAAATATATCGGGCGATCCATATCTCATCTCCAGCTATTTTAGCCCCTTTAGCAAATAATTGAAACTCCCATTGTCCACAAGCCACTTCTTGGTTAAAACCTTCAAAATTTATTCCAGCTTCTAAACACAGCTCTGCATGTTCTTCAACAATATGTCTGCCATGGGTATTCTTTCCGCCTACTGAACAGTAGTACAATCCTTGAGGACCTGGATAACCGCCAAGTGGAAAACCTAAAGGTAATTGCGTGTCTACATCCATAATAAAATATTCTTGTTCAAAACCAAACCAAAAATCATTATCATCATCATCAATTGTTGATCTACCATTAGATTCGTGTGGTGTTGAATCTGGATTCAAAACTTCGTTCATTACCAAATAACCATTCTCCCTCATCGGATCTGGATAAATTGCAACTGGTTTCAATAAACAATCAGAAGAATTACCTTCAGCCTGTCTCGTCGAACTTCCATCAAAACACCAAATCGGACAATCCTCTAATTTACCGCTAAAATCTTCTATAACTTTAGTCTTACTTCTCATATTCTGAGTTGGGAAATAGCCATCTAACCAAATGTATTCAAGTTTTACTTTACTCATCATTACCACTAGCACATTATTTAGAACATAGTATATAAGAAAAACGCAAGTATTGATATCATGGGCCATTAATTATAGAATAACTATAATTATACCTGTTAATTTATATATAGGTTGAACATACGTTCACTTAATGAATCTTAAACCTAAAGATATTGAACTTTTGCGTTGTTTGAACCAAAACGGAAAAGCTTCACAGAGAGAGCTTGCAGCATCTACGGGCACCGCACTAGGTACTGTAAACAGTCACATCAAAAGTCTTGAAAAAGAAAAAATAATAAAAGGGTACTATGCTGAACTTAATCCCGAAAAAGTCGGATATAATTTGACAGCTATAATCAACCTTAGAATTACCAAAGGAAAAATAATGGATTTACAAGATTCAATAGCTAAACATCCTCAAGTTTTTGGAGTGTATGATATAACTGGAGAATGGGACTCTTTGATTTTAGCGAGGTTTAGAAATCGACAAGAAATGGATTCCTTCATAAAAACTACATTATCTCAAAAGAACGTAGAACGAAGTAATACCTCATTAGTACTAAATACAGTTAAAGAAGAACCTCGAGTGATCTTATAAAAATTATTATATCATAGTTCATAATTAACTAATTTGATGAGAGAAGTAAATCTACTTTTTATTTTTGTTTTTTCCATTATCTTCATATCAATAAATGGTGAAGCTGCTGAACCTGAGCAGGTGCACCTTGCTACAACGGGAATACCTGGTGAAATGGTAGTGCAATGGGGTACTGAAGAAGACACCACCATCTCCTGTTCATCTGAAAGTATTGTAGAATATGGAACTGAAAACGATAATCTAAATTTATCTGAGATTGGAAACAACGACATGTATCTCTGGACCACATGTACACATACTACTATCTTATCTAATTTGAACCAAAATACGACATATTATTATCGTGTAGGAGGAGAAGGTGAATGGAGTAGTACATATTCATTCAATACGTTAAAAAAGAATCCCGATAGAATCACCATAGGTGCTATTGCAGACCATGGAACTACTAGTAATTCTCAAGAGACAACTAGCAATATGGAAAATGAAAACTTGGATCTAGTAATACACCCTGGAGATATATCTTATGCAAATGGTGCAGGTTCAGGAAATGGAGTAGGCGACCAAAGTGTTTGGGATGATTATCAAAACCAAATTGAAAGTTTGGCCTCAAAAAGTCCACATATGTATGCACCTGGAAATCATGAAGAGGATGCTGAACCTTATGGATTTGACGCCTTTGAAAGCAGATTTTATAATCCAGGACCTAATAATTTTTGGTACAGTTTTAACTTTGAATTCATTCACTTTGTTTCAATCTCATCCGAGCATGATTATGAACCTGGAAGTACACAACATACTTGGCTTCGAAACGACTTAGAAGATGCAAACGAAAATAGAGGAAATTTCCCTTGGATTATAGTATTCGCACATAGGCCTATGTATAGTTCAAACGGTGATGGAGACGGCCATGGAAGTGAAATAGAATTTAGAGAAGCTATGGAAAGTCTTCTTTATGAATATCAAGTTGATCTCGCCGTCTGGGGACATGATCACCATTATGAGAGAACATATCCCGTTTTTGAAGAAAATGTATATTCAAATAATAGTGGAAGCGTGAGCGACCCATTTTACAAACCTGGAGCCACAATCCATATTGTCGCAGGAATGTCTGGCAGATCTACATACGATGGATTAGAAGACCCACAGCCATTATGGTCTGCGTATAGAGAAGTAGCGTATGGATACACCTTATTTGAAGCCACTAATACTAGTATAAACTATAAATTCATAAGAAATAGCGATAAACTAGTTGCTGATGAATTTTGGCTTGTAAACTCAATTGAGGTACAAACCCCTAATGAAAGTCCTCAAACAAACTATAATCAAACAAACCAAACTGAAAATGCGGGAATCATTAACCAAATAAAAGAACTAAATTATTTAGAAACGCCACTTACTATCACCATTATTGCTATAACTGCTATATTCAATCTAAATTATAGAAAAAAATGAATTGGCTTCTTCAATATGATTGATATTTAAACCTTGACCAAGAATACCTTCCCATTTTTTTACTAAATTTCCTTTATCAAAAATAGCCATAGTAGGGATTACATTCAAGTCAAAATCATCCCATAACTTTGATTCGACATCAGTAATATCTGCAATTAGTATTGAATCAATCTTGGAATATTCTTTTAAATTATTAAAAAAGGAAATACAATAAGGACACCAATCTGCTGAAAATACAATTAACGACCTATCGGTATGTTCTTTTATTTGTAAACCAATGAAATTTTGTTCAGTTAATCTTTCAAGATTTTTCATTTTTTATGCCAGACCATTAATATTTCACGATCGGCCCGTCGGTCAATTGATTCTTTAGGCATTTCTTCATATTCTAAATTCCAATGTAATCCAAAAAGTTTATGAAGTTCACTAATTTTTACACCCCAAGGTGGTCCACCTTCTTCTAATTCTTTGTCTAAAGGTAAAAAAAGGCCCAATAATTTCCCTTTAGGTTTTAGTAATTGCCAAACAACTCTATCATATTCAAATCTACGCGTAGGGCTAATTGCACAAAAACACGTATATTCCATAACGTAATCAAATTTATAGAATAAATCTTCAGGTAAATCAAATAGATTCTCAAGAATAACTTTGATATCAACCTCAGCTTTTCTTGCATTTTCTCTTGCATCCATAACTGCATTGTGAGAAAAGTCAATTGCAGTAACTTCAAAGCCAGCTTTAGCAAAAGTTACAGCATCATAACCTCTACCGCAACCAATAATACAAATTTTACCCTTCGGCACTTCGGAAGCTAATCTTTCAAAAACGGGAGTTGGGCCACCTAAGTCCCAGCCATCCATTTCAGATTCATAGCAAGCTTCCCAAAATTCAGCTGTATTTACGGGGTCTTCCACATAATCATTACAAAACGGTTATTGTTAAAATAATAGGGTCAAACTTTTTTGAGGCCTTTCTACTCGTATAAACATGACTAGCGTATTAATGCGAACGAGTGCAGGAGACATAACAATCGAATTATTCGATGATAAAGCGCCTAAAACTGTAGAAAATTTTCTAAAATTAGTTGATAAAGGCTACTACAATGGATTACACTTTCATAGAGTAATCAAAGATTTTATGCTACAAGGTGGATGTCCAAACTCTAAGGACCCTAACAACCCAAAAGCTGGAATGGGGGGACCTGGATATCAAATAAATTGTGAATTTCACGATGATTTAAAACACAACATGCCAGGAATTCTTTCTATGGCTAATGCCGGCCGTAATACTGGAGGTTCACAGTTCTTTTTGACAACTGTAGCAACTCCATGGCTTGATGGTGCGCACGCAATCTTTGGTAAAGTCACGAATGGAATGAAGACTGTGCAAAAGATAGAGAATTGCAAAAAAGGCCATATGGACAGACCAAATAAACCTCAACAGATTATATCTGTTAAAAGAGTAGCATAAAATTAATCGTCTGTAGAAGAACCATCTTCAATATAGGGAATATCTATATCCAATTGTACAATATACAATCCCGAAGTTATGCATGAAAGGTAAGTATAACCATCATGATATTCAGCAGCCCACAAGAAAGGAATCCAACCGAAATCATAGAAATTAGAATCTAAAGGTTCGCCATATCCTCCATTTTGTGGCAATATAAATCCAAGAGTAGACTTAAGATGAGAATTGTTCCGATCAATATCATTACCAGTAGCCACTATTGTTTCAATATCAACTATCCAAAGACCCCCGTGATAATGAGAAATATATAATCGACCATCCCAACCACCTCCATAGCTTTGGTCCGGTTTTCCACTATTATCATCAGTAATAAAGTAACCTGAATCCAAATTATGGGGACTAAAAAGTAACCACTCTTCACCGTTTGCATGTGCCTTACATGATTCTCCAAAACAATGCATACCTGATGTCGGAATTTCCCAATCTCCAACTAGTTTTGGAAGAAAACGTAAGTTTCCATTTATGACTTCATAATCTGTATTATCAATAACATAAATCATACCAGTTCCTACATTTGTTGACAGCACTTCAACTGCTGCAGATATCAAATGTCTTTTACCAACTAGATCTGAATTAATATGTGATAAATCTACCATTTCGGGATAAGGTTCAGTATAATGAATATATGATGAACGACCTCCGTTTTCATTACCTGTTGAACCGCTATCTGGTTCTCCATCACCGTCAAAATCTGCAAAATCCATCCAATATCCAACCTCAGGAGCTCTCCAAAGACAAGTAACTGGAGAACCGATAGTACTTTTGCATCCTATACCATAAAACAAGTAATTTTCAGGACTGTTTACAGGATGTGGAACATCAGTAACATCTCCGATTCTTACTCCAGCTTCCCAATAAGCTCCGTAAACATAAGTTCGACCATAACGAGGGTCTTGAGGGTCATCTCCGGGCCATGTTTGAACAGTCATGTCATGTATGTAAATCCATCCACCACGTGTAGTTTCCCAAGCAACTTCATACTCTCCTATTTTGATAATTGTATGACCATAACCTGAGCCTGGAACTCCATCTAATGTTCTTGCAACAGAACCTTGAAGATTCAAGTGAGCGATTGTTACACCACCACAAGCCTCTCCAACGGCAATATCACACCCCTCATAATCGGGATTTGCGACAAAAATATACCATTCATTATCTATCATATGAGTATAAAGATTATGAGGACCACTGGGATGGTCTGAATCATACCAACTGTCTACCCAAACTGGATTTGTTTTATCAGTTACATCAACTAAAACTACACTAACTTGAGTAGGATCTCCCCACTCCCCCACTTGAGGGTCAGCATAACCAGGATCTACCAATTGATTTTGTAAAATTACATACTCACGGCCACTAAACTCTAAATATTTAATGTCTAAAAGTTGAGTATTAGGATCAGTATACTTTCCAGTTACAGTTGTATTGTAAGGATCTGTAACATCAATTATGTGAAATTCGGACCAACCAGCTTGATAAGCATAAGTTCTTCCATCTGGAGAATCTGCAACAGTTACTTCTGCATTACCACCATTAGTTAGTGGATTATATTCTATTTGCTTAATATTTCCACTACTCAGGTTGTGCATTGAAGCTTCCATGTGATCATGGCCTTCTTCTTGAAGTAAAGGATCTGCAAGTAAAGCATCTCCAGATAAATCAAATACATTATCTTCACTTGTTAAAAAATAAGCAGTACCGCTAACCATACTCAGTACTAGCAACATTGCCAAAGCTATTTTCTTCGTCTGCATTATTTTATCTATGTATAACCTTTTATTTATAGGCTATTTGGAATAGATATGTATGAAGAACAAAAGCTTAGTTGTTACGATAGTAATCACGCTGCTCTTGTCATTTCAAGTAATGGTTCCAAATGTGTCAGCACATACTGGGGGAACTTTTACAATAATCGTATCAAAAAATGGCGTTCAACCATCTAATGTCCAAATGTTAGTTAATGATACTGCACGTTGGATAAATGTAGATGATACTGAGAATGTCACACATAGAATATTAGTAGATGCAAATTCAGATGGAATATTTGATGGCGATGAAGATTGGAATTCTGAAAATCTAACAGATTCCTGTGATCATGTAAATGGGACAAAGGTAGATGGAAATTGTAATGCCTATTTTGAGATTGTATTTAATGAAACTTCACTAAATATGAGCTATGAGGACATTGTTGGAAAATACGCATTCAAAGACTTAGTTTTTAATGGAAATTCTGGAAATACAACCACAATTTATGGGAATGTGACCGTTTATTCGGATAAACATGTAACTCCGGGATTCCAAAATACCGAAACCACTGATGAAAAAGAAGAAATACAAGAAAAAAAATCACCTATTTTTCTTATCGTAGCTATAATCTCGGCAGTAAGTGCAATTGGACTGGGTGCAATGATTGCCTTTGGTAAAAAAAATGACTAATGGGATTAATTCTGTGATATTAAAGGCAATATTCCTATCACTAATTACGGTATCTACCCTAACCTCGGTTTATTATCTTAATATAGATGATGATGAAGTAATTGAAAGTGAATATCTGAAAAGTGATATTTGTTATTATTCTCTTAATGGAATTAAATCAGATTATCATTATCATTTTAATCTCAATATTACCATTAATAATGAGAGAAGTGAAATCCCTATGAATATAGGATTTGATCGTAATGAAACCGGTGAACTTGTTTTTCTACATCCTATACATACATATGATAACAGCGGAAGAATTCATGTTGAAACTACAAAAAATACAACGGCACTCTTGGGCTTTTTCTTTGATATCTGGGAAAATGAATTTACAAAAAATGAAATTTTAGGTTATCAAACTGATGAGCTGCATATTATTGAAGTGAAAGTAAATGGCAACAGTGTAGACACATATGAAGATACAATACTTGAGCCATATATCTTTATCGATATTGAGTACCGTAAAATAAACTAAATTTTATTTCAACGGCCTAACTTAATGAGTTATGAAATCTGTAATTGATGGATTGAAACCTGAAATTGTATGGAAGCATTTTGAAGATATAACTAAAATTCCAAGACCTTCTAAACACGAAGAAAGAATATTAGATTCACTAAAAAATTTTGCTAATAAAAGAAATTTAGAAACAAGAGAAGATCCTACCGGAAATCTTGTGATACTCAGACCCGGTAGTGGTGGAGGCGAAAAAGCCCCAACTATTGTAATTCAAAGCCATGTAGATATGGTATGTGAAAAGAATAGAGAATCAAATCATAATTTTATGAAAGATCCTTTGAACTTGTACATTGAAGACGGATGGCTTAAAGCAAAGGGAACAACCCTAGGGGCAGACAATGGAATTGGGGTAGCTGCTGCACTTTCACTACTAGAAATGCCAAATGATACGGCATTACCACCTCTAGAATGTCTCTTTACAGTAGATGAGGAAACTGGATTGACTGGAGCATTTGCATTAAATGGAGAAATTATTAAAGGTCGAACAATGCTCAATTTAGACACTGAGGATTGGGGTGAAATTTGTATTGGATGTGCAGGTGGAGGGGATTCCAGTATAATTTTGCCAATTGAAAATCAAAGAGCTCCATCCGATTTTCTTTCATTCCAATTATCCGTAGATGGACTTCAAGGTGGCCACTCTGGAGTAGATATACATGAAGATCGTGGAAATGCAATTGTATTCCTATCTTCTATATTAGACACCTTAAGCCGCGATACAGACACCCGTTTAGTCTTACTTGAAGGAGGTGACAAACATAATGCAATACCACGAGAAGCTTTTGCTACAATTTTAATAAGTCCTGAAGCCGTATCGGATGCTCAAATTATAGTATCAAATAAAGATAATGCATTCAAAAAAGAATTTGGTTCAATGGAAACAAATATGCAAGTAATGTTATCAGGATTAGAAAGCTCTCCAAAAAATACCTTAACTAAGAAAAGTCAAGTAAAATTAATAAATTTATTAAGAATATTACCACATGGTGTTTTGAAATATTCACATGATGTAAAAGGTCTAGTAGAAACATCTAATAATCTGGCATCTGTAAAAATAACCAATAATATGTGTGATATTGTTTGTTCAACAAGATCCTCAATTGCTGAAGCTTTAGAATTTCAACGAGAACGAATCTCAATCATGGCTAATTCTTATGGAGCTTCAATTGAACAAGACGAACCATATCCGGGGTGGGCGCCAAATATTAATTCACCAATATTGGATGTAACCACCAAAATTTACTCAGAAATGCTTAATGGAAAACCGCATATTTGTGCAATACATGCAGGTCTTGAATGTGGAGTTATTGGAGAAAAAGTAGACGGTATGGATATGATTTCATTTGGGCCTACAATTAAAAGCCCACATTCACCTGATGAAAGAGTTGAAATCGATTCTGTAGATAAATTCTGGAATCTTTTACTACGAATATTAGAAGAGTTATCGGTGAAGTGAAATATTGATAACAAAGCTCAAGAATAACTTAAAGAATGAATTGCCTGGAATTAATTCTTGGAAAAGAATGGCAGTGAAGTCTGAAAAAGACGGAATTCTAGAAAGCGAAAGTTTGGAAAAATATGAGCGAATATTATCTAAAGAAAAATTAGCATCCATGAAAAAAGCGGCAGTACTGTTGGCTCTATTCAAAAAAAATAACGAATGGTATTTTCCTTTGATTAAAAGACCTATGCATGAAAGAAACCATCCTGGTCAAATTGCATTACCTGGTGGTGCTAAAGAAGAGGATGAAAAATTGAATTATACTGCAATTAGAGAAGCATTTGAAGAAGTCGGTATCAAAACTGAATCAGTAGATATTATTGGGAAATTAACGCCCTTACCAGTTCCAGTTTCGGGATACTTAATTTATCCATTTATAGGAATATTAAAGAAAGAACCTAAATGGATTCTAAATGAAGATGAAGTAGATGAATTAATTATAACAAAAGTATCTGAATTGGTTAATACGGATAATTATTATTCAGAGACATGGGAATTACACGGAAATAAGGTAGAAGTACCCCATTTCCGAATAAATGACCACGTTATTTGGGGCGCTACAGCATCTGTGCTTAGTGAATTCATCGATTTAATTCATTAACGAATTAAGTGGTTCAACTAAATAAACTGAGAATAGATCCCCAAATACAAAGGACACGATGAATGATAAAGTTAAAGGAATTATGTATGGTATCTTAAAAGAAATCCAGGGATTGGTAATTCCGGCTTCTTCCAATTTAGCCCATTCTTTATCAGAATCCAACTTATGCTTGATAAAAGTCACTAAAACTACTTTTCCACCTACAACTTGCTGCATTGGCCAAACAAAACTTTTACGTGCATCCGCTATAGACATTTTAGTTCCAAATAACATTTGAAAGTAGGGGCTATCAATATTTGTTTTAAATATATTATAAATTAAAAGTCCAATCGGAATTAATAAATAAAGTAGAAGTGAATTCATAAAAATAACAAAAGGATATGGAAAACCACGAGTTTCAAATGCAGTTAAAGCTCCACTATCCATAGATATCGTAAAAGGAACCACTAAACCAATTGTCATTATTGCTTTAACATCAGCACCACCTATAGTAGGGCCAAAGTAAAACCAAGCGTACATTAAAAGCATTAATACTGAAATCGACAAGATATCTATTATCCTATAATCATTCTCTTGCATTTCTTCTGGAGTTATAGTCATTATGAAATAGATTACAAAGATAATTGCTAAAGATTGAGTAAATCGCCATAGATACGTTAGATTATTATCTAAAATATATTCGTCAACAAAGGCATTATAGAAAAGTACTATAGTTGCGAATAATAATCCCCAAACATGATAATCTACATTATTTAATTTGAATTCATAAAATAACAGTATTGACGCTATACTACCTGAAATAAGCCAAACCTGATTAGGAACTCTACGTGTTTTAAAATCGGTCCAAGAACCATAACTCAGCATTCCAAGTCCGAGAAAAAAACGAAACCAATCCAGTATTTCCATATTTATGCAATAATAGGCCCTATTAATTTATCTGCTTTCATAGTTTTCATATGATTTTTTTGAAAACCTTATTTATATGTTAATATGTTACAAGATTGTGGATCTAACTGAAAAATTTTTGCCCAATGAGAAATTTCTTAAAAAATATGGCGATTTAACCATAAATCGGAAAGCAGGATATTCCATCTTAATTACTAATTTACGCGTCTTTATTTCTAATAAAAATGAAGTATGGGATCTCTATTCTGATAAAATAGACTATCTAGGCAGACTCTTTACTCCAATGTTTTCTTGGTGGTGGCAACTAATTTTTATTCCAATCTCATTGATGACACTTAATGAAATTAAATGGATTTCAGCCATTTTCATACTTCTGTCGATTGCAAGACAACAAATTAGAATTGAAACATTAATAATAGGCGTAAAGTCTAAAAATTGGAATATCACAAAAGACAATGAAACTTTAGATCAAATTTCAGAAGACATTCGGCTAAACTCAGTAGTTGGAGTTATTAGAAAAGATGGAAAGCAAATATTAGAGGCTGAAGATATTGGAAATGTACCTACCCTAAATATTGAACTAATTGGTGAGAATGAGTCAAGGCCTCTAACTTCTGCATGGAGTTTTGCTGCAATGTCTTTTATCTCTTATTATGTAAGTTCATTTGGCGCAGGGACTGGATTTTGGACTTTTTTTCTTGCAGCAATTTCAATTGGATTTTTTATAATACATAGAGACAGAAAGAAAACTAATGAATTCAGAGGTGTTGATCCAAAAGCAAGCCTAATCTTGAGAGCTTATTATTATATTCTGAGTTATTTTAAAATCCCAATTATTAACACCAGATGGTCCTTTGTATTCTATCAAAGGACTATATATGTCCGAGATTTAGGATACCAATTATGTTGTGTATTTCTATTGATTGGATTGTTCATAACATATGCTAATGAAAATATGATTCCTCTGCTTGTAGCAATTACAATTGGAACTCCAATTTACCTTATTGGAAGAACGCTCTCAGGTATACCGCGCTCGAATAAAAGAATGGCATTACGAAGTATCTCAGCAATATTGATAGGTCTCCTAGTTGTCATACCTTGCCTGGCCTTAATGCCGATGTATGATACGGCATCTATTAAGGTACCAAAATCCTATATCCAAGGAGACTCGGGAAATGGTTGGAAAAATGTAATGAATGAATATGATGAATATGGTCTTGGATTAGCTTCAACTACTTTTTCACTTTTTATAGATGATGCAGAAGATAATGAAGGAAATCGTGATGGTTATCCAGGAATACTAATGGTGGTTGCTGTAAAAGTACCAATTGATATTGAAGAAAAGGACATGCTGTATGAATTAGATAAACAATTTAAAAGAATGGCCGTAGATCAAGAAATCGAATTGGATACCGAAATTGAAAAGGGAAGTCGATATACAAAACAAGGCTATGAAACTCAGTATTCTATATTTAATGGTACTGCAAAAACAGATAGTATCGGGTTTGAAGGATATAGTAGAACTATAACTGAGGGGTCGAAAACACTTTATGTTGGTGAAGTTTGGAAAGCTCCAGAATATAACCTAATTGTTGTCGCAATGGGTATTGCTATTATCTCTGAAGAAGAAATTAATGATCAGACTGGGATAAATCCAATTGATGATTTAATTTCAGATATTATTCCAAACAATCCAAATGACACTACTAATATTCAAAATTGGCTAGAACTACTAGATATAATTCCTGAAACAATATGTTACAATAATTAATCGTTATCTTTTGTGGAATCTAAAATTAAAGGGAATGAAACAAATTCACCTTCCCATTTGACTTCAGCTTCTTCATCAATTAAACCTTCGTCTGATAGTTTTCCCATAACTATTTCAGCCATGCTTTTTGGAACGCGCATATATTGTCTTTCGTCTTCTCCCATATTTATCCAAATTCAATTCCTTGTGCTAATGGTAAGTCATCGGACCAATTAAGTGTATTGGTCTGTCTACGCATGTAAACTTTCCATGAATCTGAACCTGCTTCACGTCCACCACCTGTATCCTTTTCACCTCCAAATGCACCACCAATTTCAGCTCCACTAGTTCCAATATTAACATTAGCAATACCGCAATCACTTCCTGCATGAGAAAGAAAATTTTCAACGGATTGCATATCTCTTGTGAATATAGATGATGAAAGCCCTTGATCTACTGAATTATGCATCGCTATTGCTTCTTCCAATGTATCAAACTCAAAAATATATAAAATAGGTGCAAACGTTTCTTCCCTAGCGATAGCCATATCACCATTCGCTCGCACTATAGTAGGCTCAACATAAAATCCGGGAGATTCTAGACTATTCCCTCCATAAAGAATTTCGCCGCCTTCGTCTTTAATAGTTTTTAATGCATTCGTAAAATCGCTAACTGCAGTCCCATCGACTAATGGACCCATAAGTGTCTTCGAATCTAAAGGATCCCCTATGCTAACCTGAGAATAAGAAGTGACCAAACGCTCAATCATATCTGAGGAGATATCCTTGTGTAAGAACAAACGACGTGTAGATGTGCATCTTTGCCCAGCAGTTCCAACTGCACCAAATACTACCGCACGTAAGACTAATTCGGGATCTGCATCTGGCATTACGATAATCCCATTATTCCCACCTAATTCTAAAAGTGAACGTGCAAGTCTCTTGGAAACTGCACTACCTATTTTACGCCCCATATTACAAGAACCAGTAGCTGAAACTAAGGGCACTCGTCTGTCGTGTATTAACATCTCACCTACATCTCTACTAGAACCTACTAACAATGACATTACACCATTCCAACCTAATGGATCTAAAACTTGATTAACTATTTTTTGAATAGCTATTGCCGTTAATGGTGTTTTAGAAGAAGGTTTCCAAATCATAACATCTCCACAAACTGCAGCTATCATTGCATTCCAAGCCCAAACTGCACCTGGGAAATTAAAGGCAGTAATGATTCCTACAGTACCTAATGGATGCCATTGTTCATACATACGATGATTAGGACGTTCAGAATGCATAGTTTTACCATAAAGTTGGCGACTAAGACCAACTGCATAATCTGCAATATCAATCATTTCTTGGACCTCACCTTCACCTTCAGCTTGAATCTTACCCATTTCCCAAGCTATTAATTTTCCAAGTGCAACTTTGTGTTTACGAAATTCATTAGCAAGAAGTCTAACCACTTCTCCACGTTTTGGCGCAGGTTCCATTCTCCATTTTTGAAAAATATTGGCCGTATCTTTCATTATTTGTTCATAATCGCCAGAATCGCATTGGTTTACAGTAGCAATTACACTTTCATCGGCAGGTGCAATAGATTTTAGGGGACTACCTGAACCCAACCATTTTGTTGAAAAACCACCTAAATTAACCTCTTCGATACCCAACTCTTGTAGGAAATCTAACTTGCTCATAAATACCTCACTTAGTGGCGAAATAAAGAGCTTAGCATGCACGGTTCATTTTTTAATTGGACCCGTTATAGTAGACTATAATGCCTAACACAATAGTCGAACTTCAAGGATACGACAAAGACCAAATTGATATGATGGAAGAAAATTGCATAATCGTTGATAACAAAGACAATATTCTAGGAAAAGACACAAAAATAAATTGCCATTTAGGAGAAGGGAAACTACATCGTGCCTTTAGTGTTCTATTATTCAATGGTGAAGATAAATTATTAATTCAGAAAAGGGCCTCTGAAAAGATTACATTTCCATCAATATGGGCTAATAGCTGTTGTAGTCATCCACTTTATTCAGATAATGAAGAAGACGGGATTATTGGAGCTAAGAAAGCCGCTAAAAGAAAATTATCACAAGAGTTAGGGATTGATACTTCTCTAATTGAATTAAACGATTTACAGTATATTACAAAAATGCACTATCGTTCTAGGGCGGATAAGAAATGGATTGAGCATGAAATAGATTACATATTTGTAATAAAATGTGATGTCGATGTTAATCCAAACCTAAATGAGATTGAGCAAACTAAATATGTCGATCAACATGAACTTCAATTGTTTTTTGATGAAGCTGATAATAACAAACGGAACATTGGACCATGGTTTAGATTGATTAAAGAAAATTTTTTAAGTGATATTTGGGATACTTTGGATAATCTTAGCGAAATTACAGATGATAAATTACACTATATGGGGGATTGTAAATGAATTTAAAAGAAAAAATAGCAATTAGAGCTAAACCTATTGATAATGCTCTACAGAAATATCTAAAAATAAGAGAACCAACTAAATTGTACAAAGCTAGTGCACATATTCCTTTAGCAGGAGGAAAACGCTTGAGACCAGTTATGGCATTAATTACATGTGACATGGTTGGGGGAGATTCCAAAAAAGCAATTCTGTTTGCAACCGCATTAGAAACTATACATAATTTCACATTAGTTCATGATGATGTAATGGATGATGATGATTTGAGACACGGGGTTGCGGCATGCCATACCATTTATGGACTATCTACAGCAATACTTGCTGGAGACGCTTTATTCGCATATGCATTTGAAATGATAACTGATAGTGATATTGATGATCACATAAAAGCGGACTTAGTAAAAAATGTAGCATATGTTGTAAGAAAAATTGCTGAAGGACAGCAAATGGACATTAATTTTGAAGAAGAGGAAACTGTTGAAACTAAAGATTATTTAGAAATGATTCGACTAAAAACTTCTATTCTTTTTGGTGCGGCAGCATATGGTGGGGCCCGTATAGGAGGGACTAATGAAGAGGAGGCAAGAGAATTAGAGAATATGGCGACCAATGTCGGTCTAGGATTTCAAATTTGGGATGATTATCTCGATGCCACGGCTTCTGAAGAAGTTTTGGGAAAACCTTCAGGTTCAGATATCAGACAAGGAAAAAGAACATTATTGGTAATTGAAGCTCTAAATAGATCAAATTTAGAACAGCAAAAACGATTATTAGAAATTCTAGATAGTGAAAATAGTAATGACGATATTGCTGAAGCTGTGAATATTATGGATGAATGTGGTGCACTAAGTGAATGTCATAAACAAGCAAACCAGTATCTTGAAGGTGCCCGTAAAGTATTACTAAAATACCCTAAAAGTGAAGCCAGAACTTTATTTGAAGAATTACTTGAATACATGGTCACCAGAGGACATTAAGAAATATGACAGATTCAGAAAATTCTTGGAGTTCTAGTATAATTAATAAACAGTTACGTAAAAGGCTAGAAAATCACGAATCTGCAAAAGTTACCAATTTAGATTCGCAACCATGTATTGCAGTTAACATGCCACCTGGAAAAAATTTAACTTTTGATGGGGATGCTGGTGATAATTTTGGAGGTATGAATAATGGTAGTAATATTGTTCTAAATGGTGATGCTGGAAGATTTGTTGGAAATGGTATGAATAGTGGTGAAATAATAATCAATGGTAATTGTAGTGAAGGTGTAGGCCATTGCTTATCTGGTGGTACTATTGTAATTCAAGGTTCAGCTGAAAACGAGACTGCACCATCTATGAAAGGTGGTGATTTGATTATATCTGGAAATGTTAATGGCGATCTTGGAACTTGTATGAGTGGAGGAAACCTAATCATTTGTGGTGATGTTTTAGGTGATATTGGGAAAATTATGACCGGAGGAAAGATTTTTATTGCTGGAAAGTTTGATGAAAGTGATAACTTAGACGTATCAAATATTTCACCAAGGGACTGGAAAGCTATCCAGAAAAATCTGCAAAATCATGGAGTAAATCCTAATGGTCTAAACTTTAGAGTAATGAATAGTAACTATAAAGGCACAAAACCTATAAAATTAGAAACTAAAAACAATTCGATTACAGATACTTTAACACTTGTCCAAGCCACATTAAGTAGAAGACCAAGAACTATGGGGCTAGACAAAATTAAAATGGGTTTGTCTATAGGTAAAAACAAAAAAGAACCATTGAACTTAACAATTCCATTACTATGGAATGGCGATAATGCACCAATCTATGCCGATTGGAAAATTAACCAAAAATCACCTTCAAATTTGGATTCGGCAAATGTAGCCATAATTAATCTGAATCCTACTGAAATAAGTAGACGATTAGATATGCAAAGATCTACTGATTTAGCATTTGTTGTAGAATTAATTAGACAGAGTACGGCAAAAAGAATACCTATTATGGTAAAACTTAATGCAGGAGAAGTTGAAAATGATATGGAAATGATTTCTAAATCAAAGGCTGATGGAGTAATTCTAATGAGTAATAATATACCGTTAGAAGCTGCAGTAACAGCCACAAGAAAAATTAAAAATGATTTGATTATTTTAGCTACATGCGATTCACTAGATTCTGAAAATATTGCAAAAATAATCTCCTTAGGGGCCTCAGGTATGTTTTTAGAAAATAATTGTTCAAATAAAGATTTAAAAGAATTTGGAACTAAACTAGCAAATACAATTGGATCTTTAGGCGTTGGTAGTTTATCAGATCTAGGACCTGAACATCTAAGAACTAATGATCAAAATACTGCAGCCATGACTGGAGTACCATTAGCAGGTTACGAATCTGTCTTACCTATGTGGAGACACTGAAAAAAATTAACCTTTCATTTGGGCCGAACGTATATAAGACCAAGTCGAAACTGAAGTTAAAATAGCTGTAATTACCATTTCTCTTTGGAAGTTTTCCCAACTTATTGCGATAATTACTAGTGATGCAAGACCAATGATACCTGCATAAAATTTTGCTTTATCTGGATCATTTGTAAAAAATGAGTGATCTCTACCTGACATGAAAAACCATATCGTGATATAGACCATAGCTGAAATTAAAAATGCAGTCGATAAAGCTCCAGATTTATCCGTAATCTCAGCTCCACTCAATATAGGAATATTCATCATTCCTTTCTGAATAACCAAAACAAGATAAACTACTAAAGTTCCATAGCCTGCACCTGCAACAAGATATAACCAACCTCTCAGTGATTCATCTTCTTTCCATCCATGCCCATCATCATCCCCGTTACTGTTACCTAAAGATTTAGATGTATTACTAGCTACTTCTTCACTTTCTCGACGAATAACGTCATTAAGTTCTTCTTTTTCTATTTTTTGTCCGGGTAATGTTCCATCTATATCCAAACCATTCATCATTCTTCCCCTTTCAATGGAACAATGTTGTGTCCCTTAAAATCAAACTCAACTGAACGACGGACTAAGCCTTTCAATGTAAGTGATGTAACTCCTAAATCTCGAGCAACATCATTTGCAAAAGTACCTTCAGAACCAATTAATTCTACTATCTTTACTTCTAATGACTTGAATTTCTTTTCAGTCATTAATACAACGGTCAAAAGCTCCTGAGTTTCATCAAAAGTTAAAGAAGTTGAAATCTGAAATGCATTGTAAAATGTGCGATATCCTTTTTCTGGGCGACCAGTTTCACTATTTACTTCCCAGCGTGACTCTACCAACTTAAATTTTTCAAAATAAGTTATTGCACCATAGGCTTCTTCTCCATGTTTAGAAACTAAATCACTAATCATAGTCCAGCCTTCAGCTAAAGTCGTCAATACATTTCTTCGACCTTCAGTATCTACCGACCTAAAAAGTGCTACTAATTCAGCTGGGTCATTAATGAGTTTTACGCGTTTCATTTTTACTACTTCTACCTATACATGTTTCCCTATAAAATAACCATATGCACTATTTTAAAGATCTATTTCACCGTCAAGACCACATTCTGAACATTTAATTTGCTGCGTTCCTGTAATTTTAGGAATCTCCATTCTTGCTGAACACTCTGGACATTCGATAGTCATCGTTTCAGTTACTACTTTTCTTTTCGTTACTATTCGCTCTTTGACTGGTGAACGTAAAGGAACCACTGAACTCATATATTCAGAACCTGAAATTGGTTCGGGTTTAGAGGGGGGTAAATAACTAGTAACCGAGTTATCTTTATTCCAAATATATAAACCTACACTTGCACCGATTATTACAATTAAAATAATACCAATTAAAATAGAAGTATCTGCTATTTCAGAAATTGAACCAAGGCCATCATCTGAAGAATCCTTTTTTGGAGTTACTAAAGTATCTTTAATAATTGTCACTGTGCAAGTATCTCTACTAGTTAGGCCATCATCATCAGTCACTCTTAAAACTACTAAGAAATCTGAATCGGGCGGTGTTGAATTATAGGAATGAGTGGCAAACGCTGAACCTGTTGAATCTACTGAATCAATAGTACCATTAGAACTATCAAAATCCCACTCATATTTTACTATCTTTCCTGGTGGTTTATCACTAGCAATGGCATTGAATAATATTTCTTCATTAAGTATAACTTCCTCTTGACAAACTGCTAAAACTAAAGGCGGCGATAGAACATTTATAGTAATCGTTGTAGATTCACTTGAAGCTCCAAAAGAGTCAACTACGTGTAAATTCACTTCATACTCACCAGTATCTGAATCTAAAGTAACTATACTTGACCCATTATCTGAACTTTCATATGTATTTTGCTCATTTGCAAAATATAAGGCACTCGTAGTCCAAATATACTGTAAAGAATCGCCATCCGGATCCTGCGCATTGCCAACTAAGAAAATACTTGATCCTGCTACCACTCGATTAGTATCTACAACTACACTATTCAGTATAGGTACTCCATTAATTCTAATGTTTGCAGTTATATTAGAAGACCAGAAACCAATGTCATTTATCGCTCTAAAAATTATTGTATGGGAACCACGCTGTAAGGATGATGTGCTAAATAAATCGGACTCAGATATCACCGTTTCATTACCGCTGAAATTTGACACCCATTGATAACCGACAACTTCGGTATCATTTGAAGCTTCTGAAATAGCTGAACCTACAAAATCAATACTAACACCTTCACTAATTACACAATTCCCAAAATCAGTACAACCACTTATCGAATCTATTGAAGCTTCGGGGAAATCCCCTACGCCAATAATGACTGTAACTGCACGACTCCATCGACCTCCATCATCTTTAGCTTGAAAAGTGATGAGATGATAACCTGTTGTCAAATTCGATATTGTAAAATTTGATAGATTTGATAAATTCCCATCAATATCTGAAATCCAAATATAATCTACAATAAAACCATCGGAATCAAGTGCAGAACCATTCATAGTAATCGGAGTACCTGGTAAAGCAGTAGTCGGATTTATTGATTCAATGATTGCGACCGGTGCTTGATTATCTAATTGTTGCTCGTAATATAATTCCAAGCCTCCGGAAGTACCTACTAATATGTTTTCACCTTTATAGGACATAGACACACTTGTAACTCCCGCTGAAGCTGTAGTTCTCCATATTTCATCCCCATCGGTTATATTAGTCAAAAGTAACTTTTTATTTGTTGAACCTGCAACTAAATAAGTCGATTTACTATTAAAATCAATTTCAGTTATCGCCCCCCCAATATTTTTTTCCCAAATCAAAAACTGATCAACTAAATCAAGAACTGTAACCAAACCTTGATCAGTTCCAAAAGCATAATAATTTGAATTTGAACTTCCGGACACACAAGTTACTTCGTCGGGTTGAGCGTATTCCAGCTCTAATTCACCGTCTAAAGCTGCAAAAATATAAACTTTACCATTCTCAGTACCTACAACCAAATGATTACTATCTGCCGAAAAATCTAAATCTATTATCTTTCCATCTAAAGTCCCTGAATAATACCACACATAATCTGAAGATGAGGTATCATAAACATAAACATTGCCGTCTTCAGTTCCTGCTGCAAGATATTGAGAACTTGAAGATATCGCGACTGAAGACATCACATCACCACCAAAATTTGCAGACCATATCGCTTCATTTGAGAATCTAGAGAAATAGTAAACATTACGATAATCAATTACTCCAAGGTGTGTTCCATCTGAGGTTATGTCTACACCATTAACGCTTAAGAAAAAATTTGATTTCTCCCATTCTTTTGTTCCTTCTTCATAAAGAGTCAGTGTTGCATCGCTTTCTTCGGCTATGACTACATATTTACCATTTGCAGACATATCCATAGAAGTTATACCCTGACCTACCGTTTTGCTATTGTAAGGCGTAGATGTGTGATTTAACCATAAAGAAACCGTTTTTCCAGAAGTAGCAGATATGTTTCTAGAATCCTCAGAAATTGAAACATCTGTGAAACCAGCTATAGAATCATAAGTCCATGTAGGCTCCTTTTCAGCATTAGAACTAGAAAAACTGAATAATATTGCAACGAATAATATCACTAGAGTTAATTTCTTCATTATTGATGTACCTGTATTTCTATTTTGTTAGTAATGGGGGGATTATTACGGTGACCCTAACCTCTCATTAGATTGTAACGCCCTCTTAAGTCTAATATTTTCAATGATTTGATTACTGAAGCTGAACTATTCCATTTAGAATAATAGGACAAAAATATCTCTCTACCTGAAATCTCCGAATGATGAGAATCTAAGGATTCCAAAAATACCCTCAAATCAGATGCTCGGTCCTCATTATCATTAGATATTGTTGATAATCCAAAATCAATAGCATAGACCGTATCCGTGACCATAAAGTTACTAGTGGTAGGATCGCCATGAACTACATTCAAGGAATGAAGTAAAGACAATAATTTAGCAGTTTTAGCTAAATATTGCTCAAAATTAACACCCCTTAATGCCTTTTCAAGAGTAATTCCATCTATAAATTCCATAATTATACAATTTTTAGAAGTGTCAACACTGTATACTGCAGGAACTTTTACACCATGAGAAATCAAACGTTCAAGAATACGAGACTCACTCCGTAATCTCTCTTTAACTAATTTCTTTTCAAGAGTTGGATGCCTATATCCACGTTTATTTCTCGTCTTGAAAATAACTTCTTGACCGAGCCACTGTCGTGTTTCCACTATTGCTTCGGCACCTCTATATTTTATCGCCATGTGACTTCCACCATATCAGTTCTATATTTTTGGTCAACTACATTATCTTTTTCAGTTATATTATAATCGGTACTCATCATTTGAAGACCTAACCATGCAATCATAACTCCATTATCAACACACAGTGCTCTTTCTGGAACAAAACATTTGACTCCACGCTCTTCTGTCATAATATTTATCATTTCTCTAAGGCGGGAATTACAGGCCACACCTCCCCCCAATACTAATTCTTTTTTCCCAGTATGAGCTAAAGCCCTCTCAGATACTTCACAAGACATTGCAAAAGCAATCTCCTGAATTGAATATGCTACAGTACTAAGAGAATGGCCAGCATCTAATTTCTGTTTAGCTGCAGTCATCAAACCTGAAAATGCTAAATCCATACCTTTTACAGAATAAGGTAAATCTAAGAGTTCATCTCCTTTTGCTACTTTTTCAAGTTTGGGACCTCCGGGAAACCCCATTCCTGCCTCTCTAGCAAATTTATCCAAACCATTTCCTATACCTATGTCTATTGTTTCTCCAAATACTCTGTAACGCCCTGCGGCATAGGCTATTACCTGTGTATTTGCACCTGAAAGATAAAGCAAAACCGGATCTGTTGCCCCTTCAAGAAGACCTATTTCTAAATGAGCAACACAATGATTAACACCTAAAAGTGGTATATCATGAGAATATGCAAAAGCTCGTGCAGCTGTAGCTCCAGTTCTCAAACAAGGTCCAAGACCTGGGCCTCTTGCATAAGATACAAGAGAGATATCTGCTGCAGTTAAATTCGCCTCTTCAAGGGCTGACTTAAATAAATCTGGTAATTTTTTAGAATGATGATTGGCAGCTTCCCTGGGATGTATGCCTCCCTCTTCAGGAACATAAAGAGCTCTCTGATTAGAAAGTATTTCGCCTTCAGAAGTAATCAAACCCACTCCTGCAGTATGTGCAGTTGATTCAATACCTATTGCTATTTTATTCAAGGTCCTTCTCATCATCTATTTCTTTAGACATCGCAATTTCTCTCAAATTGTCCTCTTTCGAAATAAGGTCCTCGGAACTAGGAATATCTTCTGGAACTGATACAAGTTCTTCTTCTTCCATACCTGTATAGATTATATAACAACATAAACTCATTAACACAAATATAGCTAATAATGCAGTCCAGGATCCAGAAGATTTTACAGTTTGATCTGAACTTGATTCAACTTGTAGAAATCTATATACTGAAATTGTGTAATCTGTTAAATTATCCGAATAATCAATGACAACCGCCCTTACCCCAAAAGACATTGGACCTTCTACAGAAGCTTTCCAAGATACATTTGTTCTCTGTGAATCATTGGAATTTAATAAAACAACAGTTGTAGAATAACCGGAATTACCATTTATTAGAAGATTTATATTAAAATTGTAAAAAATTATGTCTGTTGGATTATTCACTATGACGCTGAAATTAACATTAGACCATTTTGGAGCTTTCTGACCCATCTCTAAGACTTTATCATCAACAAAAATTATTGGAGAATCAAGACTAATTAAAGTATGATTTAAAACGAAATTTTGAATTAAATCGGTATTTTCAAATATCCTACCTTCCCAAGATTCATCAATATAACCAAAATGGAGATTAAGATAAAATGAAAGTTGAGTGGTATGGTTTATTTTCTGACCTGAAGAATCTATTTCATACTCTTTAGCCCAATTCCAACTCCCAATCATACGTTCACCTTCCCACTGCCTTACTTCAAAACCAGAAATTGGAAGTCCAGTGGAATTTTCAAAGGGTGAAAAAGTAAGCCACCACTCCTGTGTCATTTGTGTACTACAATTATAATAAAATATCGACTCTAAATCGGGAGTTACTCCAATCGACCGTAAACCTTGTGTATAATTCCTAATAGATACGCTAGAAGCTTTCAAATTAGTATCTTCAGAGAAAATACCGTAATTAATCATGTTGAAGCCATCAAGAACTAATCCCGTAATTTCTACATCCCCACCTACTAGCCAAATCATTCCGTAATAAATTTTTGAATTATATATAGAAAGACTGCTTTCATTCAAAACTAAAGTATAAGGCGAAATAATGGATTCATTAACTATTCCAGTATTACTAGGAAATTCCATTGTGCTAACTGTTGTATTAAATAAATTTAATTGACCGCCGGGCTTAATTCTTATTTCGGAAGTGGTATTATCCAACGTTCTGTTAATATTCAAACTACAATTTTCAAATGTTACTTCACCATCAATCAGAATATCTCCTTGAATCCAAATCTGATCATCTGTAAAAGTTCGAATCTCTTCCTCAGCTACAGTTAAATTATCAAATTTATAAACCTCAGAAGAGGCATTTAAAGTCAGAAAAACAATTATAAAAAGAAAAAATACTGCCGCGATACCAAATATACGCATGTAGTTCCAAAGAAAAGTCCATATAAATCCAACCTCTCGGAAATTTAGAGTCATATTTGTTTTAAAGGGAGCCTTATTTGACATAATAATGAAACGCCTTTTAGGACTAATTATTGCAGCCGTCATTCTGTCACTACCTTTTGCGCAAAGTGAAATTGACATGTATATTAGCAATCCAGGTAATATTCCTGATTTTCATAATTTTAACACACCGCAACTGGAGCCTGGGCAAAATGGCCATTTTTCTTTAGACGTATTAAATAGATACAATGAAAGCTTGGAAGAGGTCACAATCATTGCTGAGATTTATCATAGAGCAGATATTGATGAATCCGAAAATTTAGATACAATACCAAGTTCTGAGAGGCCGTATATCCAAAATACAATTTGGAGATCGGATATTATTGAGGAAGAAAATAGTCTAAAAACAACTGATTTCAAAAAAGCCACTTTTGAAATAGGTGGAATTCAATCAAATGAAACTATAAATTTAGAATTTGAAATTATAACCAATGAAGATACAAAGGAAGGGACTTATTTTGTTAGATTTGAAATGGATTTTATGCACAATGGAACGGAACGTCAAATGCAATCTCGTGGCCACTGGAGTATGGATGAGTGGGAAGATGCAACCAATAAAAGCAATGTTCCTTCTGGATCACCAGGAAATATTAATCTAACTATATTAGATGTAGATGGAATTATACCAGATTCTTCTTTTGGAGTGAAAAAACCGATTCCAAAATGGCCATTATATGGACTTATTAGCTTAACTATACTTTTTGCAGGACTTTCGGTGGTTTTTTATCTTGAAGAAGAAGGGAATTATCCTGAATTAAATAAATGGCTTCAAAAGCAAAGGGGCAAACTTAATGAGTTTAGGTTGCGCTTTAAGTACCGAAAAAGCAGCTAAAGAGGCATAATCCAAATCCCCTGTTTTTTCTATTATACTTTTAACCTTAGGTTCGCCGAGTATTGAAATAATCTCAGCTAATTGATCATCATTAAGACTCAAAAAAGCCCTACGTAAATGATAACCTTTTGATAATTCACCACCTATCCGCTTCTTTAATAAATCTTGATAAGGACTTAAAGTCTTAGAATCAAACTTTTCTTTTTTATGAGAAGCCTCAATAACTTCAGATGCAGCATCAGCTGAAATTAAACCCGAATAAATCCCCCCCCCTGATGTTGGCTTAGCCATACCTGCAGCATCTCCAGTCAATAGTATATTATCTGTATAACTAGGCTCCCGAGTTCCAAACGGAATTAGTCCACTTACTCGGTTAACAATCTTGGCACCATTTAATAACTTTGAAGGCGCACCCTTGTGGAAATAATCTCTGAAGAAGTTTTTAGGTCTATTTGGTAGAACTGTAGCCATCCCTATACGGCCAGTATTTGGCCCAGTTGGAATACCCCAACCAAAGAAACGTGGAGCTAATTCAGAACCTACAAACAAGTCAACATGATTATCTAGTCCTTGATATCCTTCTACATCGGCACCAAAGGCAGCTAAAACTTCTCTTTTACTACTAAGTCCAGCATCTCTAGCAACTCTTGATGCAGGTCCATCTGAACCAACTAATATTTTAGTTTCAAGCTCTATTTTACCACTCTTACTCTGAATTGTTGCAATTATCCCTTTAGATGATTTTCTATGGCCTAGGTACTTATGCCCTGATCTTAAATCAGCGCCATGATCTATAGCTTTTTCAGCAATTGATCGGTCTAAATCAGGTCTATCAATTACTAAGGCTTTAGTCTCATTAGCTTGGAAATTCAAAAAAGAATCTTTAGGTCCCCATAATCTGGCACCATTCATCTCCTGTGAAACGGGGCGTTTATAGCCTAGATACTCAAAGGTCCGTGGCGTTATTAATCCTGCACATTGGCATGGTTCGCCCACTATTTCATGCTCTTCAACAAGTACCGTAGAATAGCCTGCTTTAGCTAAATTCCAAGCTGTACGTGAACCACTAGGTCCAGCCCCGATTACTAATACATCCAGCATTTACTTAAATCACTCTAGTGGCACTAAGTCTATTTGACAACTGTCAGACAAACCTGCATCTATTAATGATAGATTAACATCTACTGGGGCACCATTGAGCATAACTGCAAAATTTGAATGCGGTAATTGGAACTTGTCTATACAGTTCTGTAACAACTTGTTAACGGGCATATTCGAAGGTACCTTAACATTTGCAGTCTTACCATCTACTGAAGATACAATTACTACACCTATCTTTGAAGGTGCGGCAACTGGAGCTGCAGCTTCTTCTTCAGAATCATCGGATGGCTCTTCGTCATCACGAGGTCTAGAACTTTCACGGCGTCCTGATCTTCTTCTTAATATTGGGACTGCAATCATTGCAATTACTAATCCAAGACCTGCTAAAACTGGCCAGAGTAATGGTACTCCCTTAATCAATTCTCTTTCAGTTAAATCCGAAATAAATTCAATCTCACCTAAAACTGCAGATAATACTAATGGCAAACTACCTTGTAGTTCATCATTATCAGTTCCTCCGCCATTGTTAGTAGAATCACAAGAATTACATTGCTTTATCTCAAAACTACCACTACCTGCATCAATTGTGTAAGTTAAATCAAGATTGTCTTTGTTATCTTCGTTAGGAACTTTCCAAGTGAATTTAACTTCAGTTGTATCACCTTTATTGATTGATTCACCCACTTGACTAGTCAACTCAGTACCAGTTCCATCTTCAAAAATAACTTGTAATGGTTTATTACCAATTTGCCAATCTGCATTACCTATATTTTCTATTGTAATTGTAATTTCTACTTGGTCATCAACTTCAGGATTACGGGGATCCATAGACACCTTCTTTATGATAAAATCGGGTAAAATCTCAAACTTTACTTCTGAACCACTTTGTTCAAAGACTCCCGAATTTGGATACTCATTGTCTGTGTAACGTCCTAACTCATCAAACATATGTCCAGTTTCAGGTGAAAAACCATCTCCAGCGGTTTCACATTCAAAGATACCATAATCATCACAAACTGGATTTATCTCAGCTCTGAAAGTAGTCCATTCCTCTTCAACTGCCTTCCAACGGAAGCGAACATCTGTTGTTTCTCCAGCATCAACATCAAAGTCAACATATTCTTTGTTAGTACGATCCTTTAGGACCTCATTATCTTCACTACTATCTGCAGTAATGTAGAGTCTAGCGCCATCAACATCGGCAGCACCGGTATTACTTACCGTAACTGTAAATGTTACTATATCATCAATATTAGGCACACTACTAGCTGGATTTCCAGCATACTTACTGTCAATACGCATTGTGTCAATAGCTAAATCTGGTTTTACTCGTAATAATTCTGAATATCTTGCATCATTATTATTTTCATTAGGTTCTAATATTTTTCCATTATCGTCATCCTCATCATAGTCTGCACGAATTTCAACATACCATTCTCCCCCTTTAATCAACCAATCATCGGAAGCTATAGTTTTTTGATTTGCAGATTTGATATTTGTAGTTTTATCATATAACGAATAAACCCATGTATTCTCACCTTGATCAAATTCAAAACCAAGCCAATCTTCGTTAGTTGCCACTTCGTTATCAGTTGGAGCCTGCTTAGGATAGAAATAAATTTCAATTCGAACATCATCTGCATCAGCAGAACCAATATTTTGAACATCAACCAAAATAACTACTGTATCTCCATCTTGAACTTGTGATGCATTACCAACTACACCATCTATTTCTAAAGTTATATCCGCTTGTGTGATTATAAGTTCAGGTCTTTGAACTACTACAACCAAAGTAATATCCTCACGAGCATTAGGATCATCCTCTTCATCTCTTACCGAAATTTGAATCGTATAATTACCTTCATCTGCTTCATCTGCGACTTCAATAAATACCCAAAGATCATCTAATTCCCCATCATCTATGGATAAACCAGCCGTGGTAGACCAACTCTGTGTTTTAGAACTATCTTGCCAAAAAGTAACAGCCCAGTCATCGTCAAGAGTAGAGACTATTTCTGGTATAAAAACATCAGGATTAGATCCAGTATTATCTAATTTAACCTTAAATTTCACACTATTTTGTGTAGCTGAACCTCCATAATCGGGATATACATTTTGAAATTCATCAATAGCTGTTGCAGTCATATCTCTTTGTGGCGCAGCAATATTGATTATTACTGCAGTTGTACTTTGAGTTTCTTCTTCAGCATTACGTACAGTAATAGACATAGTATAATTTCCTTCATCAACAATATCGGCATCTACTTTTACAATAAACCATAGAGATTTACTTTGATCTTGTTCTAAATTTTGACCTACTATAGACCACTGATCATTTGAAGAGCCAGGATTACCCGAATTCTTTGTAAAGAAACCAGATTCCCAACCAGTTCCAAGAACATTATCCAACTCTGCAGTAAATTTATCATCATGTGAACCGGTATTTGTCACTGTGATTTTGAAACGAGCTGTATTCTTTTCTAGATTACCTATTTCGGGCGATAAAGTAACTTCTTCTTCTCCAGTTCCTAATGTAAGTACAACTTCTCTAATTGGTTCTCTTACATCTAATATAGTCGATGCCTGAACTGCAGGTTCCGCTCCACTGCCGGCCGATGCTTCAGTTATTATCGTATAATTATTAGCATCAGAGTCGATATCTGGAGTTATACAGAGATAAAGATACTTTGATTCTCCAGCACTAATAGAACCTGTAAAAGTACCACTTGAACAACTTGCTGAAGTAAATATTTCAACGGACCACTCATCGGGATAAGATGTAGCCACGGTCTCAATATTCACAATATCGTCTCTATTACCAGTGTTAATTAATTTAAGAGTAAATTTTTCTCTTCGGTCATTCTCCGAGGATTCTGTAGATGGATAAGTAGTAATTGAATCACTACCAACTACTGTTAAACTCGCACCATATATTTGCCCAATATTTGTAGTTAAATCCTCAGTAGCACTAATAGATAAATCACCTGAAGATTTAGCCTTTATTCTAATTTCATATTGATTACCTTCAAGCGCACTACGTTCTTGATTAGACAAATTATCTAGATCATATTCAGGTAATGCTACGGTTATGGTAACTGACGCAGTAGCATCTTTAGCCAAAGTAACATTTGAAGGATTAACTGAGACCCAAAGAAGGTCATCATCTAGAATAGATAATAAAATGGTATCACTACCGTCACCAGTATTCTTTACATCTACATTGAAAATAGCACTCGAACCTGGAATCTTTTCAATAGAAATTACATCTGCATTAATCTCGACGCCTCTGGAAAGCTCAACTTTGATGGTTAAAGTCAACGAATCTTGAGATTTAGTACCGTTTGCACACACGTCACAATTTGACACGCCAGACACATTGACCGCATAGTCTCCCTTATTTGTTCCTTCGGGAACTGTAATTGATAAACCTACTAAACCAGAAGAACCTTCGACAACATTTAAGAAAGAAGTATTGAATTCTACACCAGTCCAACCATCTGGAGCTGTAGATGCTAATGCAACTATATCATCACCAGTTCCCAAATTATCTACAGTTATAGTAACCGCTACAGGAGTTCCAATAACTGCATCAATTGTACTAGTTTCAACCGATAAATCTATCCAGTACTCTTGATTAACAATCGTAGAAACAGATACCGTTGTGTTAACCCACTTAGGTGGATTCTCATCTGAAGCACCCAATGATGATGCAGTAATATTAGTAGTAAAAGCCTGATTCTGTTCACCTGAAGGGATTGTAATCGTTACATTAATTGTTTTCTCTCCACCGGCCGGTACTTCCTCAACATATTCAGATTCTAGTTGAACTATCCAATTTGCAGGATAATCATTTATCAAAAGTTTGAAAGAATCGGAACCAGTTCCTTTGTTCTGTACCCTCATAGGATAAATTAATTCAGTACCTGGATCTCCAGATTTAGAAGATACAATAATATCTACTTTGTATTGCTTATTTACTGAAACTGTTACTGAACTAGTATCATAAGCCATCGCAGAATCGTCCGAACTTCCATTAACAGTTATTACATTGTCACCAACTACTGCATCTTCATCAATATTCACAGTTAAGTTAACAACCTTAGTTTCACCTTTTTCTAAATCTACATCTTCAACTATTGAACCCCAAGATGATTTCTCACCATCAAGACTTAAAGCAATTGTATCATCTGAATTACCCTTATTCTTGACTGAAATAGAATAACTCAGTGTATCGCCAGGATCACCTGATTGTGTAGTATCACCAGATACAGATACAGACACTTCATAAACTTGGTTAACATTAAGGAAAACATCTCTGTTTTTAATAGTAGTAGTATCTTCTGATGTTGCTTTAATAGTTATTTTATATCCATTTTGTGCAGTCGTATCCTCTGGTGCTGTAACTCTTAGTGTAGTTGTGCTATTTGCACCTGCTGCAAGTGTAAATGAAGACTCTCCCAAAGTGCCCCATGTTGAATTAGAACCAGTCAAAGATAGTGTAATTTCATCTTCTCCATTACCTTGATTTTCAACTTTTAAATTATATGTCACTTCAACATCTGGATTACTTGATTGAGTGTCCTGACCAACAATAGTTATTTTTGGATCGAATTTTTGTAATACTGTTGAACGGGAGGTAAAGGTCTTTGAAACTGAAGTATTTTCCTGTGAAGACACTTTAACTTGGATAGTTGCAACTACATCGGCCGCCGCATTTGAAGGAGCTTTGACAACTAAAACATCAGTCAAATTAATGCTTTCACCAACACCAAGACTGCTTATCTCATCATTATCCAATGAAGCTTCCCAACCTTCTGGCATTCCCTCACTAACAACTGTAATATCAAAACTATCAACTGCATTACCTTTATTAGTTACTAAAAAAGAATAGTAAACTCGTTTACCAGCTTCAATATCCTGGGCACTTGAACCTACTTTAGAAACTTCAAGAGCTGGTAATTGATTAACTCGAACCGTAACTGAAATTGAGTAAGCGGTTTCACCATCCTCTGAATTAGCAAAGAAATTGATACTCTTTAAACCTGCAAGAGCTTCAATATCAGGAGTAATACTGAAAGAAACTGTAGAAGACTCATCCGGATCTAAGCTAATTGCACCAGGTAAAGTAAATGACCAAGCATCAGTACCTGTAGACGTTTGTGAAAATGTAATTGTATCTTCAGTATTACCTTTATCATTTACGACACTTATTGAATATGTTGCCGCGTTATTTGGATCTACATTAATTTCAGTATCACCTGAAGTAAGTGAAGTCCCATATACTTTTTTTACTTTAGCACTTCCTGCAGTTGTTTCATTATTACTGGCTGCACCTGCTGATTGACAATAAACCGATAATTGCTTAGTAACACCACCAATTGCATTTGTTCGATTACCAATCTCAACGTATAATGTTACAGTACCTGAAGTATCATCATTTATACTAATTTGAGCTGGAAGAACATACATAGACCAACCTGCCGGAATTGTAGAAGCTATACCTAAATTGTAAGTATCATCGTTAGTTCCCTGATTTTCTATTGTTATTGTATATGTTAATGTTTCTTCAGGTTCGCCTTCCTGTGTTGAAGGAGATAATGATATTTGATGCTTATAATCTACAGCCTCAGCACCACCTGATATCAAAACAAAAAATAAACCGGCCAAGACAAAGGTCAAGGCGATTGCTAGCCAATTAGTTTGGTTTAAGCTCATTGCTATTTACAAAACTTTTCACCCGGGCGCAGGTTATAAAGCTTAGTGAATAATTATTAATAATAGTTGCCAATAGTTGCTACATGAGTAGTTCCTATTCCTTACCTCCAATCTTGCTCCTTCAAATCGAAGCTCTCGTCGATTCAGGACACTATAGTAGCCGTTCAGATGTAGTCAAAGAAGCCTTACGTTTTCTGATGGAAAAGAAAAATTACCTAAGATATGCTTCAGCAGTAGAGATATACAAAAAAGGAAAGGCAACTTTGACAAAAGGAGCTGAAATTGCAGGAATTTCTCCAGACGCTTTTAGGAATATTTTGAATGATCAGGGAATATTAACACCAGATACAGTAGAATGGGAATCAATAGAATAATTCTTTAAATATGAATCCTCTTGAAAAAAACTACTCTAAAGCACTCAAATGGATTGATTCACTTAATCAGAATAAGATAGTTCCAGGACTGCATCGAATTACAAAATTAATGAATCATTTAAACAACCCCCAAAATAAACTGAAAATTATCATGGTAGGTGGAACTAATGCTAAGGGAAATACTTGTCATAATCTCAATTATAATCTAAATAAGGTTGGAATAAAAACGGGATGTTACACATCCCCACATCTACACACCATAAGAGAAAGAATACGAATTGGAAATAAAAAAATCAGTAAAGACAAATTCACTAGGGCCATCTTTGACTTGAAATGTATTGATGAAGAACATAATATTGGAGCTACATACTTTGAAATATTGACGGCATTAGCTTATTTTTATTTTAATGAAAATAAAGTTGACTATGCAATAATGGAAATTGGACTAGGAGGCGAATGGGATGCCGTTAACATAGGAAATTCCAAGATTGCCATTCTGACAACACTCGGGATTGATCATGTCGATTACTTAGGCCATACTATTGAAGAAATTGCAACAACAAAGGCTAAAATTGTAAGAGAAAAATCAATATTAATAACGGGATGGGAGAAAGAATATCATAAGTACATACCTAAATGTAAAAGCTTGGACTATAGTAATAATATGAATAATTGGATAGAACTTGTTTTTCAGAAATTAAAAATTAAAGCCTCTATTGAAATTATATCAATGCCTGGAAGATTTGAAAGATTTAAAAACTTTACTCTAGATGTAGCACATAATGAGCAAGCTATGGAGTATCTACTGAAAAAAGACAATGACTACGAAAATATAATCATAGGAATATTAGAAGATAAAAATGCAAGTGACATAATTAAGAAATTACCACAGAGGGCAAACATAATGGTTTGTAATCTACCCACTGAAAGAGGCACTTCATCACAGAAATTAAGTAAAATAGCTAGAAATATGAAATATCGTTGTTCTGAATATAATAGTGTAAAGGAAGCTATGGAAAATGCTAAAGAACAAAAAACTCTAATTACGGGATCGTTTTATACCGTTTCCGAGGGAAGAAACTATTTAGAGTTAAAAGGCCACCGTGAACTATAATTATCTAGTCTTTTTAGAATGATACATGAAGAAGATAATCTCTACTGCATTCGTCACTATTTTGTTAGGAATAACGTTTAGCGGATGCATAGGTAATGGATTATTCTCGAGTGATGAAAACTTAATTTCTATTAAATCCCCAAATTGGATAAAAGGAGATTTTTGGGAATATAGTATTAAAACTCCGGAACTTGAAATTTCAACGACAATGATTGTTTCAATTGATGATGATGCTACCGACTATTACGTTGGCACAGGTTCACTGGAAGATGCAAAAAGACATGCAGTTCTAAACTACAATCCAGCCATAGGGCGCGTCCAAATGTCTAATTTTGCAATATATGAAAAGAACATACCACAAACACTATTAGATTTCCCATTAGAAAAGGATAAAGGATGGACCTTTGGATTGTATGGAAAAGAACAGTTTAATGCTATAGTTAATGATGTACAAGAAAATATAGCACATGTGGTTGCTACTAGTTCAGATGGCGCACGAATAGATTATACATTTGATAAAGAGGCAAGATGGTTGTCAAATTTTACTTTTGTAGATTCAAATGGTGAAACTATTTTAGCAATGAAACTGGCAAACTATGGAAAAGGTTTCACGGGCAACTCCTATTTCTGCAGAGGTGGAGACTTATATGACGAACAATTCACAGGTCCAGACTTAAGCGTGTATGATACCGTTTACATTAATGAAGGGCATGAAAGATACGGAAATTGGGATTATATCATCTATTTTTTGGATGCTGATGTTGGAAGTTCGGGTAGCGGTGAACTAGTATTGAGGGATCACTTAGAAACTGATATTCTAGTTAAAACACTAAGCCCAGGAACAAATATGCATGAAATAGGTACTGTAGGTGGTTCAAGTGGAAACTGGACGTTTGAAATTTCATTATCTGGAGATGTAGAAGTCAGAATGAGAATTGCTGGTGCAATACAGTATACTTACGCGGTATGATTATCTAACAAATAACCGGTATTTTTGGTCAGTTTCCCTAATTTCATTCTCAATTCTTTGTGAAATATATTTTTCAGGATTTCGGAAATTAGGTATTTTCTCTTCCATTTCTTTAAATGTACTATATGGTCGATTATTAACTATTAAATTCATTGTTTTTTTACCTAAACCTGGAATTAGTTCAAGCGAATGGTATCTACGAGAAATAGGCCCTGCATTATTGTAAAATTGAATGAATTTTTCTTCACTTTCCTTAACAATTTCATCTAGGACAAATGCCAATTCAGACTGAGCAGTGTGAGTTAATTCAACAAAATCAACTCGAGCTCGAACATGATCTATCTGTGTTCTTTCTTCTGTTTCTTTACCTATATAACAACGATCTCCAATATTAATTTCGGCATCTACTACTGGCTCCATGTCAAAAATCTTAAATTCCTCAATACCTAAACCATAAACTACAGGTTCTCTGCGGAAACGCCTTTTACTGTCTGGCCTTCCATCAGGTAATACATCTAAAACATAAGCGTAATCTTCCATAAATCATGCACCCTTAGTCTCCTTGACTGCATTAATTATAGACTCGATTTCATCTTTACCCAATGAAAAACGTTCACGAGCAAAAATAGAACGTACATCATCAGGATGCATTGGTAAAATATCTGCAATTTTTGCCGCATAATAATCATCAACATGCTCTAACTCAATAACCTTAGCCATTATTTCCTTAGATTCCTTTGGAAGACTCTTGGCTAATAAACGAACATGATCTAAAGCTAATTTATGTTCATATTGAATTTGTTCAATCAAATTCAATCTTGTTGAACCGCATGAATCACAAGTTGGACCTACTGGAGCTTCTGACTCTTCATCACCCTCGTCAGATGACTTTTCAACTACATGTTCTATTTCGGGAACTGCTTGAAAATTACCACATTCAATACATCTTAATTTATTTTCACGAATACTCAATTCTTTCTCTAATAATTCTTTTACGTCTCCTAATGGGACCGGTTTTGGTTGTGATTCTATATCCATTTTAACTCCTTATTTTGCCTTTCTTAAATGCTCGGGACGGACAATTAAGTCCTTGTCCATATTGCCTACACGGGTACGGACAACATATGCTTTGCCCTGATTTCCGGTTACTTTACCAGTTAGACCATGAAAACGATGGTGGGGTTGTCCTTTATGATAAGAAGGATCTATTACCACATTAACTGCATCTCCTTCATTAAATGTTTGTAGTGAACGTGTAATTGGAGATAAGCCTCGCTCTCGAGCTGGGCGAGATAGCTTGTGGCGTGAACCACTTCTCAAACCTTGGGATCTTTTAGTCATTTTTTGCCTCTTTTGCTTGAAGATGTAAGTTAAGGACGTCCAAAACTTCAACCTTACATTTAGCATCAATCAACGACGTGAGACTAGGAACAGTTCGTCCGCCATCTCCACTAACAAGCTCACGTATGTAAGTACCATGTTGAGACCGAATCACCAGTTCTGCCATTCCATCTACAAACGAGACTACATCTACGCTATTAACTAGACGGGGGCGGACCAGATCAGCTCGACGGTGGGAAACACGTGTGGGTGTCCGTTGTTTGATAACTGTGTTTGTCAACCTCTGCACTCCTTTCTTAAGGCTTTCGATTGAAATTTCATTTGGAATTGAAACATCAACACGATAAGTTTTATCACAAACAGTATTCTTTAATTCAGCTACTCTAGGTCTCTTTACAAATTTTAGCTTCGAAACTTTGATTCTACCCTCATTTGCGGTATTAACTCTCTTCTCAATTTCTTGAAGGTCTAGATTTCTATTCTTAGGCATCCGAAGTTCTAATACAAATGGTCGACCGCTACCAAGCATAGCTGCATCAATATCCTCGCGACCCATACCATGAAATAAATCTTCATTACAAGAACTTGCAATTGTAAAAGGAGCTGCAATCAAAGATTGAACTGAGTCCAGATATAATTGACCCGTATTATTACATTTGTCACAGCCAATGCTTTTACAACTGTGACATGGCCAACGAGTCTGGGGGACGGTTCTATCATATTTGTTATAGTTACCTTCGATAAACAATGATTTTATTTCTAAATTTACAACGTCATAGCCAGTATCTATTATGGCCACCGCATCCGGATTATCCATCTGCGCCTCTATCCCTAATTTTTTGTATACACTAATACCTATTTCTCTATTTAATTGAGATTTAAGGGCCTCTCCTATATTTTCTCCAAATAATAACTGGAATTCAGCTTCTCTTTTAAGAATGTCTTTATCAACAATCGTACCTATCTTAAAAGTAGAAATTGAAAAATCGGACAACGATTCAATAACTAGATCTCTAAAATTAGGAATTTCCGAAATCAAACCTTGACAAAGTGTACAATCCGATTCCAACGATATCAACTTATCTTGTAATTCACAATCCTCCTTAATTTCTAACTGATTAAGAATTTCAATACCTCTTTCGCGATTATCCAAACCAAAACCCACATTACCAAAAGCCCTACCAAGACAAGATAAACAAAATGGAGCAAAGCCTTCTATTATTTTTAATTTCAACATTTTAGATAGATTCCCTAATTTCCAGTGCTATTTCAGGTATGTCTGTTACTACTGAATATATCTCTTGATGAATGAGTGTCTTCAATAAGTCTTGGTCATTAACTGTCCAGACCTGTATTGGAATTCCCCTACTTACAAATCTATTGACCCAACCAGCTTCATAAATTTTATAATATGGAGATATAAAATCAGCCCCACTTAGCTTAAAATTGTAAAGAAATAGAGATTCATAGATAACATCTAAGAGCTGATTAATGCTAATTTCTGAACCAAGAAGCATCCCTACCATTATTTTATCATCTATTTCTTTAACTTTTTTAACAACACCAAGAACAAATGATTTAACAATAAAATTATCATATTCAAAATAGTCCAGTATCATCGAAATAACCTCTCTTTCATATCCTGATTCTTTAAATTCTATATCTATTTCAATCTTATCCTTAGATGAACTGAGAACTTGTTCTAATGTAGGTATATTTGGATTTAATTCTATTATTTCAGAATAATCCATCTCTATCAATGGAATGTCATTTAATTCCGAATCATGAAAGCAGACTATTTTAGAATCTTTTGTCTTTCGAATATCTACTTCAACCATATCAATGTTCAAATTAATTGCATCATCTATCGCTTGAAGCGTATTATCTTCACTATTTTTTGAAGTGCGACCTCGATGTGAAACTATTTTTGTAACCATAGTTGTAGTATGCCTTATAAGGCATGTTTAAATATTAAATAGTGTTGGTAGGTAGTGAGTCGAGAACCATGGATAATGACTCTAAAGAAAGTACTGGAATATCTGGTAAAATAGAAGATTTGATAGTTGACTTAGGTAACGAACGTTTTATGACTAGAAATGAGGCCTTAAATAATCTAAAAGGAATGCTACCGGCACATGAAAGAGCTATATCTACCGAACTTGTAAGATGGATTCAACTTTATGGTAAATCGGATGTAGGTAGTAGTGCCTCTTTTGTTAACAAGGCTGCAATGGATTTATTTCAAAGCATGACGGAAATTGGACTTGAACCTCTTATTAATGACGGTCTCAAGAATGGAGATTTTTTTGCGAGAAGAACTGCAATGGATGCTATTGGTAGAACTGGACGAATGTCTATTTTGCCCTATTTAGTCAGAGGAATGAATGATGAGGACAAATATACTCGCTGGCACGCAGCTAAAGGTTTAGCTCGTTTTGCAGGTTCCAATGAAGCTCGTGAGGCCCTTGTCAAAGGACTTGCAGATAAAGACCCTCATGTTCGTCGAAGGGCAGGAAGATCATTGGAGAAATTCGGAGGAGTGGGTCCTTTAGAGGATAAAGTAGAAGGCCCAATGGAAGAAGATGGAAAGGGAGATATCGATGGTGATGGTATTCCTGATGGCAAAGATGAGAAACCTAGAGTGGCTGCAGACGATGACAATAATTATGAGTCAATGACTGTTGCTCAATTAAAAGAAGAATTAAAAGAAAAGGGGCTTTCCGTTTCTGGTAAAAAATCAATATTGATTAAAAGACTTCAAAAATAAATTAGGGAGTAGTTCTTCGCATTGTACGAGGGAATGGAATCACATGTTTAATGTGATCTGAACCACAAATCCAACTAACTGTTCGGTCTAATCCAAGTCCAAAACCGGAATGTGGAACACTACCAAATTTACGTATATCCAAATACCACCCATATGACTCAGGTTCTAAATTTTCTTCAAGAATACGTTCTGTTAATTCGTCAGGAGACCATACTCTTTCACCACCTCCAATAATTTCACCATATCCCTCTGGAGCCAAAAGATCATGGCAAACTAAAGAACGAGGATCGGCAGGATCGGGTCTGTGATAGAATCCTTTTTCTCTAGGGAAATTTGTTATGTATAACGGTGAACGTAAATCCTGAGTAAGTGCTTTTTCTTCCTTATAACCAAAATCATCACCCCATGCTAAATCAAAACCCATTGAATTTAATTTATCAATAACTTCTTCATACTTCATTTTATCAAATGGGGCTTTAATATTTTCAAGAACTGTAATGTCACGATCTAATTGCTCTAACTCAGGCCTATTTTTTTCTAAAACTTTCTCAATTATATAGACAATCATTCCTTCTTCCAATTCCATCATCTGATGATTATGTATCCATGCTGCCTCTACTTCGGCATGCCAGAATTCAGTTAAATGGCGTCGTGTACGAGACTTTTCAGCTCTAAAAGAAGGAGCTACTGTAAATATATTTTCTAATCCAAATATAGAAGCTTCAGCATATAATTGCCAGGACTGGCTAAGATGTGCATAGAACTTCTGGCCTGATTTCTCAGTTTCATCATCATAATGAACATTAAATAATGTTGAACCGCCTTCACAAGCAGATGTTGTGAAACTAGGTGATTGTATCTCAGTATAAGCTAAATTCTGCCAGTAATCTCTAAAAGCCTTAAAAACGGTTGAACGAATCTTAAGGGCTGAAACCATTTTCCGGCTACGTAACCATAAATGACGATTGTTCAAAAGATGTTCATCACTCTGGTCTTTTGTTATTGGAAATGTTTCTGCAAAATGAACTACATGAAAACTAGTTACTCTAATCTCAAAGCCACCGGGTGCTCTATCATCTGCAACAACTAATCCATCTAAAACTACTGAAGATTCAACCAAGGCTTTTCCGGCATCTTCAAAATCAGATTCTTCAACATTGTTCTTAGAGACTGTACATTGAATTATCCCTGTAGAATCTCTAATAATTACAAAAGCAAGCTTACCAGATGATCGAGTTCGATATATCCATCCTCTAAGTTTAACATTGTCTTTGACTCGACCATCTAATATTTCACTGATGGGCGTATAAGTGACACCGTCTGGAAATTCAGGATATTTCATTGATATGCGATTAGATGCACCATCATAATACTTTCTAATGAAAATTATATTTACTAAGATGTAACGCCAGTCATGTGTTAGGAGTTATCTCTTGTCCCAAATGCAAAAATGTTTGCGGAATTGATTTGGAACAAAAAAGTAAGAAGTGTATAAAATGTGATTATACAATCAAAATAAAGAAAGTTCGAATTTGGGTAAAAACTATAGAACACTCTAATCTTCCTGAATTAATTAAAAAAGTTAAGAAAGAAATAGAAAATCCAAGTATGAATCTCTTAGATTATTAAGCAGGTCTGATTTTATATACGGTGTGCGAGTGCGACCAACCTAATAATGAAGAGAAGCTCTCGAGTTTGGAAAAAAGCCGGAAAGCAACGATGGAAATGGCGTAAGAAGAAGATGCGTCGTAGAAAGCGTGAAAGAAGGCGTAACAAATAGTAATATTGTAATTATCGAGATATTGGCTTATAATGGCGTTAATTAAGGATTTAAGATGCCTGTAATCAACATCGAACTGAATGACCTCAATCGGATGCTTAAAGAGCCGATTAGTTCTGACGATTTCTTGAAAATTATTTCACAAATTGGTTCGGATCTCGATGAAATTAGTGATGATGATGCAATTGTCGAATTTTTTCCTGACAGACCCGACTTACTATCTACTGAAGGTGTAGCAAGAGCTATCAGAGCTTTTTCAGAACAGCAACTGGGACTCGTTGATTACGTGACTAAAAAACCTTCAACGCATATGACCATATCTAAAGAAGTCCTAAAGATTAGACCAGAAGTCTTAGGAGGTATTGTAAGAGGTATTGAACTGGATAATACTTCTATTAAGTGTTTAATGGAACTTCAAGAAAAATTACATGTTACTTTAGGACGGCGAAGAAAAAAAGTATCCATTGGAATTCACGATTTAGCTAAGCTTAGACCGCCTTTCCACTATACTACATGCTCACCACATGAGCCTGCGTTTGTCCCTCTACAGAAAGATTATGAAATGACTCCAGAAGAAATTCTTAAGGAACACCCTAAAGGAATAGAATATGCACATCTTTTAACAGAATTTGATAAATATCCACTAATTACGGATTCGGCTGACGAAGTGGCATCAATGCCGCCAATTATTAATGGCGCATTAACTGCAATTACTGAGAATACAACGGATGTATTGATTGATGTTACTGGACTAGAAAGAGAAGCTGTTGAAGTATGCCTAAATATTGTAGCGGCCGCTTTAGTTGAGAGAGGGGGAGAGATAGAGCAACTAGAAATTAGATATCCTACGGAAAATGTAATTGTACCTGAAATGACACCTAAAATTCATAAAATTGAAAATGATTACTTAATTAAACTATTAGGATTTGATCCCGAGAACTTTGCTATTTTTAAAGCATTTAGAAAATGCGCTATGGAACCAGACCTAAAAGGTGGAGTCTGGCATGTCAAAGTTCCATCATATAGAGCAGACATACTTCATCCGGTTGATTTACTGGAAGAAGTAGCTATCGGTTTGGGATATGATAACTTACCTGAACAATTACCTGAAGAAGCTATCTTTGGAGAAGCTCTAGAATCAAGAAAGTTAGGCAGTAACTGTAGAGAAACTATGTTGGGCCTTGGTTTTCAAGAAGTAGTTACGCTTACATTAACTTCCTCCAAAATGCTTCATGAAATAACAAAAAGAGAAAATAACAATGAAGCAACTGTTTCTAACCCAGTCACTGAGGATTACCATATGTTGCGTTCGAGTATTTTACCCAATTTACTTAAGCTTTTGAAAAATAACAAGCACAGAGAACTACCTCAAAGAGTCTTTGAATTCGGAGATGTTGTAAGGGAACATAGCAACCATAAATCGCTGGCTTGGATTGAATTAGCAACTAAATCAACATTTTCAAAGGCAAAATCGATAGCTGAAATGATTTCCCAAAGATTAGATATCACTGGAGATGCCTCGGATTGTAATGACCCTATCTTCATTTCTGGAAGAAGTGTTCAAATTAATAATGATAAACATACATTAAAATATGGAGAAATCCACCCTCGTGTTTTGGAAGAATTGGAAATAGGTTATCCTGCAATTGGTGGAGAAATTCATTGGTAAAACTACCAGTTTGTTTTGAATCGAAGTCTACAGCTACAGTACTAAGACGTTTATTGGATGAACTAGAATATAATTATGAGAGAAAGAATGTACATCGTTCATATAGTAGTGTTGCAATTGTAATTGCTCTTGAAAGAACAGCCATGGTTTACAGATACGTAATAGAAAACATCTCTGCCACAATAGACATATGGGAAGAGAGGCCTAATTCGGGAAATATAACCTATATTGAGGTACTGGGAGAGGATAACTTAAAAATAAAAGAATTGTTACAAACATTCTCAGAAAGATTACCCCGAAAACCATGGGAATATACCTTCACACAAAAATTGAGAAATGGATGGTTAAGTCAGGGAATAATGGGTGCTAAAAGATCTTGGCATAAAGTAATAGGATGAGCTTTCTTAAGGATATTGAACCTATTAAAACTAGAGATTATCTAAAAGAAAAATTCCAGGAATACTACCGTAGTGCAGACATTACACTACCTCCCAGATTCACAGCCAGAGAATGGGGATTTCTTAGCTGGGAAGGTGGAATAATGAATAGGCACCAAAAATTTAGAAGCATAAATGAGGTGAAAAAATATTTAATTAAAGTTGCTCCAGCTCATAGTTATCATTCCGTTGCCTATTACAAGGATCCTGGAAAAAGGACAATGGTTGATAAGGAATGGATGGGTGCTGATTTGATATTTGATTTAGATGCAGATCATTTACCGGAGATGGAAGATGTAAAAAAAGGTAAGATTACATTTTCTAAACTCATGGATTATATTAGAGAGCAAACATATAGACTAGTTGTCGATGTTTTATTGGGTGATTTTGGCTTAAACGAAAATGATTTGTTAATAACTTTCAGTGGTGGAAGAGGATATCATGTTCATGTAAGAACACCGGAGGTACTTACACTACCGTCAGGAGCTAGAAGAGAAATTGCAGATTATCTTACTGGAAAAGGATTAGATCTAAACAAAATTTTAATTGACGCAGGATACACAAAAGAATATCCAATAAGGGGTAAGGGCATCGAAAGAAAAAATATAGGAGTTGAAAAACTTCCAAAAATAAAATCAAAAGGATGGCAAGGAATTATTACTCGATACATACACAAGATATTCGATGATTTAAGAGAATTAAATAAAGAAGAAAGAGAAGACAATATGAAGAAATTAGGATTAAAAAATATAACATTCAATTCAAAAAATACGAATGACGAAATCTTCAATAAAATGCCTAAGGCTCCTAAAAAACGACTGGTTAGAATTGCATTAAAAGAAACGGCCATTTATCCCGATGAGCCAGTAACTGGAGATATACATCGACTAATACGTTTACCTGGCTCATTACACGGAGGTTCTGGTCTAAAAGTAACTGTAATGAATTCAAGCAAATTAGAAACATTTAATCCAATAAAAGAGGCTACTGTTTTTGGAGATGATTTGATTAAAGTACGTTCTATAGTTAGCCATCCCGTAACAATGGGAGACGGAATTGCTAAACTAGAACCTAATAGTGTAGTTGATCTACCTGAAAATGCAGCAATTTATTTTATGGCTCGAAAGTGGGCACACTTGGTACTTGAAACATGATCTGCGGAGTAGATGAAGCTGGAAAAGGACCAGTAATGGGGCCTTTAGTTGTAGCTGCAGTTGTTGTTGATAATGCTAAAGAAATCGAAAATTTAGGGATTCGTGATTCTAAGTTGCTAACTAAGACAAAGAGAAATGAATTAGCCAAGATAATAAAAGAAAAATTCACCTTTGCTGTTGAAATAATAGACCCTATAATCGTTGATAAATATCGTAGAAGAAATAAGTTAAATGATTTAAATCGAGAAGCTTTCGGAAAGTTAATATCTAAGTTAGATCCAAATGTAGCTTATGTTGATGCTGCAGATGTTAATGAGCAACGTTTTGGAGAACAAATTAAATTGAGCTTAACAAATAAAAAAAATACAGACATAATATCGATGCATAAAGCAGATACAAAAATATTAGTTGTTGCTGCAGCTTCTATTATTGCAAAAGAAACAAGAGAACAAGAAATACACAAACTTAAAGATAAAATAGGAGATTTTGGAAGTGGATATCCTTCTGATGAAAAAACAATAAAGTTTTTGAAGAGCTTTTATTCTGATAATAATAAGTGGCCTACAGGAACACGGAAAAGTTGGAAAACTTTAGAGCGAATACGTCCTGTAAAAACACTTAGTGATTTTGGTGTAAATAATGACAAATGAAGTAATAAACAAACTTGAAGAAAAAGTTATAGAATTCAATTCAAGAATAAATAACGAACCAACATTCTCTAAAAAAATTGAAGGGAAAAATAGAACTATATGTATTTGCATATCTGATGGTAAAAATTATTCAACTAAATTAGATAATTTAAAAATAACGAGTTTTAAGGAAACTGAGGATACTGCTGCAGATCTAGTTGTTACTGCATCTTCTGAAGTAATCATAGCACTTATTACAAAGAAATCATCACCAATCAAGGCATATATGTCTGGAGATTTGAAAGTTAAAGCTAGTATAATGGATATGCTTTTACTAAAAAGTCTATTTTGAAATTCTAGAATATATTCTATTAGATAAATCTGCAATTTCGCTTGGTTTCAAAATTTCAGCCCTTTCATCCATATTGTCTAAATCGTCTAAGTCCAAATTTGGAAAATCAAGCTTTAAACAATTCCGAATTTTCTTTCTACGATGTGTAAACATTGATCTTACAACACGCTCAAATGTATCAAAATCATCCAATTTATAATCTGGTTCACGACGGACTAAACGTACTACCTGAGAATGTATCTTTGGCTGTGGTTGAAACGCCGCTTTTGACACTCTAAATAGCTTTTTAGTTTTAACAAAATGATTTGCCATTATGGACAATCGACCATAAACTTTGGAACCTGGCTTAGCCACAAGGCGATTTGCAAATTCTTCTTGAAACATTAAAATTGCTCGTTTCCATTCATAATTAAATAGTCTAAACAAAATTGGTGAAGAAATAGAATATGGCAAATTAGCTACAATAACATCAATTTTAGGAATATCAAACTTAAGAATATCATCTTCAATAATTTGCGCTCTTTTACCAAATTTTTGTTTTAATACAACTGCCAACCACTTATCCTTTTCAACGGCCAAAAGATTTCCTTTTTCAATTAATAATCCCGTAAGAGCACCTCTTCCAGGGCCTATCTCTAAAATATCTTCATCAGTTTCAATAGAGGACATTTCAACTATTTTTTTAGCTATATTATTATCAATTAAGAAATTTTGACCGAGCATTTTTTGCTTGCGGCGAGAATGGTGGGCCGGGGCGGAATCGAACCGCCGATCTTCGCCTTGTAAGGGCGACGTCATAACCCCTAGACCACCGGCCCTGACTGGTGCTTTTTCTGAGGGGGATTCTCGTCTGGTACTCATATTTCGACATTACCCTAATGGCGTACTCCTGATATAGTTAAACCACGGGTTTGCTCTCTGTGAGTTAAGGTATGCAGTTAGAAGGGCTTTAGAATAGTTTCTCATTGTTTCCACCTCTGATGCCATCAAAGAACCCATAGACCCTGCAAGCTTTGTAATTAACTGAATATTCGGCTCAACCCCTCAGAATCAAATCTCGTCTAGTTGCATCATGCCAAGTCCGACAATCCCTGCTTCCACAATTTTTGTAATTATTCCTAGATGATCATAATTTCCATCCTTGGTCAAATCTGGGTGTAGATAAATATAGAAAATGATTATAGATAATGTGTATACGATTAACAGATAGAAAACTGAGGTACGGTTTTGTTCAATCAAATCAACTTTTTCAATGTAAAGAGTAAAGCCGAAAGCTAGAAATCCAATTCCTCCAAGCAATAACATAACATCCTCAACTCCTAAAATGATGTGAACTACTGCTGTGAATATTATTAGAGAAAGCGTCAACCTATCTTCGGTCAACAGCATAAATTTACTAATTTTAGGTGCAAATAAGTAGGCAATTATTGAGAGAACAGTACCGATGATAATCGTATTAGCTCCTACGATGATATTATCACCAACCAGAGTATCCTCATAGAATTGCCCTGCTGATGAATTCCCACCAGAATGCAAAACGGTTTTCATTAAGAGTTCAATTAACATGAACTATGAATATCCCTGTGATTATTGAAAGTTTTGCCTTCTTTAAATAATAGAGAATAATTTACTTTTCTTAGTCTTTTTTTGGCAGCTATATGCAATCTCTCTACATTGACTTGCTTTTTTATCTTGAAGTATCATTTCTCTGATGGTTCCTACTATATCGCTCATACTCTTCTGACGTTTTTGTTTTATATTAAGACAGTGGTTGTCTTGTACAAGGACTTGACAGGGACTTGACAAGCCAGATTAGGGCTTTTTTTGGCATTGCCATATACGCGCCTACGATTTCAGATAAAAAATAAAACAAAAACAAATCTAATACAGAGATATAGAACTAAGGAAAGCACAGTCCCTACCGTGCTTTCAGGTATGCAGTTTAAACGATTCATTTGAAATATTCAAAAAAAAGCTAAAATATCCCTCAATTATAAATACGGTTTTGCTTCCAGCTCCATATGATTCAGCAATTAAAGCAGATGGGACTTAATCCCTCGGCAATACATTGCAATCTTTCCCAAGAGGGGTGGAGAGAACAAGAATTAAATCGGAAGGAGGGGCGATTATCTGATAATGGTACTATAATTGTCAATACTGGAATATACACAGGTAGATCTCCAAAAGACCGTTTTATTGTTAAAACTGAGGAAAACAAAGACCTAGTTGATTGGGGCGAGATTAATCAACCACTTAGTGAAGAATCTTTTGATTTACTTGAAAAAGCCGTAAAAAAGGAAATGAATGAGAAAGAATTGTTCATTTTCGATGGATTTGCAGGAGCTGATAAAAGATATCAACTTTCTTTAAGAGTTATAACTCTTAAATCTTGGCAAGGTCATTTTTCACATAATATGTTTATAAGACCAGATGAGGATGAATTAGAAAATTTTAAACCTGAATTTACTATCCTAAATGCCCATTCAACAGATATCGAAAATTGGGAAGAACTGGGTTTGAATTCTAAGGTATTTATCATTCTAAACCTGAAAAAGAAAATAGCAATTATAGGAGGCACTGAATATGGAGGTGAAATTAAAAAATCTATATTTTCAGCACTAAATTTCTATCTTCCTTTGGAAGGTGTAATGCCTATGCATTGTTCAGCTAATATTGGCTTAAACGAGGATTCTGCTTTATTCTTTGGCCTAAGTGGAACCGGAAAAACAACACTTTCAACAGACCCTGAACGAAGATTAATTGGGGATGATGAACATGGATGGTCAGATGAAGGTATCTTTAATTTTGAAGGTGGATGCTATGCAAAAACTATTAATCTTAATCCTACTAAAGAACCAGACATCTATAATGCAATAAAACCGGGTGCATTATTAGAAAATGTAATAACCGATGACAACGGTATTGTTGATTATAGTAATGGAACGATAACCGAAAATACTCGAGTTTCGTATCCTATTGATCATATTAAAAATATCGAACCTTCAGAACAAGGTAGCCATCCTAACAATGTTATTTTCCTGACATGTGATGCATTTGGTGTTCTACCTCCAGTATCTAAATTAACTCCAGAAATGGCAATGTACCACTTTCTAAGTGGCTATACTGCAAAAGTAGCTGGAACTGAGAGAGGAATAACCGAACCTGTAGCTACTTTTTCAACCTGTTTTGGAGCTCCTTTTATGCCACAATATCCAACTGTATATGCTGAATTATTGGGTCAAAAATTAAAAAAACATAATACACAAGCTTGGCTTGTTAATACTGGATGGAGTGGAGGTGGATACGGAATTGGTGAAAGAATTGATTTGCCAGTTACCAGGCAAATGCTGACTTCTATACTTAATGGTAAATTAAAAGATATGAATTTTACGCCTGATTTGAATTTTAAAGTATTGATACCGGAGAACGTCCCTGGTATTGACTCAAATATTCTAAATCCTAGAAATACTTGGCATGATAAAATGGCATATGATGCAAAAACTAAGGAATTAATTAATCTATTTAAGAAAAATTTTGTTAAGTATGAGAACTTTGGAGACTTTTCAAAAGCTGGCCCTGATTAAAGATATTCCGAAACCATTTCTCTTTCGGAAACTAATTCATCATTCGTCTTAGTCAATGCTTCTTTAGCAAAATTATCATGCTCATAATTATCAACTACTTCATAATCGCCTGGAGACACAGTAAGGACTGGCATACCTGCCCAAACACCCTCTGCAAAACCATACTGACCCTGGCTACACACTACGATTGAATGTATCTCATCACTAACTGTATACAAACTTTGAACATGATTAATTAGTGCATTTGCAGCAGATGCTGCGCTAGAAAGCCCACGTGCTTTGATAATTGCAGTACCTCTCTTACCAACTGCAGGGATGTATTCATTTTTTAGCCAATCATTGTCATTAATTATCTCTATAGCAGGTTTATCAGAAATAAGAGCATTCGAAAAATCGGGGAACATAGTCGGACTGTGGTTACCAAAGATTGCCATTCGTGAAACTTCAGTCACACCCACTCCTGCTTTTATCGCAAGCATTGAAACTGCCCTATTCTGATCAAGACGAGTCATAGCCGTAAATCTATCTGAACTAAAGCGATTAGACTGGGCTGCTGTAATCATACAGTTTGTGTTACAAGGATTACCAACTACTATGATTCTACAATCATCTGCTGCATTATCTGAAATAGACTTACCTTGACCTACAAATATTTTTCCATTATCTCTAAGTAAATCAGAACGTTCCATTCCTGGACCCCTTGGCTTACTGCCCACTAAAAGGCATAAATTAGCATTACTGAAGGCTTCATCGGGATTTGAAGTTACTATAACTTCTTCTAAAAGCGGAAATGAACAATCTTGAAGCTCCATTGCAACTCCTTTAAGTGCTTCTAAAGCTGGCGGTATTTCTAATAATTGCAAAGATACTTTCGTTTCAGAACCAAACATCTCTCCTGCTGCTATTCTTGGAAGTAAACTATAGCCTATCTGTCCTGCAGCTCCAGTCACTGCAATACGTATTGTACTCATTAATCTACTACAAAGAATGGGATGATAAAATTAACACTCTGAAACAACCTAATTACCCATAACCCTTTTAGAGTGTCTAACTATATGGGTAATATGAATGAGCAAGTTACTGATGTGAAAAAATATGATATCAATCGAAGAATATATCTTCCTAAATGGGTAGAAGAAGACTTAGGATTAATGCCAGGTCAATCTTATGTTACATTTGTTCAAGACGGAAGTAATATAGTCATAAAGAAAGTAAGTATCAGTATTGCTTAAACTGTTTCTTTAAGCCACTGAATATCACTTTGGTATAGCATTCTAATATCTTTAATTCCCAAGCGTAACATTGCTAACCTTTCTAAGCCTAAACCCCATGCTAAAACAGGACTATCTATTCCAAAAGGTGCAGTAACTTCAGGTCTGAAAATACCAGCACCGCCAAGCTCCAACCATTTATCTCCAAATCTAACTTCAACCTCCAATGAAGGTTCAGTATATGGAAAGTAAGCTGGTCTAACTCTGACATCATCAAAACCCATACGATGATAAAATTCTTTGAGAACACCAATCAACATTCCAAAGTTGGCATTTGGTTCAACAATAATTCCTTCGACTTGTGTGAATTCAGGTAAATGAGTAGCATCAAGAGCTTCTCTTCGGAAAACTCGGCCAACACTAAACACTCTAACTGGAGGCTTGGGATTATTCGATAAATAACGTATAGTACCTACTGTAGTATGTGTTCTCAAAAGTGCTTGTTGGGCAGTTTCCTTACTCCATTTACTTCCCCAGCCTACAGATTCAGTATCCCCACCATCTTCATGTATCGATTTAACTTTACTCAATAATTCTTCATCATTTATAATAAAAGAAGCTGGTTCTGAAAGATAGAAGGTATCTTGTAATTCTCTTGCAGGATGATCTTGAGGAATAAATAAAACATCCATATTCCAAAAAGCAGATTCAACATAATCGCCATCAATTTCAGTAAATCCCATTTGGAGAAAGATAGATCTAATCTCTTCCGTAAATCTAGTTAAAGGGTGAAGAGTCGAAATATTTGAGGGCTCCACATTTGTTTCATGGCTGTATTTTTGGAATTTGGAATCTTTCCAACTTCCCGATTTAATCATTTCCGGAGTAATCTCACCGATTAAATCTTCGGATATATTATCTATATCAAAATTTGAACCAGCTTCGGATAATGTAAATTTACGAGAAACTTCCTCCTTAGTAGACAATAATTGTCTACCCTTAAGTAACGAAAATCCTTTCTTGTCAATATCGTCTTCCAATAAATGTTTTCTACTTAATTTGACTAATAATTCCTCGTCGGGTGTTTGATCAAGATTTCCAGTAGGAGTTAGCTTAAGACCTTCTTCGGTTTTTTCTAATTTTGCAAAATTCTTTCTTTTAAGCCACCCAATAACTACTTTTCTTTCATTATCATCTAAAGGTAATTCATCTATTACCGATTCTCCAATTTGATTAAGCCATTCAACTGCTCTTCTTTCTGGCAAACCCTGTTCTGCATATTTCCTACCTTCTTCATTAGCAAAATAATAAATTTTAGATTCTTCTGAGATCTCTATTAACCCCTTGTTTCGAAGCCAAGAAGCTGCAGACATCGTCTCCTTTTCACCAAGACCAGACTCAGTTGAAGCTTCAGCAGGAGAAAGTGTTCCGCCCCTCAAGCACTTAAGCAATTTTATTTCATTCGGAGATAGGTCCACATTAGTCACTGTATTAGGTAGTTTATTAATCTGCTCGAAAGCCAAAATCCTCTAACTTCTTTATAACAAGATCTAATACAACATCGGGTTCCTTGTCGTTAGTATCAATAACTAGGTCATAGCCATCTAGATTTCCATAATCAAAACCATAAAGTTCGGAGTACCTATGCCTATCATCTTCATCTCTATTTTGATTTTCTATAAAATCATCTATTGCTTTTTGTTTGTCGTTTATATCTAAAAGTTGAATTTCATCTCTTAAAGATTCTAATGTCTCATAATCTTTTTTAGGAATAGCTTTTCTACCAATTTGATAAAACTCTTCACCAATTTCTCTTCTAAGAAATCGAAGTGCTTGTTCTAAAATAGAACATTGAAAATATAGTCTAACTATATTTTTCTTACCTAAATTAGCCATGAAACTTCCCATATATGCTGGTTGTCTTCCCTCAATAACTCCCAAATTTGAATTAGTATTGGACCCACTTATCATTTGACATGTTTTGTAATCTATTTCAACATCAATACCTCTTTCAACTAATAGTAAACGGGCCTGCTCTGCAACAGTAATACCTCTTTCTTTAGCAGCTTGTCTAAACAAGCTCCCAACTGAATAAAACTCCCCACCAAAATACTCCGCTAAATTTTTAGCTTGGGTCGACTTACCGGTTAATTGATCTCCAGCTATCAAAATCATGGGCTTATCGGTAATGGAATCGCGCAATCGATTTATTGATTCATTACCAATAAAAGTTTTGAATGCGGACTCGATGCCAGATATATAATTCACAATAGTTAGGTCAATGTAGTAGTATTTACCTGTTTTGGGTTTAACAAGTAAATGAAGGTTCCAAGTGACCAGTTAAAGGATCACCAAAATCCATCACTCTTCCATCCCAATCTTCTTCGGCCACAAGTGCAATCAAACTGTTTGGAACTTCATCTATTATTTTCCAACCTAATTCGGTTGCTAATCTATTCGAAAAATCTAAGACTTCATCATAAGACAGCATATTCTCTTTACTCAAACGCTTTCGAGCAGGGCCCAAATGCATGTATGATTTAACCTCAACCATTGCTCTTTCCCCTGCTAATTTTATTAGTTTAGCATAACCTGAAACATCAAAATCATTCCAACCTTTGACTACAGTCATTCTCAGAACTTTTCTAGTCTTTAATCCATCCATTAATTTTAGAGTCCCTAATATTTTATCCCAAAAATTTGGAATCAATGGTATATCTATCTTTTTCCATGTAGCCTCATCAGGAGCATCTAAAGACATATACAATTGAGTTGGTAATGAATCTTCATCTCTAAGTCTTTCAATCATTTCGGGATGTAATCCATTTGTTACTAAGAATGAAGAAATCTTACGTGTTCTAAGTTCTCTGAGCATTCCTGGAAGACCTTGATACAGAGTAGGTTCACCTGTAAGAGAAATTGCAAAATGTCTAACTGTTTTAGACTCTGCAAATTTTTGTTTATCTATCTTTGGATTTCCACCAA